>OHPB01000143.1_pt1 | contig 53389 bp, 49 predicted proteins | sample 1577621 | NCBI WGS metagenome assembly OHPB01 (sample SAMEA3879577, study PRJEB24766) | human gut metagenome | biome: human-associated habitat; feature: feces | place: USA | collected 1985/1987 | reverse complement strand
TTTCGATTTTACACCTTATTTATCCAGTTATGGAAAAACACCAAGAGAATTTGCTGTTATGCTTATGGAGGCTGTTATGAAAAATACTGGAGTTTGTGCTACAGCCGGAATAGGTACTAATTTGTTTTTGGCAAAAGTGGCTTTGGATATAACAGCAAAACACGTTTCAGACAATATAGGTTTTCTTGATGAAAATGAGTTTAAGAAAACTATATGGCATCACAGACCTATTACAGATATATGGAACGTAGGTAAGGGTATAGCAAAGCGACTTGAAAAATATGGTGTTCAGGATTTATATGGTGTTGCACATATGGACGAAAGCATTTTGTATAAGGAATTTGGAGTAAATGCAGAATTTTTAATAGACCATTCTAAGGGGTATGAGCCTTGCACAATAAAAGAAATTTACGATTATAAGCCTAAAACAGAATCTATATCAAATGGACAAATTTTATTTAACAACGGCTATTGATTATGTAAACGGGGCTCCTCATATTGGGCACGCTTATGAAAAAATATTGACAGACATTATTGCAAGACACTATTCTCAAAGGACTGATAATATGTTTTTCTTGACAGGTACTGATGAACACGGGATTAAGATTCAAAAAACCTCAGCAGCACAAGGGAAAACACCAAAACAGCTTTGTGATGAAAATGCTCAAAAGTTCAAAGATGCATGGAAGGCGCTGGACGTTAATTATAACAGATTTATCAGAACAACTGATGAAGATCATAAAAAAATTGTTCAAAAGATATTTAAAAAACTTGTTGAAAAAGGTGATATTTACAAACATGAATACGAAGGTTTATATTGCTCAGGCTGTGAGTGCTTTTTAAATCCAAAAGATTTAACAGAAGACGGTTTGTGTCCTGATCATTTGAAGAAACCTGAAGTTGTAAAAGAAGAAAATTACTTTTTCAAGTTATCTTCATATAGAGATGCAATTATTAAACATATCAAAGAAAATCCGGAATTTATTGTTCCAAGTTTCAGGGCAAACGAGGTTTTAAATCAACTGGAAGATATTCAAGATATTTCAGTTTCTCGTAATAAGGCGAATGTCGGCTGGGGTATTGATGTATTGGATGATCCTGAACAGTCAATATATGTTTGGATTGATGCGTTGTCAAATTATATAACTGCAATCGGTTATGATACCGAAAATCCGTCAGAACAGTATAAACAATTATGGCCGGTTGATGTCCATGTTATTGGGAAAGATATTTTGAAATTCCATAGTATTTACTGGATTGGAATTCTGATGGCATTAGGGCTGCCACTTCCAAAACACATTTTTGCACACGGCTGGATTACTATAGATGAAACCAAAATGTCAAAATCGTTAGGTAATGTTGTATCTCCTACATCTGTTTTGGAGAATTTTGAATTAGCTCAGCCGGATGCATTCAGATATTATATGGCAACATCAGCTCCTTGCGGACGTGACGGCAATTATTCCGATCAGGATTTCAAAGAAAAAGTGAATGCTCATCTTGCAAACAGTATGGGCAACTTGTTGAATAGAACACTTTCAATGCTTGTTAAATATTTTGATGGTGAAGTAAAAGAAGAATTTATAACTAATCGTTCAAAAGAGGCTGAAAGTTTGATAAGGACAGCTTTAGGAACTATTAAAATTGTTGAAAATCATTTTAACCATTTTGAAATTCAAGAAGCTGCGCAGGAAATTATCTCCATTGTTGATGCCACAAATAAATTTGTAACAGACAATGCACCTTGGACACTTGCAAAAGAAGAAAAAATGAAAGAATGCGGTCAGGTTTTGGCTACAGTTCTGGAGGTTATGTGTGTAGTTTCTTCTTTAATTTATCCATATTGTCCAAATATTGCTGCAGATATGGCAAAACAATTGTCTTATGATTTGTCAGTAAAACTTGATGATATTAAAATTGGTAATATAAAAGCAGGCAAATTGATTTCAAAAGATGAAATCCACCCTGTATTTTTAAGAGTTGACAGTGAATTGGCTGATAAGTCAAAAGCTGTAAAAGTTTAAGTTTACAGGATTAACATTGCGAAAAAGGCGACAGTAGCTTTACTGTTGTTTTTCGCGGTTGAAATAGAAATGATATTGATGTACAATACAGCTGGTGATTAAAATTAAGAATAGAAAAGAGTATTTAATATGAATATTGTTGAAAATAAAAAAATTTATACAGATATAGAAAAGAGTGATATCATGAAAAAAGAACTTATTTTTTTAGGACCTCCGGCATGTGGAAAAGGTACTCAGACAACAAAATTGGCTGAATTTTTAGGTTTGCCTCATGTTGATACGGGCTCATTGCTAAGGGCAGAAATTCAAAAAGAATCACCAAACGGTAAAATTGCAAAGACATATATTGATAAAGGTAATTTGGTTCCTGTTGAGCTTGTAGCTTCAATTATTAAAGACAGATTATCTGAAGATGATTGCAAGAATGGTTACATTCTAGATGGTTATCCGAGAAGTGTTGAGCAGGCTGATATGCTTGAGGTAATTAATTCAGATATTAATGGCTCTGCAGAAGTTGATTTCAGAGCAGTTTATTTTGACCTTAATCAAGATGTTCTGATTTCCAGAATTGTTAATCGCCGTTCTTGTCCTGTTTGTGGTGAAATTTATAATTTAAAATATAAGCCGACAAAAGTTGAAGGTGTTTGTGATAAGTGCGGAGGCAAATTAGTCCAACGAAAAGATGATAACGAAGAAATTGCTAAAGCAAGATTTAAAACATATTTCCAACAAACAGCACCGTTAATTGATTATTATAAAAATAAAGGCAAGCTAAGAACTATTAATGCAGAAGGTTCTATTGATGAGGTTTGGGAAAGACTTTTGGAAGTAATAAACGACTAGTATTCAATATTAAATAAATTTTCATAAAAACGCTTTTTGAAATTATATATTTTAAAAGGCGTTTTTGTGTTAATAAATTGATAATTGCGCAAATATTGCTATAATAAAAATATGACAGCATTTGATAAAAGTAGTATTGAAGAGTTAAAGCAAAATGTTAAATCCAAGCTTGATGAAACAGAACTATATACCTTTAAGGGTTCTGTATCAAAGCTTTTAGGATTGACAGTTGAGGTCAAGCTTCCTGGGTTGAAGATTGGGGACTTGTGTTATATTGAAAATTTCCAAGGTGAACAAAAACCGGCGGAAGTTGCGGCATTCAAAGGTGAGGTTGCACAATTATCACTTTTATTAGATGGCAGCGGTATCGGGCAGGGCAGTTTAGTGACAACAACCCGTCGGCCGGTAACAATTCCTATTGGAGATTTTTTATTGGGAAGATTAATTGATCCGCTCGGTAACCCTATTGATGGCAAGCCGCTAGATACTACAAATGCTGAGTGGCGGCCTATTGATGGTCCGCCTCCTGGACCTTTTGAGCGTCCTATTATTACTGAACAGTTTTCAACAGGTGTAAGAGCGATTGACGGGTGTATGACAATGGGCTGCGGACAAAGACTTGGTTTATTTGCCGGATCCGGCGTTGGCAAAAGTACATTACTTGGTATGATTGCAAGAAATTCCGATGCTGATGTTAACGTTGTTGCCTTAATCGGTGAACGCGGTCGTGAAGTTAAGGAATTTGTAGAAGATGCGTTAGGAGAAGTCGGTATGGCAAAATCCGTTTTGGTTTGTTCTACGGGAGACCAGCCGCCATTAATCCGTCAAAAAGCACTTCAGGCAGCAACTGCTGTTTGTGAATATTTTAGGGATCAGGGTAAAAAAGTTTTTCTTATGACTGATACTGTAACCCGTTGTGCGATGGCAGGACGTGAGGTTGGGTTGTCATTAGGGGAGCCTCCGACAATGAAAGGGTATCCGCCGTCAATTTTTTCCTGGCTTCAAAAGGTTCTTGAACGTGCGGGGAATAGTCCAAAAGGTTCAATTACCGCGCTTTATACTGTTTTAATGGAAGGTGATGATATTTCTGATCCTATTGTTGATATTGTGCGTGGTATTGTTGACGGGCACATTTTCTTATCAAGGAAGGTTGCCGAGTCTAACCATTATCCGGCGATTGATGTTTTGGGTAGTATTTCCCGTTTGATGAGTGCTATTGCAGCTCCTGAGCATAAAGCTGCAGCTGCAAAATTAAGGACAATACTGTCACTCTATCGAGAAAATAAGGATTTGATTGATGTTGGTATGTATCAGCCGGGTTCAAACCCTCGACTTGATACTGCAATTGAAATGATACCGAAAGTTAATGCGTTTTTACAGCAGCGAACATCAGACAGTGTAACGATGGAAGGTACAATAGGACAGCTTGTTGAGATTAAATTTTAAGGTTATAAAAAAGGAGAAATATTTTATATTTCTCCTTTTTAGTAATTAATTATTTATTTTATTATTTTTTTACGACGTCTTTGATTTCCGGACTTTCGCTAACGTATGTTGTTAACTGTTTTAAAGCCGGTTTATATGCATTAATAGTGCTGGAACCGCCCAAACAGCCGCCTGTACAAGCCATTACTTCAATAAGATTACCAAGTTCGCATGTTCCGTTTTTGGCAAATTTTTTCAAATCCCTGATTGACTGTTTGTTTAATCCGTCAATTACGTATGGTTTAGCTTTTTCATCTTCATCAAGAAGAGAATTAACCGCACCTGCAACTCCGCCTGTTACTGCAAAATTTCTGGCTTGGGCAGATGATTCTTTTCTAAACTCGGATTCATCACATGCTGAAACCTGAACATTTAGGGCAATGAACCATGCGCCTAATTCTTCGTAATTCAAAACATAATCAATGTTTGGATTTTGCAGAGCTTCACGTCTTTTTGCAACACAAGGGCTGAAAAATACTGTAATAACGTCAGGTGTTTCATTTTTTACAAGTTCAGCTGTATAGTATGCAGGAGTTTTTGTTTCTGAACGGAAAGGTTTTAGTTCTGGAACATGTTTTTCTACAAGTTCATTGTAGCCTGCACAACAAGAAGTTGTCATAAAGCCGTCACCTTTTTCCATTCTTTCGACGAATTCAGCGGCTTCATTTTTAGTTGTAATATCTGCACCTTCTGCAACTTCAACAACATCAGAAAATCCTAAAGACAGAATTGCCTGTTTTAATTGTTTAGGGGAGCAAGGCAACTGTCCAAAGATTGCCGGAGCAACCATTGCTGTTAACTTTTTACCTTCTTTTATTGCCTTTAGTATATCAATAATTTGGCTTTTTTCATGAACTGCGCCAAACGGGCAGGCACTTACGCATTTCCCGCAAGAAATACACTTTTCAAAATCGATATGTGCTAACCCTTCTTCATCTTTTGCAATCGCACCTACCGGGCAGGCATTTTCACAAGGAACAATTATTTTTGCGATAGCCTGATAAGGGCATACCTGAGCGCACATTCCGCAATTTTTACATTTAGACGGGTCAATAACAGATTTACCGTTTTCGACTTTTATTGCGCCAAAGCGGCAGGTTGATTCGCAAGGCCTTGCAACGCAGCCCTGGCAAAGATCTGTTACATAAATTCTTGAGGGTACGCAACCTTTACAAGCGGTTTGTAAAACCGTAAGCGGATTTTCTTCCGGTTCTTTTCTTTCTTCTGCTTTATCTGCAAGTGTCGATAATAATTCGCTGTCTTCGGCCTCTTCAATAGAAAGTCCCAGACCTGCGATTGCTCTGTCTCTCAAGATTGCACGCTCTTTATGAATACAGCATCTAAAAGGCACTTCACTGCCTTTTGGACGCATATCATAAGGAATTTTTCTTGTATTTTCTTCAAAATTATCACTCAAATATGCTTTGATAAGTCTTACGAGAATTTCTCTTTTTAAGTGAGAAGTTTGTCTCGGGGTATTTATAGCCATTTTTCAATCCTTTTCTTTTATTTTTCTAACTTTGCATTGATTGCTGATAGAACTTTTTCAACAGTTGCCTCTTTGATAACTTCGTTGTCCACTTTTACATAAGGTGCTTTTGAAAACTCCCAGTCTGTTGAACATAAACCAAGACACGGTACACCTGAAACATCTACCTTATCTCCGTATTTTTCGGGAACTATGTCAATTAGTTCCTGAAGGTTTGCGGAACCCATTACAAAACATGTTGTTCCTAAGCATACTTTTACGCTGATTTTTTCCATTTTCATCTTCCTCTTGTTATATGTAGTTCTTTACATATATTGTACACTAACTTTTTTAAAATATTTATCCTGCAGAACTGCTGCCATTTTTTTGATGATATTTTTTCTGATTTCAATTTCAACAGGCAGTGCCGGATTGTAATGTGCCTGATTGAGTTTTGCACCTACCATAAAGTTTATGCAATCACTATCTAGTAAAAATTTTATCAGCTTTCCAGCGGCATTGTCAATATCTAATTTCCCTGCTTCCAGGCATTCCAAAGTTTCAGTTAAAGTCAAAATACCTTCGGTTACAAGATCGACTCCGTCCATATATGAGCAGCTCGGGAGTTTGCCTATACTTATTTCTTTATCCATAGTAATAGGTCTGTTTAATTCTCTTGAGATTAAATTTGCAGTTGTACCGCCGCAGATTGCTTTTTTACCCTGAAATTCATCAAACATTCTTGCATATTCGGCATCTTTTTTCTGATTAAACGGAGGACCTGTGAAAACTAAAGATGTCCGCGGTTCTCTAAAATATAGTACACAGGCTGAGATATCATCTTTTGGCAGCCTGTCGGTTTCAATATTTTTGGTTTGGCGGATTATGTATGCCGAAAGTTCAGAACTGGAGATGTCAGGTTCTTCTTTTAACTTTGCAAGTACAAGATTAATCAATCCTTCTCTGCGTAATCCGAGTTTTAATCTGCCGTTGCCAAGCCCGCATTGGGTTACACCGTCTGAGCAAAATATCAGCCTGTCCCCCAGCTCAAGGTGAATTTTGTAACTTTTCATACACCTGTTTTTAAATGTTTTTGATTGGATAGTATCGTATGGCGGATCTAAAACTTCGTTATTTTTTATCCATAAAAATTCAGGATTTCCTTCTTCAATAATTCTTGCATCTCCTTCATCGTTAACATCAATTATTGAAAAAGTAGAATAGCTGATTTTTCTGATTTTACAAACCGGCAGAGAGTTCATAACAATTTCTGCAGCGTGGCGGATTGGAATTTCCTGTTTTTCAACAAATTTTAAAAGCATAGTTGCTGTCATACAAGACAAAATATTTGCTTTAATTCCGCTGCCTAAGCCATCAGATAGCACAGCAATTAATTTTGCTTCATCTGGATATCTTTTTGAAATAAAATAATCTCCGTAAGCGTTTTGGTTATATTTTTTTACCTGGCTGCAGTCGATATCAATAAACATTATTTGCTATCTCCTTCGATTTTGTCATCATAATCGTTTGCGATAGAGTTTAATAATGTTTCTGTTTCAACCATGTGTTCCCCGAGAAGGCAGGCAATTTCCTGTACGATAGAAATGTTTTTTGATATAACTTCTTTAGCTTTTTCAGAAATTTTTTCTCTGTTGGTTTCTGTTTGGGTTACATCTGTTATAATCGCACCGACAATTTCGTTTTGTTCAATTGTAAATGCATTAATATCATATAATCTGTCTTTAATATTATAATGTTCTTTATGAAGGTCTTTACCTGTTTTCAAAATTGTTCTGAATATGTCTGAAAATTCGACAATTCTGTCAATTGCCGCTCCTGTTAAACCGTCAGGTCTTGCTTTGAATATTTCGTACATATCACCTGTGAACATTTTCATAAAGCTGTCATTAGCTTCTAATATGTTCATATTATTATCAACCATAACGATTGCCGCCGGCATACAACGAAGCATTGCGGCAGCTTTTCTCATAGCTATTTTTCTCATATAAGAAACGCACATTGAAGATTCTGCAACTCCGTCAAGTAACGCTACTGCCAGTTCTCTGCATGAAGAATATCCGCAGCCTCCGCAGTTTAATTCATCATCAACTGTGTGTTTACCGATTTTTTTCAGAGTTTGGGTAATTTCTTCAATTGAATATTTTGATTCGGTAATTCCTGACGGCTTATATTCATAATCTACTACAAATTCCGGTTTTTTAGGGATTATAGGTCTGTTTTTAACTTTTGCCAAAACATCTGAAATTATACTTATGCTTGCTTTGTCTGTTGAAATACAAGGGCCTGCAACACAGCCGCCTTCACAAGCTAAAGCTTCCACAAAAATTGGGCGGCTTATTGTTTCTGGATTGAGATTATTTAGAGCTTTTTCAAAAGCAGGGATTGAGCAGATTTCAAGCAATTGTACGTTATCTTTTATTCCTATGCGCCTGATTGTTTCATTCATTCCGCCGTCTATCGGGTAAAGAGAACCTTCATGGGCACTTCTTGGAACAAATGTATAGCTTTCATCTTTTTGAATTTCCGAAATATCCGGGATTTGGTCATTAATCCAGATTTTTAACTCTTCAAAAGTTATGGCAATATCAATTAAACCATCAGGTTCATCGGCTTCTTTTTTCTTGCCGATACAAGGTCCGATAAATACAACCGCGATATCATTGCCAAATTCTTCACGGAGCATTTTAGCATGAGTTCTTGCAGGTGAGCCTATCGGGGTTATATATTTTGAAAATTCCGGATTGTAAAGCCTGATATAATCAACGATTACAGGGCAGGCACTTGAAATCCACAGCCCTTTTTCCATGTTATTAAGCATATCTGCTGTTTTTATAGAAACCTCTTGCGCGCCAAGCGCTGTTTCGGAAATATCTTTAAATCCTAATCGTTTTAAGACGGCAATCATTTTTTGAGCAGACATTTCAAAAACTCCGCGCCATGACGGAGCCAGTGAAACATAAACTTCTTTGCCGGAAATCAAAAGATTTTTAACTTTTTCCAGATCATTTCTTACACATTTTGCGTTTGCCGGACAAACCTTAACGCATGTTCCGCATGAAATACATTTGTCAGGAATTACCGATGCGTGGTTGTTCTCGATTTTGATTGCCTTAACCGGGCATTCTCTTACGCATTTGTAACAGTCGTGGCATTCATTAGTAAGAGTATATACCGGATGTTGATTATTCATTTTAAACCCCTAAATTTTATTTTTACACTAAAGCTGTTGATAATATTTCTTTTAATTTGTCTTCATTGATTTCATTATATAAAACATCGTCTATATAAATATTAGGACCCGAACTGCATTGTTCCTGGCATAAGCCGCCAACTAATTCAATTTCAGCATCCAACTTATTATTTTTAATATATTCTTCTAAGTATTTTAAATTTTCAAGGTTTCCGCGCGCGAAACACGAACTGCCCATACAAACTTTTATAACATGTTTTGTCATATCTTCCTCACTTATTACATTACTATTTTATTATACCTTTTTTTATATGGCAAGAGGGTAAAATCTTATTTAAAACCGGGGAGTTTGGATTTGATAACGTAATTTATTATAGTAAACTAAAGTAAACATATTTGGCACAGTAAATTCTTTTGTGCTATACTGTTACTATATTTCAGTATATTAGGGAGATGTATATGTCAGAAAACACACAAGACATTGTTAATGATAAAGGTTTGGAAGCGATAAAAGCAGTTGAAAGTATTCCGGTTGTCGAGCCGTCCGGTTCGTATGAAGAAATAGAAACTAAGACTTCTGCAGAGTATAGTGCAGATAATATCAGGGTTTTGGAAGGGCTTGAAGCTGTTCGTATAAGACCGGGTATGTATATTGGTTCAACTTCTCAAAGAGGTTTGCACCACTGTATTTATGAAATTGTTGATAACTCTATTGATGAATCTTTAGCCGGTTTCTGTACTGATATATATGTTACTATTCACAAAGATAACAGTATAACTGTAGAAGATAACGGTCGTGGTATTCCTGTTGATATCAAGCCTGACAGCGGAAAATCCGCTCTTGAAATTGTTCATACGGTACTTCACGCAGGCGGAAAATTTGGAGATGGCGGATATAAAGTTTCAGGCGGTCTTCACGGAGTTGGGGCGTCTGTTGTAAACGCGTTATCTGAAAAATATATTGTAGAAGTTTCTCGTCAAGGGTTTGTATGGCGTCAGGAATATATGAGAGGGGAGCCTCTTGCTCCTGTTGAAAAAGGTGAAGCTACCGAAAAAACAGGTACAAAAACTACTTGGTGGCCGGATCCTGAAATCTTTACGGAAACTACTGAAATTGACTGTGATGTTATTGCAAACAGATTAAGAGAGATGGCATTTTTGAATAAAGGTTTAAAAATTATTTTCTCTCGTCATGATTCAGAAGAAGTCGAAACTTTCCATTATGAAGGCGGTATCGGCAGCTATGTTGAATTTTTGAACAAAAATAAAACCGTTCTTCATGATAAACCTATTTATATTGATAAAGTTGTTGGAGATTTGCAGGTTGAAGTTGCAATGCAATACACTGATTCTTATACAGAAAGTGTTTTGTCTTTTGCCAATAATATCAATACTCATTCAGGCGGAACACACCTTACCGGGTTTAGAAACTCAATTACCCGTGTATTAAATGATTATGCAAGAAAAAATAATATCTTAAAAGATTCTGAACAAAATCTCTCGGGGGAAGATGTTCGTGAAGGCTTGACCGCTATTGTTTCTGTTAAGATTCCGAACCCTGAATTTGAAGGTCAGACAAAAGAAAAATTAGGTTCTCAAGAAGCTATGGGTGCAGTTCAAGATGCTGTTCGCGATAAATTGCAGGAATGGCTTGAGTTTAATCCTAAAATTGCAAAAATGATTCTTGAAAAAACCTTGCAAGCTCAAAGAGCCAGAGAAGCAGCAAGAAGAGCAAGAGAATTAACAAGAAGAAAAACTGTTCTTGAAAATTCTACATTGCCCGGTAAACTTGCTGACTGCTCAAATCGCGAACCTGAAAAATGCGAAATTTATCTGGTTGAGGGTGATTCAGCGGGCGGCTCTGCAAAACAAGGCAGAAACAGAATGTTTCAGGCAATTTTGCCGTTAAGAGGTAAAATCTTAAATGTTGAAAAAGCAAGATTAGACAGAATTTATGCTAATAACGAAATTCAGTCTATGGTTCAGGCTTTTGGCATTAAAATTAGCCGCAACGAAGAAGAAGTTGAGATTGATAAATTAAGATATCATAAAATTATTATCATGACAGATGCTGATGTTGACGGCGCTCATATTAGAACATTGATGTTAACGTTCTTCTTCCGTTATGCCAGACCGTTGATTGAAAACGGTTATGTATATATTGCTCAGCCGCCTTTATTCAAGGTTACTCAGGGCAAAACTTCAGAATATCTGTTTAATGAACATGTTTTGGATAAAATGCTTAAAGAACGCGGTATTAAGAATTTAAGTCTTTCTGATAAGGATAAGAAAAATGTTAAAACCGGTGATGAATTATTAGAACTGATTAGAAATATGTCAGAATTTTATCGTTCTTATAACAACCCGATTTTGAACTTATATCCTGCGGTATTTTTAAGAGGGCTTGCGCGTTCGGATATCAAATTGGAAGATTTTGACAGCCAGTCAAGAATGAACGAAGTTTGTGATTACTTAAATCACTACTTGCTTGACCATGCTAAAAATTATAATATTCAGGAAGCTGAAAATTATAAAGTTGAGGTTAAATATAATCCTGAAAATGCTAAATATTCATTTATGCTGCATTTGAATGAAGAAGAGCATGTCGTATTGAACCAAAATATTATCAAAAGTTCTGAGTATAAAAAATTGAAGTCTTCATATCCGATTATTCGTGATTTCTTGATTGAGGAATCTAACGGGTTGCTGCTTGAAACAGATACTGAAAAATATGAAATTGATTCATTTGAAAGATTACAAAAAATTATTGATGATAGAGGTCAAAAAGGATTACAAATCCAACGTTTTAAAGGGCTTGGTGAAATGATGCCGCAGCAGCTTTGGGAAACTACAATGGATCCTGCGACAAGAACATTGTTAAAAGTTAATGTAGAAGATGCAATGTTGTGTGATCAATTGTTTGACGTGTTGATGGGTGATAAGGTTGAACCAAGACGTGACTTTATTGAGTCTAATGCGGTTTATGCTACAAATATTGATACGTAAGATATAATGATTTTAATATAGGGATTTTAGAAGAAGGCGCGGACAAGTTTTCTTGTCCGCGCCTTTTAGTATTATTAAAAACTTTTTAGATTACTCTTCTTCGTCAGAATCATCATCATCTTTTTTAATTGCGTCAACAACCATTTTTGCCATTTCTTTTGCGATAACTTTTTGGGTATCAGTCGGACAATTTTGAAGCATATTCATTGCAGTTCTTAGTGTTGTATCAATATCGTACCAGCGGCCGCGGCGATTATCATCAAGCCCGGAACCTACTGCACTTATGATATCATCAACTGCTTCAAATTTTTCATCTTCAATATTATGTTCAATAATGATTTTGATTAAATTTAAAGCTACACGAATTTGGGTTTGGTCATCTGTTTCTTCCAGAGTTTTTACTGCTTCTGATAACACAGGATCTTTGTCATACCAGCGTCTGTATTGGTTTGAATACTCTTCTTTCATACTTTCAGTCTCCTTTTTTATTATTAATAAACTATATTTATCCTTGTTTAAACGTTACGCCTTTTGTTCCTTTCGGGTATTGCCAGTCGATAGCTTTTCTTTCGCAGGCAATTCTGCATGCTCCGCATTCTAAACAGTTTTCGTAGTTAACTATCAGCTCTTGTCTTTCTTCATTCCATTCGTAAACTTGAGCAGGACAAATGTAGGTGCAGTTTCTGCTTTCACAAAGTTTACATTGCTCGTTGTCCGGCTTTAGATGGGATTCTGTGTCCGGAGAGTATTTTAGTGTGTATAATTTTTTATCTATATTCATAACAAAATACTCCATAATAGTTTTATTATTGCCCAGGCATCTTTAAATAGTTCTGTGATTTTTCGGTCTGTAAAAATGCTTTTTATAAATTTATGATAATGTTCTTTTTTAGGAATTCCGTCAACGGAGGTAAACATTTCAAAAAATGCGTTAATTTTTTTCATATAGTACGATAGAAACGCTTTTTTTCTGGAATGCATCACATCCATAAGTTCTTTATAGGTTTCCATATCTTTAAGGACAAATGAAGTTTTTAGTTTCTTTTCATAATTTGAAAGTATTTTTTTAGAAAAATTTCCTTTATCTAAAGCTTCGATTGCTGTTTTAGCGGCAAGTTTTCCGCTAATCATAGCAAGGTTGGTTCCTTCCCAGTGAAGATTATTTACAAGCATTGCCGCATCTCCGACAATTAAAACTCCGTTATCACAAAGTTTTGGGATTTTTTTATATCCGCCTTCAGGAATTAAGTGAGCGGAATATTCTTTAAGAATTCCGCCTTCAAGCAGCGGTGCAATAGTCGGGTGCTGCTTTAGTTGTTCAAGAAGTTCAAACGGTCTGTAATTAGCTTCGGCAAGTTCATTTAATGTAACTCCAAGTCCTATTGTTACAGAATCTGTATTTGTGTACATAAACCCAAGTCCCAGCATACCAAGCATCGGTCCGCCAAAGATTTCAACTATTGAGCCTTCATCATCTTTTAAGCGGAAACGTTGATTTATTGTTTCTTTATCAAGTTTTATAACTTCTTTCACACTTAGTGCAACATCTTTTGTGTCAATGTCTTTTCTTAATCCTATCTGCTTTGCAAGTAGTGAATTAACCCCGTCTGCAAGAATTACAATATCTGCATAATATTCTTCAAGTTCGGTTTTTACTCCGATTATTTGATTTTTATCTTTAATAAGTTCTCTTACAACGGTTTCTTCAACAAGATAAACTCCTTCTTTTTGAGCTTCTTTAGCAGCCCAGCGGTCAAATTTGCCACGAATGATTGAATAGCTGGAATTATCTTGTTTTCTATAGGTAATAGTTGTGGAATCGTTTTCTCCAAGAATTGCAAAATTATGTTCAATATTGCGTCTTTCTACAGGAGCTTCGGTTTCAAAATTCGGAAAAATCTCTTTTGTAGCTTTTGTATAAATAGCTCCGCCAAAGACATTTTTACTTCCGGCAAACACTCCTCGTTCAATAAGAACAACTTCCTTACCGGCTCTAGCCAAAGTAATTGCGCAGGCAACTCCGCTTGGTCCCGCTCCTACTACTATAACATCTGTTTTATTTTCCTGTTTTAACATAAAGTTCCTCTACCTGCATTATAGCGTATATTTGACAAGTTGTAAATAACCGGTCGGATTGTAATCTTTCTTTAAGATTGTAAATTTACGTAAAATTTTAGCAAAATTTACTTGTGTTTTGTTTTATTATGAATGAAAATACATGAAAAACAGGTGTGAAATGATAGTAGATAGTGTAACAAAATTTCGAATAGATAAACAACGATACAAGCAGGAGTACATGTCCCCAAAATCACAAGCTCCTTTAGCGACTTCAAATTTTTATTCACAATATAATAATCAAGATATTAAGAGACCTTTAAAAACAAATCATTCAGATTTAAGTTTTAAAGGTCTTTCTTTAGGTTTATATAAGCAGCTTGACAGGACATATAGCGTAAAAGAGTTTTTTGAATTTACTGATAAATATGTTGGTAAAATGGGACGTGAACTTTTAGAAGATATCACGGTGACAAATAGATCAAGAACAAATAAACTGATAGCACTTGAAGGCGATAATATTGTTATTAAAAAGAAGACAATTCCTCACCTGGCTTTGGAAGGTGTTTTGTATCCGTTTAAAATACTACCGGGTGATTTACTAAATGGAATTGTTGAACTTTTGGGCAAAATTCCGGGATTAAAAAACTGGGCAGCAAAAACTCTTGAAAAACCGTTATTTAAAAATATCAGACAGCGTTCAAAAATAGATTCAAAAGTTAACTCTTTGGTTGGATTGATTACATACAAAGATGCAAAAATTGAAAATGCAGTAAACGCTTATGCAAAAGAAAATGGTATTAATCCAAAAGCGGTCAGCAAAGAAATAAGAGAACAGCTTGCTGCAAAAGTTGAAAAGAATATGGAATCCAGTGTTTTCCAAAGTGAATTGAAAATGTTTGATCCAAAATCCGGTAACTATGATACAAAGCATGAAAGAGCTTTAAACAGATTAGTATCAGGTCTTCCGCCCGCAATCTTTTTGGCAACAGATGCTTATAACCTGTCAAGAATGATGGATGATGATTCAAAAGCTGCCGAACACGAAAGAAAAGTCAGATTTAAACAAGAAGTCAGCAGAATTTTGACAAGCGGTTACTTAACATTGATTACAATGGGTGCGTTCCAGAAATTTATCAATAAATCAAAAGCAGGTATTGTAATAACAACCGGGGTAACAGTATTGATAACAGAAATGTTTTCACGTTTGTCTAACGGTAAACATATTTCAAGATTGACTCCGGAAGAAGCCAGAAAAGAAAATGAGAAATTACACGCTCCCGAGGCAAAAATTAAACCGGTTGATAACAAACAAGTATCTTCAACAGGTGCTAATAACACTCCACAAAAAACAAAAGAAGCCCAAAAACCATTATTATCATTTGATACAGTGTTAAAAGCTTCAGTAGGTATTATCGCAGCCGGTTACGGAATTAAAGGTATAAAAAATATTCCTGCCGTGAAAAAAGCTGCAATGAAATATTTTGAAAATCTAAAAATTAATGACCCTGAAAAATATAGTAAATTAGGTATAAAAGACTTAGATCTTGATAAATCAGTTAAAATGTTTGAAGATAAAGTAATCTTTAAACCATTTAAAGATTTGTATAAAAAATTGACAAGTGAACCGTTTATCGTAGAGGAAGAAAAATTTAACAAAGTTGTTCAGACATTGAAAGACAACGGATTTGAAGAGTTAGCTGCAAAATATGACAAAGTTGGTAAGACAGCACTAAAAACTGTTGATGGAAAATCAATTATAGACTTGAAAGAACAGGATAAAAAAGTTAAATTATTTCCAAAAGCTAAGAGTAAATTTTTAAAAGATATATTTATCAATGTCAAACCGCTTGTGAACTTTATTATTGCGCCATTCAAATTCATGTGGAATGCTATTACTCTTCCATATTGGATGATTGATGAAAAGTTAATGAGTATTTTTAGAAAAGCAAAACCATCAAGTCCGGCTAAAGATATTGATGTTTTAGCAAAAAGTTTTGATAAAATCTGTAAAAAAGCCGAAGCTTTAAGTGAAAAAGGTATATCAAAAGAACAATTCCAGGATTATATTCAGGTTAATTTATTAAAAGCTTTCAACGTAGACTCATTATCAAACGTATCAAATGCGGAATTATCAAATCTTGCAAAAACAGCAGCATCAATTGCTACAATCTGGTTCTTGATGACAGATAACTACAATATGGTTATGCTGAAATCAAACGGTAATGATAAAGATGGTGCTAATACTAAATTCAAAGAAAGATTTGTTCAAGAAGGATCAAGATTATTCTATCAAACACTGTTAATTGACTTGTTCAATTCAACATTCAGAAATCAATACAACTCATCTTTGATGGGTATGAGCTGGGTAACTCTTGTTGATACAACATTAGGTGAAATGCTTACAAGGTCATCTGTAGGTACACCGATTAAGGCTCATACAAGAGATGAACTTATTGATATTGAAACAAAACAGAATAATTCAACAGGTTTTATGAAGAGTTATTATAACTTTATGCAGCGTTTAACAGGAAAGCGTTCAATAAAATCATACGAAGTTGCTCCGAGAAACAAGCAAAATAACAATCAGCCTGTTTCTGCTCCGGCAGCGGCTATTCCCAGCTTGGCTGTTCAAAGACTTCAGTTGAGCCAAAACGGAGGAACTCTGGAGAAGATAATTAAGGGGTAATATGTTAATTCGGTTAATGAGAGTTTTTAGGTTAGAGGGTATAAAATCTAACCTTTTTTATTTTTTGAAAGATAAATTAAATATAGGATATCCTGACAATATATTTAGGTTATTATAATAGTATGGAAAATTATGACTATATAGAAGAAGATAAAGAGTTGAAATCCGTAGGGTTGGAACTAATGTTTCTGACACCTGAAAAGTGCTCTTCAGAAGATGGCATTACGGCTGTTGAACTTGCAAAATTGGTTAATATTCCGGTAGATATTGTTAAAAAAAAGCTGAATATCCTTAAAGAAAAAGATATTGTGAGAGTTAAGGGTATAAATCCAAAGTATTGGAAGTTTAATGAATATAATTTTCAACGAATGGATGATGATGACGATATTTTTAGGCTTTTATGCAGCTTTGATGATGTGGATTTTGATAAGTATTTTTCCTATTAAATACAAAATATACAGTATATAAATTTTGATAAAATTATGCTATTATAATAATAAATATTACAGTAGAAGGAGCAATTAATGACATCAAGTACAAATCAGTTTGTAAAACCGTTAACGGCAGGGATTAATTCAGCCGGTAATCTGGAAATCGGGGGCTGTGATGCTGTTGGTTTAGCTGAAAAATATGATACTCCGTTGTACGTACTTGATGAAGCTACTATTCGCTCTATTTGTAATGATTATAAAAAAGCTTTTGAAAAATATCCAAAAACTCATATGATGTATGCTTCTAAAGCTCTTTGTACAAGCGCTGTTACAAGAATTCTTGATGAGGAAGGCTTTGGATTTGATACCGTATCCGGCGGAGAGATTTATACTGTTTATAAAGCGGGTGTTGATATGAGCCATGTTTTATTTAACGGTAATAACAAATCTTATGATGAGCTTTCTCTTGCACTTGATTTAGGGGTGGGGAGAATTTCGGTTGATAACTTTTTTGAATTGGCACTATTAAATGAGGCTGCCAAAGTGCAAAATAAAACGGTTGATATTTTGCTGAGAATCACTCCGGGAATTGAATGCCACACTCATGAATATATCCAAACCGGGCATTTGGATTCAAAATTCGGGTTTGATTTAACCCAGATTGATGATGCGATTGAACTTATTCAAAGCGAATATACAAATATAAATCTTCACGGACTTCATGCTCATATCGGTTCTCAAATTTTTGAAACAGGAATTTATCCTGATGAAATTGAAATTATGGCAAAAGAGATTTCAAGAATTGAAGAAAAACACGGGATTAAGCTCAACGAAATCAACATTGGCGGCGGCTTAGGTGTTAAATATACGCAAAATGATGTTCCGCCTTCAACTTATGAAATTGGTGAACTTATTATAAATAAATTGAATGAGGTTATTGAAAAATATAATATTGAACCTCCGACAATCTTTTTAGAGCCGGGCAGAAGTATAATTTCAACAGCAGGTGTAACTTTATATACAATTGGCAGCTCAAAACAGGTTCCGCACGGTACAAAATATGTTGCAGTTGACGGCGGAATGGCTGACAATCCGCGTCCATCTATGTACCAGGCTGAATACAGTGCTCAAATTGCAAATAAAAAAGATACAACTGAAACTGAAAAAGTTACGATTGCCGGTAGATTTTGCGAGTCCGGTGATATTTTAATAAAAGATATTGAGTTGCCTGCTCCTGCAGCCGGAGATATTTTATGTGTTTATAATACCGGTGCATATAATTATTCAATGGCTTCAAATTATAACAGAGTGGGAAAACCCGCAATGGTACTTGTTAATGACGGTAACTCCGAACTTATTATTGACAGAGAAACTCTTGATGATTTAATTGCGCACGATATAATTCCTGACAGGTTGAAAAAATGATAGAAAATTTATTAATGTTATTTCAAAATTTCATAGGCAATTGGCATATTTATATTAAAGATACTTTCGGCTGGAAAAATATCTTTGAAATAGTTATTATTGCGACAATTTTAGTTGTTTTCTATCAAAAATTTATCAAAAACACTCATTCTGAAAAATTTGTAAAAGGTGCAGTTGTTCTTGTATTTTTATGGATTTTGAGTGAAATTTTAGTTGCGGTTGATTTGACTATTCTTGGTGTATTTATAAGATCTATTGTAACCCTTATTGCTTTGAGTTTGATTGTAATATTTCAGCCGGAACTTAGAAGATTTCTTGGATATTTGGGACAGATTGATTTTTTTAAAAAGCTTTTTGAAAATGATAAGAAAAACGAAGCAAACAAATCTATTGATGTTATAAAAGAAATTATTGAGGCTGTAAAATATTTATCAAAATCTCACACGGGAGCTTTAATAGTTTTTCAAAATGATTTAAGTAATACTTACCACGATGTTGGAACTGTTTTAAATGCTGATGTGTCAACAGAATTGTTGTTGACAATTTTTCATGTAAATACCCCTCTTCATGATGGTGCGGTTGTAATAAGCGGATCTAAAATTATTTCAGCAGGGGTGCTGCTGCCTTTGACTGATGATCCAAAGCTTAGTTGGAAATACGGAACTCGTCATAGAGCAGCAATTGGTATGACTGAATCAAGTAATGCTGCTTGTCTTGTTGTATCAGAAGAAACCGGTGATGTTTCTGTAACATTAGATGGTTCATTAAAAAAATATGATGATATCCCGACTCTTAAAACCGATTTAGAAAATATTCTCGGCTATAAAAATATTGAACAGCAAGAGAAAAAATCTATATTTAATCTTGAAAAATTGATTACTATTAATAAAGACAGGAAATAATTTATGGCTGGAAATACTGAAATTTCTAAAAAAGAATTTTTGTTAAAGATTATAAAAAATTTCTTTTTTATAACACTTGGATCAGTTGTTGCGGGGTTTGCTCTGGAAGCTTTTTTAGTTCCAAACTCTGTTATTGACGGTGGAATTATCGGTATTTCAATGATTATAAGTCATATTTCTAAGTTTAACTTAGGTTTGTTGGTAATTATTTTGAACTTGCCGTTTATTATATTAGCTTATAAAAAAATGGGAAAACTTTTTGTTTTTCAAACTGCTTATGCAAACGTTATTTTGGCACTTTCGTTGAATTTTTTCCACAGTTATAAAGTAACAGGTGATATTTTATTGGCAACTGTGTTTGGCGGTATTACGCTTGGTGCAGGGGTTGGTTTGATTTTGAAAAATGAAGCATCTTTAGATGGTACTGAAATCTTGGCACTTCTTGTTTCTAAAAAGTTTGGTTTTTCAGTAGGCGAATTTATTATGGGGTTAAACCTTTTTATATACTTGGTTGCAGGTAAGGTTTTTGGCTGGGAAAGCGCGATGTATTCAATTCTGACATATTTTGTAGCTTCAAAAGTTATTGATATTGTATTAGAAGGTTTGAACAGTTCAAAATCTGTCAGGATTATCAGTGACGATGCGGGTGCTATCGGTAATGCATTGATTGAAAGGCTTGATATCAGTGTAACTTATTTAAAAGGTATCGGCGGGTATTCCGGTCAGGATAAGGACTTGATTTATTGTGTAATTTCAAGACTTGAGCTGCCAAAGATGATTGAAATTATTAAAGAAATTGATTCTAATGCTTTTGTTTCTGTTGTAGATGTTCACGAAACTTATGGCGGTCGATTTAGAAAAAAGATTGATAAGGTTTAGTATTATTACTCTGAATTAGTCGGGAAATTTTAATATCTTAATATCTGGACAATTTTGGGAAAATATAATATACTAAACTTATAAGAAGAGGTTATAAGGAAAAAAGAAATGGCAAAACATAGTGATACAGTTCCTATAGAGGTAACTATTCTGACAGCAGATCATGATATAAAAGGTGTTGTTCATGTTTCAAAATACACAAATACCAATAGAGAATTGACGGATCTTTTGAACGATAAAGAAAGAAGATTTTTGGCAGTAACAAATGCTGAGATTTACCCAAGAGTCGGTAACCAATCTCCAAGAAGATATAATTTTTTAGAAATTCACATGGATTATGTTTTAATGGTTCACCCGACATCTCAGGCTGTGTTCAAGGATTCAGGAAAAACTCAGGAAGATATTGCAAGGTTTAGAGATTTGAGATTGAAATTAAATCAAACAAAACCGTTTTAGTTAAGAATTAGTAAAAAGGTTTGGAAATTATCCGAGCCTTTTTAAGTATTTATACCGATTATTTTATCGGAATTTTATTTGGAATTAAGAATGTTAAAATTGAATATTAAAAAGAAATACAAAAAATTAGTTGTATTAGCTGTTATATTTTTATTTTGCAGTGGTTTAATCGGCTCAGGACTCATTCCGGGCGGTAAATTTTTTCTGCATTATATTTTAATTGCGGTTTCAGTTTATTTCTTAGGGATAGTTTTTTGTAGATATTATATGTATAGCTGTATTTTAAGATTAGGGCAGTTATTTTGTGTACAGAAAAATTATATTTTGAGTGATAATCTTTGTGAGCCGGGAGCCCAGGCAATAGATGCTTATTCTTTGTTTTTGTATATGCAGGAAAAAAATCTTCCGGTTAAATATGTTTTGTTAAAACAAAATTCGCTTTATCAAAAATTAAAATCAGAAAATAAATTAAAAGATGTCATAGTTGTGAATAGGAGTATTGTTAAAAATTCGCTGGGTTATATTTTGGCAATTTTGCCGTATATCTTTACCTGCAAGGCAGTTTTAACATCTTCTCCAAGCGGGCAGTTTGATTATGTTTATAGAACTAATTCAAAACTTAAATATATCTTTTTGCAGCATGGTATGACTATGTTGAAACAAGGTGTTCTAGACTGGTATAATCCTGATATATTTGATAAAATGCTAATTTCAGGTGATGCAGAATTTGATGTTGTTAAAAAAGCGGGGTTTGATGATAATTCTGTTATAAAAAGCGGGTTGTGCAGATGGGATTTTTTGAGAAAAGAACATTCCGCGCAAAAACAAATTCTTGTTATGTTTACGTGGCGCCAGACTTTTAATGATAAAGATTATAACATCCCTTTAAATGATACCGAATATGTTAAAAAACTCAAATCGTTTTTAAATAATATCGAATTACAAGAATTTCTGAGGGAAAGTGATATAAAGCTTGTATGTTCTATTCACCATTATATTTTGGATATTTGCAAAGACAGTATTGATTTAGGTGAAAATATAGAGCTTGCGGATTCAAATAATCTTGATTGGTATATCAAAACTTCAGATTTGCTTGTGACGGACTATTCAAGTATTGCATTTGATTTTCTGTTTTTGAATACTCCTGTAATCTTTTACAGGCTTGATTTTGAAGACTCAACGCTTGATGAATTTGATAAATTCAATGCTAATTCTGCAAAATCTATGGATAATTATTTATTTAATACATTTTATGACGAAGCTTCTGCTGTTCAAAAAATCCGGTATTATGTTCAAAACGGATTTGTTTTGGAAGATGATTATAAACAAATTGCGGAAAAACTTTACTATACAAAAACAAATATCAGAGAATGTATTGTTAATGATTTAGAAAAGTCTGTATAATATTATTTTTTTATAAGTGCAGGAAAGAAATAACGAACCCCGTCATCTGATCTCCATCTGATATATCCGGTTTTTGGAGTTCTGTCTAAATCCATAACGCTTACCAGAGCCCAGTTTCCGCGAATTACATTAAGATTGATTTTTTGCGGGTAATTCATTGTTGAAATAGTTTTTGCAAGGTCTTCTGTTGATGCTTTTATATCCTTACAAGATTCGGGTGCTCCGTTTAAAATCATAAGCCCGTATTTTTTACCATAAGTATTATAAAAATTAATCCAGGTCATAAATTTATATGGGTCATCTTGTTTTATCCAACCGGTTTTTCCGTTAGCGTTGTCATACATAATCTCAACCCAATCATCTGTCATATCTGTTACCCCGACAAAAGCCAATGATTTTTTAGATAAAAACAGTACAAAAAACTTTTCAAAACCTATTTCTTCAGGGAAAAATTCGTCATTTGTCCATCTTACGCGATACAAAATTTGTGATTCTTCATTTGGTTCTTTGTAGATTGTTATATCATCTCCAACCTGATACAAACCTATTGTTCCGACTTGATTAATATTTGGTTTGGCGGGAACAACATCTTTTGAATAGGCTGTGCTGTTAAAACCTATATTACAAAAGGTTATTAGTGTTAAAACGAAGAATAACAATATTTTTTTCATAAGATTACTCCCTGAATGAAATTTGTGCGTATGCTTTTTGTAATTTTTCCCTGACAGATGTCATTTGCTGTTCAATGATTTCATCAGTTAAGGTTGCATTTTCATCTTGCATTTTTATTCTGAAAGCAACACTTTTGAATCCTTCTTCAACGTGTTCACCCTGATATACGTCAAAAATTTCAGAACCTTTGAAGATATTTTGTTTTACACCGCTTTTGATTACTTTTTGAATATCATCTGATGAAATTGTGTCATTTATAATAAATGCCAAATCTCTTTTAACTTCAGGATATTGCGGAAGATGTTTAAATCTCGGAGTTGTTTCTTTTACTGCTGAAATAACTTCATCTAAATCAACTTTGAATAAAAATGCTTCCTGATTTAATTTTAATTTATCCTGTAATGTTGGGTGTAATTGTCCGTAATATCCGATTGGCTGCGGTTTTTTGCCTAAAAGCATAATAACTGCAGTTCTATACGGATGGAAGATTTTGTGAGTTTTTGCAAGCTCAGTTTCTTCTAATGGAACAAGTTTTATACGTCTTGAGATTTCCAAATCTTCAAATAAGTTTTCAACAATACCTTTTGCGGTATAGAAATCGGTTTTTGTTTTAACCTGCCATTTTGAATTTTGAACTTCCCCTGTTAAAACTCCTTCAAGGACTAAAGTTTCTTTAACCCCTGAAGTTTTTTCATCAGCTTCTTTAACTTTAAGGTATGTTCTGCCGATTTCGTACGCCCAGAAGACTTTCTGTCCGTTGTCAAAGTTATATTTCATACAGTTTAGAACACTTGCTGCCAGGGTTTGACGAAGCATTGAGTATTCTTCACTTGCTGCGTTTTGAACTTTTACAGCATTAGCATCATCATAAGGAATTTTGAATTTATCAAGCAGAGATTTTCCGATTAGCGAACTTGTTTGAATTTCGTTTAATCCTGCTGATAACATCAATTCGTGAACTCTTTTGATAACTTTTTCACCAAGTGAAATTACAGGAGTTTGAGATTTATTTGGAAGAGTCGGGGCAATTTTATCATAACCGTTGATTCTTGCGATTTCTTCGATTAAGTCAATTTCTCTTGTAACATCGTATGCTCTGAAACTTGGAACTAAGAATTTAGCTGCAGCGTCGTTTCCGCCAAGTTTTTTAAATCCTAAGTTTCCTAAAATGTTTATACATCTGTCAGCTGAGATTTCACAGCCTAAGATTCTTTTAACCTGATTATAGCGAAGAGTAATTTCTGTAGGCTCAAGTGTATTTTGACCATCTTCAACCATTCCTTCAACTTCAGCATCAGCATATTCAACAAGTAATTGCATAGCGCGCATCAGTGCCGGTTTAACCGCTTCGATATCAATACCGCGTTCAAATCTTGCACTTGCTTCACTTCTGTAGCCTGCACTTCTTGCAGATTTTCTGTTTGTTGCCGGAGTAAAATATGCAGCTTCTAGAGCAATTGATGTTGTATTATCATCAATTTCAGAATTTGCACCGCCGAATACTCCGCCTAAACATACTCCTTCTTTTTCTGTTGCAATCAGTACGGAATCTGTTGTCAGAGTTCTTTCAACTTCATCAAGAGTGATAAGTTTTTCACCGTCTTGCGCGCGTCTTACACATAAGTAGCCGTTTAGTTTGTCAAAATCAAATGCGTGTAATGGGCAACCGTATTCAAGCATAACGTAGTTTGTAATATCGACAACGTTGTTTATTGCACGAACACCCGATGCAGTAAGTCGTTTTTGCATCCATTCAGGTGAAGATTTTATTTTAATATTTTTCAAAACTGCGATTGAGTAATATTTACAAACATCTTTATCTTTAATTTCAACTTTGAATTTATCTGTTGTCAAGTCTTTTGTACATTCGATTTTATTTAATTTCAACGGGGTATTAAACAATGCACTTAATTCTCTGGCAACCCCGATGACAGACATTTGATCGCCTCTGTTTGCGGTTGGTGCAACATCAAGTACCGTATCTTTTTCAAACCCTAAAACATCTTTTACATCAGCACCAAGTTCAACATTTGAAAAGATTCTATTTAAAATAAGGATACCGTCCTCTTCTTGGTAGCCGCGTTCAGAAACTCCCAGTTCATCAGCGGAACAAAGCATACCTTGAGATTCAACCCCGCGGATTACGGCAGGTGTAAGAGTAAACATTTCACCTGTTTTCCTGTCTAAAACTTGTGAGCCAACGCTTGCGTACGGGACGATTTGACCTTCTTGAATATTTTGTGCACCGCATACAACTGTTTTTAGCCCGGAACCGGTGTTAACTGTTACAAGGTGTAATTTTTCAGAGTTTGGGTGAGCATCGATTTTTTCGATTTTAACAGTTTTTATATTTGTAAACATCGGTTTAACGTCTTCAACTGCTTCTACTTCAAGCCCGCTCATAGTAAGTTCATGGGCAATTTGTGAAGCTTCAATATTTGACAAATCTACGAATTCGTTTAACCAATTTAAAGATACTTGCATTTATTTATTCCCTCTTAATTCTGTATTATAATCTGTGCTTTTATTTTAGTACAAAAGAATTTAGATGTAAAATTTTATAAATATATGTTTTTAATAGCAAAATAAATTTTGTCAGGTTTTATAAAAAGCAGGAGGTAATTTTATATGTATAATAATTATAACGCAGCACAGCCTGCATTTACTGCAAACTTTGTTTCTAATGGGATTAAACTAAACCCTAAGAAATTGGAAGCGGTTCAGGAAAAATTTTCTAAATTAACACAACAGTATAAAAACGATACGCTTACAGTAAGTCCAAAAGTCATTCTAGGTACTAAAGAAGATGGCGATGCCGGACGTTCATTCCATATTGCAGATTTTATGGTAGGTGATGAAAATCCTGCATCTATAATCTATTTAAGAGATTTTAAAGAATGGTTTAATATTGGCTCAGTTGATGAGATTGCAAAATCTTTGACAAGAATTTTTAAATCTGGGAAATTCAATTCAAAACAACAGCCAAAAGTCAGCGGTATGAAGAAAGAACTGGAACATGTTCAAAAATCTGCTGCATCAAACTTGAAAAAAGCGGAAGTGACCCAAAAACCTATCTATCAAGTTTTAGCAGATAAAAATAATGCAAGAGCAGAATCTTTGAAAAAAGAAATAAGATCAACCGAAGATTATAACAGTGAAATTATTGATAGAATTCAAGATTATCCGATTGATGCACCTATTCAATGGTGGCATTTATAAAAAAGTGTATTATTTTGAATATCTTTTGGATTATAGATGGGTTAACCTGGCTAACTTAAATATTTGATTTTCTGTCATCGTTTGTGCTATTCTTAACTTGAGGGTAGGAATATGATAAACAAAAAATCCAGAGATGAAATCAAGAGAATGCGCCACGCCGGTCATATTGTAGCTCTTGTTCATCAAAAAATGAAAGAGGTTGTAGAACCCGGAATTTCTACAAAAGAATTAGATAACATTGCGATGAAAATTATAAAAGAAAACCGTGCTATACCGACATTTTTGGGGTATAACGGTTTTCCTGCGAGTATTTGTACATCAATTAATGAGCAAGTCGTTCATGGAATCCCTTCAAATAAAGTTATATTAAAAGAAGGCGATATTATTGCAATTGATGTTGGGGCAACTTTTGGCGGTATGGTAGGTGACAGTGCCTGGTCATATTGTGTCGGAAAAGTTTCTCCTGATGTAGAAAAGTTGATGAAGGTTACCGAAGAATCCTTATACGCGGGGATTGAGCAGATGTGCCCGGGAAATGTTCTTGATGATATTTCAAAGGCAATTGAAGCTGTTGCAAATCGCGAAGGCTATGGAATAGTTCGGCAGTACGGCGGTCACGGAGTCGGGCATGAAATGCATGAAGATCCGTTCTTGTTTAATTACAGTGTCGGAGATAACACTTTGATTAAAGCCAATACTGCGATTGCTATTGAACCTATGCTTAATCTGGGCTGCGATGATGTTGTTGTGGCTGATGATAATTGGACAGTAAGCACTAAAGACGGTAAACCTTCCGCGCACTTTGAACATACGGTTATTGCAACTGACGACGGTCCATTAATTACAACCAAATTAATGAATTAGGAGATATTAATGAATTATTATGTAGGTCTGTCTTTGGCTTCAGGTTCAAGTATGGATTCGGGAGTGGCTGTTATTGATGAAGATAATAAAATTATTTTTATTGATAAGCTTTATAAAATGAATGATATAATTTTCTTTTTTGAAAATTTTTCATCATTAAAAAATTCTAAAATTTGTGTATCTGTACCTTCAGATAGAACAATGCTTGATGGTAAATGGCGAATTTTATCTAAGCCGTATCAGCTTGTTGCGTCAAATGAAAATATTCCAAATCGTGATAATTGGACTCAAAGACACTCTAACAGAGGCTCAGAGTATTTTAGAGAATTAACTGAGCGTGGAATTTCTGTCAACCGTTTTGATATTTATATGACAAGGCAGAGTCTGCATTTGAACTCTTGCTATAAAGATCGTTCACCTGCAGATTGCAAGTTTTTGCAGCAGGCGCTGAAGTATGAATGGGGATTTGAAGATTTGCCGTCTAATATGATGCCGATGTCACATCTTGAGGCTATTTTAGGTGCAATTCTTGCAAAAGAGTATTCAAATAATCCTGAAAAGATTAGTAAAATTTATTATTTTAGAGGGCTTGATGTTATTGATATCAAAGATAATTTGAATATCTCAACAGATGTCTATGAGTTTGAAAAAAGTTTGGTATAATATAGATTTTAGGATATAGTGTTGGTGTTATGTTAAAGAAGATTGTTAAAATTTTAAGTGATCCGTTATTATATTATGTTGACCAGTCAAAAAAATCTGTTTTTAGAAATTATTGTTTGTTGAGCGGTACCGGCTGCAGTTACAATGTTTCTATACCGAAAGCTAATGTGGGTAAGGCTTTAGAGTTCCGATTTAGGCTTGATAAATATCTAAAATGGACTTATTTCTTAACCCCTGTAGTATTATATTTTATTTTCATACATCTGAAATTCGCACTATTATCTTTGTTATTTTTTGAATTGCTATGGATTTTGATAGTTAACGGAGCAAGGCTTTTATGTTCATATATTTATAGTTCTTATTTGATGAGAAGTTTTGGTAAGTATGAAATAGTTGATTTTACGCCTCCCGTCCCGAAAAGAAAATTTGATGAATATGCTGCAGTATTTAAGTCAAAAATTATAGCGGGTATTGTGGCGCTTGTTGTATTTTTTACTCCTGCATTCTTTATCCAGTGGGGAATAGGTTTTAACTTGAAATCCAAGCTCCATAGTTATAAAGCTGCTGTGAAACTTGCAGATACGTATTTTTTGCTTTATCCAAAATCTGAAAAAATATATGATATGCGGGCTTATGCAAAATTTATGGTAAAAGATTATGAAGGCGCCTTAAACGATTATAAGACAGTTCTTAATATGTCAGGTAGAAAGTTTTCAAAAAGAGATTTTTCAAGGTTGGCAAATTTGCTTTTACTGCAGAAAAAATTAACTACAGCGCAGGAAGCTATTGATGTGTTTAATGAATATGTGACCAAAAAAGATATGTCTGTTTTGGAAGCTTCTCAAATGTTATGGGTGAAGTCAATATTCAAAATTGAAAATAATATTGCCGAAGATGTAATGCAAAATTATGAAGACTTGTTGATGTCTTTGAGTGAAAAAGATTTAAAAAACCAGTTTTATATTTCTTGTGATAAAGCCTATATGCTTTATTTGATGGAGGATTATTCGGTTGCAATTAATGATTATAATATTTTGATTTCATACGCAGAGGGGAATAAGGATATATTTGCAAAAGAATTGAAATCAATATACGCAGAACGTGGCTGGGCAAAGAAACGAGCAGGTGATGAGTATGGGGCGAATGCTGATTTTATAGCCTCCGGAATAGATTTTTCCGAACTCCCTCAATATGAACCATCATATACAAATCAGGAATTCGTTGCCGAAAAATTTTAAGGTATAAATAATAGTAATATTCTGTTGCAGCCCTGACAAGGTTTATTTTATCAGCAAAATTAGACAACTGCCGGCTATCATAATTGATGTTCCGATAAATTTTTTCAATAAGTGTTTTTCCTTAAATACTTTCCAGCCAAAAAATACTGCAACTATGCTTGATAACTGGAATAAAGCCAGTGATAATCCTACATTCAGCTTTGAAAATACAATGTTGGTTGTGTATTGCATTACCCCTAAACAAAGTGCAATAACTCCGGTATAAAGAAAATCTTTTAATGAAAACAGCCGGAATTTGATTTTGAATATAAGAAGTAATATTACTGAAAATATAAAACCCGTAAAGCACCATAGCATAAAGGATTCCGCAACTGATGATAATAAAATAATCTTTTTTAAGACTGCTGCTTCGCACCCTGTGAAGAATAATGCACAAAATCTTAAAATTATGTCTTTTCTCAATAATAGATTGAAAGTAAACCCTTCAGGTTCAGTATCAAAAATATACCTGCTTCCCGCAATTATTAAAATTACCCCTAAAACCCCTGCTATAGATGGGATTTCTCCTAGTAATAAGAACCCTGTTACAAGTCCTACAATACATTTGTACGAATTTATCGGTCCTAATACAGACATCTCGCCTATTTGCAGTGCTTTAATAAGGCAAACCGAACCTAAGGTGCATAATATTCCTGCAAGTGCGGCATACCCCCAGTAGCTTAAATCATATTGGGTCCAGTTGTTTATTGTTGCTGATGGGATACATATTAAACTCAGCATTAAGTACGAATAGAGGTTTATTAAAATTGCTGAATGCCTTTTAGACAGCAATTTTTGTACCATATTAGCAGCCGGATTTGACAAAATCCTCAAGCCTAATGGCAGAACTGCACTTAACATGAGGTTACATCATGCCTTTTCTGTTAAAGAATACTGCAACAATGCAGGTTGCAACTACAGAAATTGTAATTACAATTAGAAATCCAAAATGATTTTGTCCGAACGGCATTGGAACGTTCATACCCCAAAAGCTGCCTATCATTGTCGGTATTGACATAATAATTGTAATCGCCGCTAAAAATTTCATCACAAGGTTAAGGTTGTTATTGATAATTGATGCAAGGCAGTCCATCATACTTTCAAGAATTGTCCTGTGCATTTCAACCATCTCTGCAGCCTGTTTGTTTTCAATGATTACGTCTTCAAGCATATCAATATCATCTTCTGTGAATTTTAAAATTCTCTGTAGCGATGGTGCATTAACTAGTCTTAAAAGTTTTTGCAGTACAAGTTGATTGTCTTTTAGCGCTGTTGTAAAGTAAACTAAGGATTTCTGGATTTCCATTAGTTGGAATAGCGCTTTGTTATTGGTGGTTCTTCTAAGAGATTCTTCTATGTTTTCTGTTTGTTTATTAATTACGTTTAAATATCTCAAATAAAATTTTGCGGCTCTAAATAAGATATTCAACATAAAATTAGCTTTGTTTCTTGTGTCAAAAAACTTTGCGGTATCAGCATTAAATGAATTTATAATTTTGTTTTCGTGAGAACATACTGTAATAACACTTTCGGGTGTAAAAATTAAACCTAAAGGCAAAGTGTCAAAATTTCCTTCCTCATCCATAACCGGAACGTTTGTGATGATTAAAAGGTTTCCGTCTTCAAAGTCCATACGAGATAACTCGTCTGCGTCTAATGAGTTGTTTAAAAAGCTTTCATCAAGCCCCAGTACAAGTGAAACCTGTTGTATTTCTTCACGTGTCGGGTTAATCAAATTAAACCAGGAACCTGAAACTGCTTCGTTCAGGTTTAATTTTTGCAATGCACCGTTATCCTGAGTTTTTGATATTTCCAACATCGTAATAATTCCTAAGTATCTTACTTCTCCATAATTAAACTACAGTTTTTCCCAAAGTGCAATAGTCTAAATTAGGGATTTATATACATGTTCTCCACTAACGTATCGTCATTGCAAGAAAATCGCAGATTTTCGTGGCAATCCAGTAAGTTGTTTGTGTTGTATAAAATCTTTTGTACTGCTTCGCTGACACTAGCAGTGACGGGTATTCCGCATTTAGTGGAATTCGATATATAAGTGCCCTAAATTAAGGAAATTATTACTCTTCTTCTGGTTCTTCTTTGTCATCATGCTGCTGATGTGCTTGGCTTTGGAGTTTTTTTACCCGCAGAATTTCTTTTAAATCTTCTGTAATTTTATCTTCTTCGTCTAATACAGGTTTACGTTTTTTTGCATTTAAGACATTTGCAACATTCATCATAGCAAGAGAGTTTAGTGTTGCACGCAGGACTGCACTTTGATCCATATATTGGTTGGCAGGTGCCGGTGCTTCTTCCTCCTGTCCTCGTTGAGAGAAGTATTCACCGCCTTGTCCCATTTTATCATCTGATAATTTTGCCGCTGTTCCTGATATATCTCCGCTTTTGAAATTGAAAGCGCCGCCTATACCGAAAAAGCCCGCAGACCTGTTATCGACCATAGTTTCTACCCTTTACGAATATCCCCAAAGTTGTTCTCTTGCTGAATATCCGTGTTCTTATATCCTACATATTATAAAATGTGTGATGTGTTATTAACTCATCTGAACGGATTATTTTGCTACTATGTAAATAAATTTTTACAATCTGTAATAAAATCTGTCCTCTTATTTAACGTGTTTATTACTACTATTATAACATATCGTGTTGAAAAATACAAGGATACATGATATAATATGAATATATTTATTAATTACTAGGATAGAGGATTTTAAAAGATGAAAAGATTGAATAATGCGTTTACTTTGACAGAATTAATGGTTGCTTTGGGGGTTGTTGGCATACTTTGTGCGATATTACTTCCGGTTATTTTCAACTTAATGCCTAACCAAAATACCATTATGGCAAAAAGAGCGTATTATACTGTTCAATCTGTTGTAAGTGATTTGATAAATGATGAAGCTTGCTATCCTGATAAATCTGCGGTAAATAATCCAAGAATCGGATTTGATGATGCTGCAGGTTCTGTAAATTGTACGGATTGGGATGAAGGTCATATAAATGATACTGGTACATCTAACGCTGCAAAAAAATTCAAGTATTTATTTGAAAAGAAATTAAATCTTCATGAGCCGGTTTCCGGCGGGGCTCCCGAGAATTCATTTTCTACTACTGATGGTTTAGATTGGGTATTTTCAAATGCTAACTTTTCATCATCCGGAGAAGGCGGATCTATAATGTTAACAGTAGATGTCAATGGTAAGAGTAAGCCGAATTGTGGTCAGGCAAACGCTTATGCTATATTTGACGAAAACGGCACCGGCTGCAATACAAGAACAAATGGGTTTGACAGATTCCGTATGGAAATCAAGGGTAACGGTCAGATTGAAATCCAAGATGACTGGGCAAAAGAAGCTGTAAAAGTTGATAGAAATATTACAAGTGATAAAAATTCAAATGCTGAAGATGATTAAAGAATAAAGTAGCCGGATAATCGCGCTTAAAATTAATTTTAAGTGAGGAAAGTCCGTGCATCCAAGAACAGGCCGCCGGAGAAACTCCGGGCGATGTGAGTCGGCGGATAGTGCCACAGAAATGAAGACTGCCGATGGACAATTTTGTCACAGGCGATGGTGCAACGGTGAGTTAATAGCTTCACCAGTGATATCGGAAGGTATCAGCTAGGTAAACCCCGGTCGGATGCAAGATTGAATCGAAGGTTATAAAGGTTGTTCGCCCACTTCGGAAAAATCGCTAGAGATCAGGAGCAATCCTGATACCAGACAGATGATTATCTAAAACAGAACACGGCTTACGGGCTGCTTTATTTCTTTTTATAAAAGTCGAAATATGTTATAATTTCAGGCTTTTTTGCGTTATAATAAAATAAAAGAAGAGGAATTATGGAAAAAGGTTTATTTATAACATTTGAAGGTGCTGACGGCTGCGGAAAAACTACTCAGTTAAACCTGTTAAAAGATTATCTTGAAAAACACGGGTTTGAGGTTGTTGTAACAAGAGAGCCTGGGGGAAAAGGGCTTGGCGAGAAACTTCGTGAAATTCTGTTGAATTATGACGGAGAAGTTTCAAATCGGTGTGAGTCGTTTTTATTTTTGGCAGATAGGGCTCAAAATATTGATGTTATTGTAAAACCGGCAATAAATAAGGGCAAAATTGTGTTATGTGACAGGCATACTGATAGCTCTGTGGCTTATCAGGGGTATGGCAGAGGGCTTGACATTGATAGGATAAAAACTTTGAATAATCTGGCTGTTGATGGAGTCTTTCCCGATTTAACGCTTGTGTATGATGTTGATATTGAAACTTCTATGAAGCGTGTCGGGAACGAAAAGGACCGAATGGAAAGTGCTGGAAAAGATTTCTTTAACAGGGTTCGAAGCGGATATTTAGAACTTGCTTCTGCAGAGCCTCAAAGGGTAAAAGTTATTGATTCTACAAGATCAATTAGTGATGTATTTGCAGATACTTTGAAATTGGTTGAAGAAAGATTAATTATTTCAAATAATCATCAAATTTTTTGATGTTTACTTTGTAACCGCAGCCTTCGTGAAGTTTTCCGGGATAGAAAATTCTTTTGGCAGGATAGTTTTTGCACATTTTAAGGCGGTGTTTGTAATCAGAGCATAAACCTTCAGGGGTTACGAGTTTGCAGGCAAAAATCAGATTGCCTTCTTCATCTTTGCCTTTAATATAAAATCTTTTATATTTCGGGTATAAAAATTGCATGATTTTGAATTCTTTTTCTGTGTATGTATCGATGCTGTACATATAATTACAGCATTTGCCGCATTTTTTGCATTCGCCTGTTATTTCGTAGGATACGCGTTCCGGGACGAAATTTGAAAGAAATTCATAGATTATTGATTTGATAAAGTTTAACATTTTATTCATTACAAAAATACATAAAATAAATTATTACAACTATATTATAGAAGAATTTTGTGTATAATAAAAGATATGAAGAGATTTGATAATATCAGAGTATATGCGTGGGTTGAGTTTGTAATTTGGTTGATTATAGTTGCGGCTATTGTTTTAGGCTTGCGTTATCAGCATTACAAGACTCAGAAACAGTTTAAAAATTATCAAATATTTATGGAAGATGTAGATGGGCTTATCACAGGTTCTCCTGTTAAGTTTTTAGGGGTTCAGGTCGGGTATGTGAAAAAGATACAGATTATTTCAACCGAAGTTTATATAAAATTTGTAATAACCCAGAAAGATTTAGTACTTCCAACAGGGTCTATCGCAACAGTTGAGGCCTCCGGCTTGGGGGGGTCGAAGTCTCTTGAAATATATCCGCCTGATCCTAATGAACCTACTGATAAAATCATTATGGCAAAAGACCCTACGAGGTTAAGTAAAGTTATGGGGCTGTTTGACAGTATATTTAGGGAATTAGACTCTATTATTACTACCTTGGATCATTCTGCAAGTCATTTTGACTTCCATTCTTCGGGTCAGATGCCTAAAAATGTTGTTATGCCGGAAGATGCAATGTCAGGACTTGATAAGGTTGATAAATCTTTGGATAAAATTATTGAAGTTGAGAAAAATTTTATGAAGAATTTTAAGAAAAAGGGGGAATAAAATGAATAGCGAAAATGTTAGAGTTATAAATAATCCCGTAGTTTTGTTAAATCTTTGTACAATGAGAAATAAAGATACCGATAGCCAAGGGGTTAGAATTGCCGCAAGAAAGATTACCAGATGTCTTTTATATGAGGCTGCTAAAAATCTTCCGCTGGTAGATTGTCCGGTTACAACACCTTTAACAACTTTTACCGCGAAAACTGTTGAGCCTGATATTAATTTGATAATTTCGCCGATTTTAAGAGCCGGTTTGATTTTTACAGATGAAGCTATTGATATTCTGCCTCAAGCAACAATTCGTCATATAGGGATGTATCGTGATGAGAAGACTTTAAAACCTGTATGGTATTATAACAAGGTTCCTATGGATGCTCCTGAGCCTGAAAAATTTTATATTTATATTACGGATCCAATGCTTGCGACTGGAAATTCATTGCTCGCGGCAATTGATTTGTATGCAAATAAGGGAATTCCTATTAAAAATATAAAATGTATTTGTATTATTGCAGCCCCTGAAGGGATTGAAAATATTCAGAAGCACTATCCTGATATTGAGATTATAACAGCGGCAATAGATGATCACTTGAATGAGAAAGGTTATATTGTCCCTGGTATGGGTGATGCCGGCGATAGAATATTTAATACATAATTTTAAATCGTAAAGATTCTTAATAATTTTAACAGTATTTTTAAAGAATTATTTAAAAGGTGCCGTTATTTTTTATGTGTGTACTTATATGGAGAAATAAAAATGACACAAGGTGTTAATAGTGTAAGTGCTTCCGGCAGCGGCAAGAATGTTAAGACCGGACGAAGTGAAGAAATTACTGTTAAATCCGGTGAGAATTTATCAAATATTGCTAAAAGATTTGGTATGAATACGAAAGCTTTTATGGAATGGACCGGGTTAAAAAGTTCAAATATTCAAGCCGGTCAAAAAATTAAACTCCCAACAGCCAAGGTTCCTGAAGGTAAAGGTATTATAGCTCTTGCCAGAACTTACGGCATGACTTTAGATGAGTTTTGCAAGTTAAATAATATTTCTAAAACTTATTCTCCGGCTAAAGGTGAAGTTTTTTATGTAAAAAGGAAAACGGAAAAACCTGTAGAAACTACTGAAACTACTGAAAAGACTAAGAAGCCTAAACAAAAACCTACACCTGTGACTAAAAAAACTGTTCAACCGGCGGTTACACCTGCCGCTAAAAACAAAGCCGAATATGGGTCTTCATATACTCCTGCCGAACTTGGGCAGCAAATCTTCAAAAAGTCCGGAGAATACTACGGAGCTGTGGGTAAGCCGGATTTTGATGCTCTTGTAAATGAAATTAATCCCAAAAATGCATCAAGTGTTATTAAGGAGTATTTAAACAATCCGAATAATAAAGGTAAAGAAAGTTTAATAAATACAATTACAAGTGAAGTTAGAAGTGATAAGACCAAGCGAAAAGCGGCTGTTATGAAGGTTTATGACGCATTAGCAAAAGAAATGGGCACCCCTGATTCTATTCGTGAAAGTTTTGTTAAAGAATTGGATAAAGAGTTTGACGGTTACGGAATGGTTGATACCGATAAACTTGATGAAACTATGAAAAGAATGATGGCAACTCCAAAAGAATTAGCGGCAAAAATGGAACATGAGATTTCTCATAAGTTTCCTGCAGTTGGCAAGGAGTCATTTAATGAGTTAATTTCATTAGTTGATTCAAAAAATGTTTCTGAAGTTATTAAGGCTTATAATGATTTGAAAACAGGTGAGTCTTTGCTTGAAGGCATTACAAGTGAAATTGGAAGCAGCAAAGAAGATCGAAAAAAAGCTGTAATGCACATTTATAATGCTTTAGAAACAGCAAAAGGTGCAAATTCTGAACGTAGTGCGGAATTTAAAAAAGAATTAGATGATCAATTTAATTCTTTTGGAATGGTGGATACTAAAAAATTAGATGAAATTGTAAATAAAATGCTTGAAACTAAAATTCAGCCGCAGCCCAAAAAATCTAAATCGGGACAAATTTCTAAAGATAATTCTCAATTAACGACAGTCAGAGATAAGTCTGGTAATCTTTGTACCAGTGCCCAGCTTCAACAATGGGCAATAGCTTCAGCTAAAAAAGATAAAGGTTTTAGTAAAGTTAAAAATCCGTATATTGAAAGACCGTTACCGAATCTTGATGCTAACGGTAAAATTGAAGCATCTGCCGAAATTAAACAGCCAACAAATCCTAGCGGCCCTATGAAAGGTAAGATTGTATTTGTTAACCCCGGACATGGCGGTTATAGATTTGATAACGGCAGTTTTGATTCAGGAACGGTATTATCTGTAAAAAATGCAGAAGGCAACCATATGCCTATTGAGGAATGGAAAGTTGCCAAAAGTTATGCGGAAGATTTGACTGCTAAATTACAGGCTAAAGGTGCAACTGTTATTGTTGTTCAAGGGTTTGTTGGTGATAAAAATTCCGGTAAAGGCGGTATGAGTGAAGACAAATATCTTCAAAGGTTGCTTCAAGGACAGAAAGGTTCAACAGAAATAAAAACTTTGATACGAAATACTAAAAAATCTGATATGGCATTTATATCTTTACATGTAGAATCAACAGTGGTTCCTTCATCTCAAAAATTATGTACAGTACGTGCAAATGATAGCGGTGATTCAGCTTTAGCAGATAAAGTAATAAGTAATGTTGCAAAAAATATACCGATATTGGTTCCGGCTAAGAAGTTTAATAAATATTATGTGCACCGAGCGATGGGTAATGAAGTTCCTGCCGTGCTGATTGAAATTGGTAATATTCAAAGCCAGAGTATAAAAAACAGCCTGCTGTCAAAAACTGATAGGGACAAATATACCACAGCTTTGGCTCAAGCTCTGGAACAGACATTAGTTAAATAAAGGAATGTATAAAATGGATTGGCTTACAAATTTATGGAATTATATAAAAGTTAAGGTTACAGGTGTCTCTATGCCTGCTCCTGCCGGACATGTCAAAACAGCACCAAAGCCGATTTTTAAGGGTGCAGCTAAGGTCCAAATCCCTAATGAAATTGTAATGGGAGCGGATATTTCAGATCAACAGATTGAGCGTTCAAAGTATATAAAAGTTGTTAAAAATCCTCCTTATAGGATTAAAAGCGGCGATAATTTGGAATCTATTGCTAAAAAATTTCATGTTGAAGTATGCAGCATTATGGCATTAAATGGGTTAGATGCTGAAAAAGCGAAAAAAATTCGTCCTGGGCAGACTTTGAAAATGCCGCCTTCCCGCAAGATAAGAAATGTTAAAAATTTAAATGATGTTGCAAAGTCAATGGGTGTAAGTCTTGATTTTGTGAAAAAACTAAAACGGGTTGAAGATAATGGGGAACTTGGTGCTAATGAGTTTCATTTGACTCCTTATAAAGATAAGGCGGGAGTTCTGACAATTGGTATAGGTCATGTTCTAAAACCGGGTGATCCCAGAGAAATAACAAAAGAAAAGGTTGCAGAACTTTGCGCAAGTGATCTTTTAAAAATGGAAGAAAATATTAGTGTTTTGCTTGGCGGAAAGAAAAATTTTGAAAAGCTTCCTCAGCCAATGAAAGAAGCTTTGCTTGATATGGTATTTAATAAAGGAACTGCTATTATTGAAAAAACACCGGGGCTTCTGTACTGTTTAAAAGCCGGAAAATATGAGGCTGCAATAAATAAATTTACAAATAACAAGTCCTCAAAAACCGGTAAAGAGATGAGCGGATTGAGTAAACGCCGGTTATTTGATATTTCACTTGCTGTAAAAATGTATAATGGCAAAATTCCTCAAAGTAATATTAATACGGCACAGCAGGTTTATAACCGCGGAATTGAACTTTTGCGCGCAGAATGTAAAAAAGATGGCAAAAATTTCCAAAACCAGCTTGCCGGTTATAATAAAGATGTACAGAGTTATCTTGGAAATAAAATTAAACTTATAACAAAGTAACGGTTTCGCATGCGGTATCGTCTCGGAGAGTTTCGATTTCAGCCCAGTGAAGATTATTTATCAAATCTATTGTAACAAATTCCAGGGCAGTTTTATCCGCATCACAAATTTTGACGACAAATGCCTCTTCAATTTCCGGATTAACAACAACGCTAAGCCCGTTTGTGTCGATTTTGGAAATAAGTTTTTTTGACTGTTCCATTATTTTGGTATCTGTTTTATTTTTACCGCCAATAATATGTGGATTATTCAAAAATGCATTTTTAATTTTTTCATATTTTGGATTGCAGAAAAGATTTAAATACCCTTTTGCTATATTTTCTAAAGGCATAGAATATATAGGAAATTTGCAGCTGTCTTTTGTTATCGGATAGTCTGTTTTAGTTTCGCAGAGTTCATTTATTTTCTTTCTAATTTGTTTTTGTAGCGGGTTGTTAATATTATCATAACTATCCATATCCCAGTCGTTTAGCTTGCATAGTCCGAGCATCATTGCATGTGCCCCTGAGCAGTTATTGTGAAGGGCGGTTGTATTCGGTTCACGGTTTTCACATTTCAATCTGCTTGGTGAAATTTCAAATTTGTCCAAAATTCTTTTAATAATGTCAATATGAACTTTTTCATTGGCATGAGATGTCGTGCATATAGCGATTTCTTCATCTGTTAGATTATATTTTTGGTCTAATTCATAATCAATTATCAATGCTGCTTGAAGCGGTTTTTGGCAAGAATACATATAAAACGGGTAATTTTTATCTTCCCCGATTTTTTCTGTAATATGAATTTTGTCACCTCTTACAACGTATCCGAAATGTTCTTTGTCAATAAGTCCATCTTTGTTGGATATTACTAATTTTGCCGGTTCTGTGTTTTTGTTAATCATTTTTTTTCACCATCATTAATAACTGTTCTAATTTTGATTTTAATTTGGTATTTTCATTTTTTAAATTTTGAATTTCTTCAATATAATTTTCTGTATTATTTGGGTATTCTTGTTTAAGTTTAGGAACTTCATTATAATCAAGGACAAATCTTTTTTTAGCTTCTTCTTTTATTAGAAGCAGAGTTTCAATCTGTTTTTTAGAAATAAGTCCTAAATCAATCAGGATTTGACCGAATTTTTTATCTGTTTTTTTGTCTTCAATTGTTTTAACAGCATTATCAAGTTCATTTGAAGAGATTGCTCCCTGATTTACAAAATATTCTCCCATCTTGTATTTACCTGTCAAAAATCCTGCAATGTTGAGAATTTGTGAATTATCGGGCAGCTCAAAATACCCCTCATCAACGCAAAACAGAAAGTATCCGGCAATTTCTTCCATTGAAAGATAGGTGTTCAGGGTAATTTCTGAGATGCTGAAATCCTTATCTGCGCCATTTAAAATATTATAGATATTTGAATCAAATCCGGATTTTTTAAACTCAAGTTCACATCTGCCTTTATAGGTCAAAATAGGTTTATATGTTGCAAAAATATACCCCGGATTGTTATCTGTCTCCACCTCTTCTGAGAGCCTGTTGTAGATGATTTCTTTAACCCAGCTTGGAAAATTTGATATCTTATTTAAAAATTGTGTTAGAAATTCCCTGTTCACTTTGTTTAGCCCCTGATTAAAGGTATTTTAACATTAATTTTGAAATACTTCAAGCATTATTGATATTAAAGCGGTTGATTAATTTCTTCTGAAAAGGTAATATATATTTAAAAAGGAAAGGGAGAAAATATGGAAGATAGAAAACATTTACTAAAAACTATAGTTATAGTGTTGCTTGTATTATTAGGAATGCTTGTTACTGTTGATTTGGCATATATATATTATCAGGCTAACTTTAATCAGTATGCTTTGCCAAGTTTTTGTACAATAAGTGATTTTGTAGATTGTGACGGCGTTGCAAGAACTACGGAATCTCAATTCTTTGGAATACCGCTTGCTTATTGGGGATTATTCTTGTATTCATTTATCTTGGTTCTTTTAGGTGCTGATAAATTGAAAAAAATTCCGGGATTGAAGTTTTTAGAAGTATTTAAAAATAAATTTCATTATATTGCTTCTTTAGGTATAATTTCATTTACAGTTTCAATGATATTACTTTGTGTAAGTTTATTTGGTATTCATAAACTCTGTGTCATGTGTGCTGTTACATATTTGATTGATTTATGTATCGCATTATTTGCGGTTTGGGGTATTGAAGGAAACTTTATCGGAGCGATTAAACAAAGCTGGCTTGATTTTGTTGATGCTCTTAAACCTGTTCAGTACAGAGTAGCATTTATTATTGTAATGATTGTTGCCGGTGGATTTTTAGGCTGGGCTTATCAAAGTGCTCATTTTTCACCTGCGCTTAAATCTCAAAGAGGCTATGGCGAATTTATAAATGCTAAAACTAACAAATATGCTATAAAAGGCAACGTATTGGGTTCAGATGCTAAAGATGCGGTTGTTCTTCATGTTTACACGGATTATATGTGTCCGATGTGTTATGTATTTAATATGATGCTTCACAAACTTGTTACAGAGTTTGATAATGTCAGAGTTGAACATCATAATATGCCGTTAGATATGTCTTGTAACCCGTATATGACACAGGAGTTCCACCATGGTTCATGTACAATGGCTGAATATGCTAACGCTGCTCAAAGACAAGGTAAATTCTGGGAAGTAAGTTCATTATTATTTGATAAAAAACCTGCAACTGAAGAAGATGTTATAAAAGTTCTTAAAGAATCAGGTTTTGATCTTGATATGGAAAAATTATATGATGATGCACATAGCAAAACTCTTTATATGGAAATTCAAGAAGATATCAAAGCTGCAGTAGATAATAACCAAATGGGAACCCCTACTTTGCAAATTGGTGATAAATTTGAAATGGGTATTCCAAGAGGCGGCTACCCTGCTTTAAAACAATTGGTAATTGACAATGGCGGAAAACCAAAACATAAATTGTTCAAATAAAAAGATTTTACTGCACGCTTGCTGCGGTATATGTTCAGGTTATCCCATATCTTTATTACAGGATATGGGATATTCTGTTATTGTTTATTTTTATAATCCTAATATTTTCCCGCAGGAAGAATATAACACCAGGTTGTATGCGGAAAAGAAGCTGTGCGCTTATTTTGGTTGCGAATTGATAGAGGGTGAATATGAACCCGAAATATATTATGATTACGTTAAAGGTTTAGAAAATGAACCTGAAAAAGGTGCAAGATGTGATAAGTGCTTTGAATTACGCCTTTTGAAGGCGGCAGAGTATGCAAAAGAACATAATATAGATATTTTCACAACCTCTATGGTTATCAGCCCTCACAAAAATTACGAAAAACTGACAGCAATAGGTAATAAAATTGCGCAAGAATATGATTTAAAATATTTGGATACAAATTTTAGGAAGCATGACGGTTTTTTGAAAACTAATCAAATTTCAAAATCATTAAATTTATACAGACAAAATTATTGCGGCTGTAAATTTGCTAAAAATTTTTAATAATATCGTCCATTTGTATTATGACGTATTATTAATAATATCATATAATATCTTTGAAAAAGAAGATTTTTTTATTATAAGAAATACAAAAGAGGACAGATTAATGAAGAAGAAAATAGGGTTATTACTGGCAACTGTTATGGTACTGAACGTAGTATCATCAGCGGCTTTTGCATGGGAAAGTCCATTGAAAAAGTATAGCTTAATGGATGATGTTATGGGTAACAGCGGAAGTGTTGATGACGGTTCAAGAGAACGCGGTATGGGTGAATTTTATGATAACTCGTTAGCGGGACAGTCTGGTGGCACTATGGAATATTCGGATCCGGGTTTTGGTGATGATGCCGGCATGGGTACACCTACCCCTGAGTTGTCTCGTAATGAAACTTTGAGAGAATCTTCACGAAATGTATATGGTGATCCGGAATCAACTCCGGGTTGGGAAGTTGGTCCTTCTTTCTATCCTGAACCTTCTTTTGATAGTATTGTAGAAAAATACCGCAAAAGTGATTTTGCAGGCTGCTTGCAAGAATGTATTTCTTATGTAAGGCTTCACCCTCGTGATACTTTAGGGTTCTATTACCTTGCAATGTGCTATACAAAAGTAAGTGATAAAGATAATGCAATTTTGGCCTATGAAAAAGTTATCGCGCTTAACTCTAATCCAATGATTGTTAAATATGCAACAAATGGACGTAACTGTGTTATGGGTAATGATGATGAAAAATGTTATCAAAATGTAAATGAACCGGAATGGTTATATCCTTATGCAGAGATGGCTCGGACTATGGACTTGACTCCTGTTGATCCTGAAACTCTGATTACTAAAAATCTTACCAGACTTAGAGATAAATTATCTCCTGTTGTTGAGGAAGAAGAAGGTAAGGATGGAGAAAATGCCGCTTCTGCAGAAAATAACGGATCTGATAGTGAAAATGCTGCTTCAGAGGATGAAAAAGATAAGAAAGATAAAGTATATTTACCGTTTGGAGATCAAGACGAAGAGCTTGATAGATTTATTAACTCACCATATGGCAATGGTTTCTCACCTGAATTTAATAACACGTATAAACAAATTCAGTTAAGAAAAATCCAAGAAACTGTTAATACCGGAGAAGACACTCCTGAAAAAGAAATGAAGGATATGAAGGAAATCAAGAAATTTGATAACCAGAGATCTGACTCAGGATTGGTAAAACTTGCCTATGAAACTCCATCAAAGATGTTTGAAGAAGTTTCAAAAGATCCTGAATATATCAGACAAAAGCAAGAACTTGATGAACTTAATATGCTTCTTGGAAATGAAAAGTCAAAAGATAATAGTGATATGATGGATTTGCTTCCTTATATGTCAGAAGGAAACAAAAATCTTTCACCTGAAGTTATTCAGGCAATGATGATGAAATCAATGATGAGTGACTTGTCATTGTAATCAGCACTGTATAAGCCGTGGTAATCTCTTATGACAAATGAATACCAAAATGTTAAAAAAGATTTTTTGGCAGGACGAATAAAAGGCTGCAGGTCATATTTTGAGAATAACGGATACTTTGTGGAAGCAGGTTATTGCTGTATAATTTTAGATAAGTTAGATAAAGCAGAAAAGCTCTTTCAGCTGGCTTCTGAAAATGATATTAGAGCCGATTGGGGGCTTTTTTTGCTGCAAATGTTAAAGGGTGAAATAAAATCTTTTCCGACATATTTTCAGGTCAGAAATTTTCTTGAATTGGATTTGAATATTTTCATATTGTATTGTAAAGAGAATTATGTTGAAAAAATAATTAAATATGCCGATTTTATGGCATATTACAATCCGGAATGCTACAAATTTATCGGCAGAGCGTTTTGGGCAAATAATCTTATGTCTGCATCGATGTTTTTTTTAAGACGTGCGAAAGATAAGTTTTATCATGATCCGGAGCTGCATTATCTTTTAGGGTATATTTATTATTATAATGATAAAGATATAGAAAAATGCCGCAAGGCTTTGAATTACTGCCTTGAGATTTTGCCGGGGTACGCTCCTGCAAAGAATCTTTTAAAAATTTGTAATTCATAATCTCCTCACAATAGTTCTTTCCAAAAAGGAGAGGGTGAAATCAAAATAATCCAAGGTTTAAGGTAACTGGTGGCAAAGTACCCCGTCCGGTGAGGACTGTCATTCTGAGCGAAAGCGAAGAATCTCAAAATAAAGGAAAAGTAATGAGAACCTTCGGCTAAAGCCTCAGGATACCAAGAATAAAATGTGTCCAACCTTGCAATTGTAACGAAATGTAAATATGACTTTCAATAGCCTCAAATCCAGCTATAATGCCCGATATGATATGATATGGCGGGGCGGGGCAATTCTTTTCGGCGGAAAAACTTTAAGTACATGTAAGCAATGTGTGCTTAATAATACAAGAGAAAAAGGTAAAATAATGACAATGGATGCTGCAATGCCGCAAGGGCCCCAACCGCCAAGACCGGAATTTAATCCCAATGAATACCTAAAATCAATGGGAATTCCACAAGATATTATCGCGCAAGGCGATGACGCAATTAGAAATTATGCACAAAAAAGCGGATTAAATTTAGTTCCAAAAGGTCAAGTACCATCTAGGTAGCCGTTACCTTTAGTGAGCGGACAACATACATCGGAAGAATCTCAATCTTCTAGAGAGATTACTCCTTTTAAAGAAGCACAAAAGCAAAAAGTTTCCGATTTTCAAATTGGCGAATACTATTCAAAGCGAATGAGTGAAATAGAAGCTGATTTAAGAGCACAAGGAACAAAAGGAAGAGCTCTAAAAAAAGCAATGAAGAAAGCGAGAAAAGATGTTCGCGCAGAAATACAGCTCAATTTTGTAAAAATGACAAGAAAGGATGCAAAAGCTTGGCTTGCTGAAAAGGAAACCGAACTAAAAGCACAGCATCCCGAAATGAAAGATGGAGATATTAAAGTAATGGCATATAGTGCATACCAGGAAACTTTCGGAGCAAACCCACCACAAAACCTTTTTAAAAAGGTTCTTCTTGCCTGTACTCCAATAATAGGCATGGTAAAACATTTTGTTGATAAAAGGGACATACGGGTTGCAGAAGAAAAATACCACATGGCACATCTTAATCCACAGCAATCTGAACTTATGAAGCTTGGAATACCGCTAGAGCTTGTGGTGGCTGATAATGATGCTAAAATTATGGAATTCGCGCAAAAGCGTAATATTAACCTTCCGTCCAAAAATAATTAAATAGTAAAATATTGGATATTATTTATTATAAACGCGGCATTGTTTATACAATGCCGCGTTTTACATTTATTTTTATCCATGATATCATTTGCGTATGAAAAGAAAACCGACAGTAGCAATAGTAGGAAGACCAAATGTAGGTAAGTCAACATTTGTGAATCGTCTTGTAGGTTCAAGACATTCAATTGTTGATGATTTACCGGGTGTTACCCGCGACAGAATCTATTTTGATGTCGAGTGGCAAAATAAAGCTTTCACTGTTATTGATACAGGTGGAATTATTCCCGGTGATGAAGATGATATTATGGTATCAATTTTTGATCAGGCAAAATTGGCTTGTGAAGAAGCTGATAAAATAGTTTTTATTGTTGACGGTCAAGGCGGTATAAATCCGGTAGATTATGATATCGCAAATATTTTAAGGCAATCCGGTAAACCTGTATTTTTGGCTGTTAACAAGTGTGATAATCCTGAATCATTGATGATGACAAGTGATTTTTATGCGCTTTCACTTGGTGATCCTGTTGGAATTTCAGCACTTCACGGTTCAGGTGGTGTAGGGGATTTACTAGAGATTGTGACTGAAGACTTTGAAATTCTTGAACAGGAAGAAGAAGACAAAAGAATCAAGATTGCGATTGTTGGCCGCCCTAATGCCGGTAAATCTTCAATTGTTAATTCTTTATTGAATACTGACAGGGTAATTGTTTCTGATGTGTCAGGAACCACCAGGGACAGTATAGACAGTTATGTAACTTATAAAGATAATGAATTTATTATCGTTGATACTGCAGGTATCAGAAAAAAATCAAAAGTTGATTACGGTGTTGAAAAATTTGCTGTTGATCGTGCAATCCGTTCTATTCGAGAGTGTGATGTTGCACTTCTGGTTATTGATGCTAAAGAAGGTATTTCAGATCAAGATAAAAAAATTTCATCAATTATTACAGAAGCCGGTAAAGGTCTGATTGTTGCCATAAATAAATGGGATTTGATTGAAGATAAAAAAGCAAATACAATAAATAAATTTGAAAAAGAATTAGCCGTAGATATTCCGTTTTTGAGTTTTGCTCCGAAAATTTTTATCAGTGCGGTTACAAAACAACGCTTAGGGCAGATTTTCGAAAAGAGTATGGAAGTTTATGAATATGCTACAAAACGAATTTCAACAGGATTGTTGAATAAAGTTATAAACGAAGCTTACGCTCTAAATCCTCCAACCAGTTTTAAGGGTAAAAGATTAAAAATTTATTATATAACACAAGCTGCAATTCAGCCGCCAACGTTTGTTTTGTTTGTTAATAACGAGGAACTTTTAAAGGATAGTTATAAACGCTACCTTGAAAATAAATTGCGTGAAGCATTTGGGTTCTATGGAACTCCAATTAGAATTTCTGTTAGACAGCGCGGTGGTAAAGGTTAGTTTTTTCTATTGATTTTCATAATTACTCAGAGTTTCGTTGATTGTTTTTATCATTTCATCGCGGACAATTTTAGGTGAAATAATCTCGCAGCTGTCTGTGTATCTCATAAGTCTGCTGATTAATTTATCAAAACTTTCACCTTTATTTATAATAATTGCATCTCCGTTAGAATCGATAGAAGAAGTTTCGTTATCTCTGATGTGATAATTTTTAGCCAGTCTGTTTTTGAGTTTATAAACAACGGTTGTGCTCATTTCAATACGATTGGCAACTTGAGGCAAGGTGGTTATTGAAAGAATATTACTTATCGGGATTTCTAAATTCTGTCTTTTGCTTGCATCGTAAACCATTAAAAATGCGGTTTTAGAATCGTAGGTTACCTCTTTTGGAGTGCATTTACATTTAATTTCTTTATTATTTTTTTTGTAAATCAGATTGATGACATAATTCTCTTTACATATCATTTCGCAGTGTTCAATTTGTTCTCTCAAGTCAGAATAGTAAAACGAAAAATCATAATTGAGTGTATTATTCAAATTATTCAAAGAGTTTCTGTCATTGCTGTTCATTCGAAATTCCAAAGATGTAATAAATTTTTTAATTTCATCAGTGAGAATTTTATCGGGAAAATTTTCCAAAGAAGTTGCCAGAATACTTATGGATTTAAGATCTTCCATCGAAAAGTCCATTGAGTATAAGCTGCTTAGCAATTTAAATTTATTGTTTTCTTTTTTTACTTTTATTCCGAAAATTTTCAGAGTATTTATATATTTATTTAAGTTAACCTGAATATTATTTGCAGTAATTTCATTTACTTCATCTTTAAAAATTTCAACAACACTGTTGTAATCAGCCTCATCTTCATAAAGCAGTTTTAGGAGCTTGAATATTTTTAAACAGCCTGAATTTAATTTTTTCCCTTTCTTAGCCAATGTAACCTTCTTTCATTTTTTTTAGGTTGGATATTATATAATCTCTGAAATCTTCAGGGTATAATACCTTACATTTTGAAGAATGTGACATAACTCTTTGCATTATTTCAAATTTATTTTTTGAAGTTATTTCAATAATAGATTTGTTGCCTTCGGTTTTAATAATTTTCTCACAGCTTAAAAGTTCAAGTTCGTCATTTGTTTCATTTATATATTCATAACCCACGGTAAGTTCAGGCACTTCAAGGGTTTTATTGTGCGTGTTTACATTAGTAATTGCCGCGATTTTTGAAACAAGAAAACTTGAGTAAGTTTTTTTGATTGAATTGTAACCTGAGATGTATAATTTCCCGTTATTAATCGATAATTTATCAACAAGAATAACTATATTTTTAGTGCAGCCTGAATTTGAAGAATTATAGGATATTGAAATTTCAGAATTATTCTGAGCATGGACCATAAGCTCTTTAACAAGTTCAGGATTTATATTATTCAATGGAGAAATTTTTTGAAGTTTTTGTTTAAGGGTTTCATTTGCGACGTATGCTGAAATTTTTTCAAAAAATTGAGATAGCGCCATCAAATCTGAAACTTCAATTGATTTTGAAATCGCTCTGTAAATTTTAATAATACTTTTAACTTGTTTATCATTAAAATTCAATTTAAAAGGGTGAGAATCAATTGCGTATTTCGTTACTCCATCAACATTTTTTCTTACAATTTTGCAGCCGATTTCTCTTAGCGAATTAAGGTAAATCCTAAGTGTATCAAAAGAAACCTCCTCACGAAGATATTCATGATTTTTTAGATAACTTTGTAAATCCTCATAGGATTTAGGTCCGTCTACAAGTAATGAAAATATGATTATAGACTTAAATCCGGTAAAAGACATAAGGTTATATGTAATAGTATTTGTTTTTAAAAACTCTTTCATAAAATATCTCTCATGTTACTACAATTCAGTCTAGCACAAATGTTCACCATTTTCTATTTGTTACAAAATACATGCTTTTAAAAATTCCCCTGATTTCATAATGTCAAACAAAATTTCGATAAATTTTTACAAGATTTAATTAAGTTATCTTCATTAAGATTTAATAACACGAATTTTTGCTTACGCGCACGGGGGGCATGGTCAAATGTAAAAAAATAATAATTTTTTTTTACTTGTAATCCTTCAGAATTAGGGCTACAGTAGATTACATAAAGAAAGCCGAATTAAAAAATCAAAGGCTGCCAGACAAAAGTGGAAGGACAAGTTACTGAAGTAAAGTAACAACAGACATAAGATTAGTTGGACGTAAAGAAACAGAGGTGATGGCGAAGTAGTCCAAAAGGGAAAGAGATTATTGAGGTACAGTTGGGACTGTATGATTAGGGATATTTTTTAGTTTACATCTTAATATTATATTGTATATCTGGTTTATTACGGGAGAAAGTAAAGACTTATAGAAGAGAGTTAGTAAGGATAGTTGTAAACTTTTAATCAGCCTGGACTTGCATAAGTACAGGCTTTTTTATATTATTTATGTATGGAAGAGCTTGAAGTTAAAAAAGTTATAGCTTTGATGTCGGGAACATCATGTGATAGTATTGATGCAGGGTTTTGTGAAGTTTTTCCTGACAAAAGTGTTAAATTAATTCATGGTATAAATTATCAGTATCCTGAGCATATTAAAGCGAAGATTTTCCAATTATTCAGAGGAGATGCTTCAATAAAAGATATTTGTATGATGAATTTTGCGATTGGTAAATGCTTTGCTGATGCTGCTAATGTTTTGATTTCGGAGTTTGGAAAACCTGATTTTATATCAAGTCATGGTCAGACTGTTTATCATTATCCGTTTGATGAAAAGCTTGACGGAATAAGTTTGAAAAGTACATTACAAATTGGTGAAAGTTCTGTCATAGCTCAGGAAACCGGCTGCATGACAATTTCAAATTTTAGAGAAGCTGATATGGCACAAAACGGGCAAGGTGCGCCATTGGTTTGTTTTGCTGATGAAAAATGGTTTAAAAGCAGGGGGAAAAATTTTGCAATCCAAAATATCGGAGGGATTTCAAATGTCACTGTTGTGTCAAAAGATTTTGATACTTTTGGATTTGATACCGGACTTGGCAATATTATGATTGATTATTGTGTTCGTAAATTTTTTGGAAAATCTTATGATAAAGATGGAGAGATTGCATCAGGTGGTATAGTTTCTGATAGCTGGCTTGAATGTTTGTTAGCTGATGAATATTATTTTGTTGAGCCGCCGAAATCAACTGGCAGAGAATATTTTTCGCCAGAATATATTGAAAATGCGCTTAAATATGCACCATCTGATCCAAAAGATATAATTGCGACAGTAACTGCACTTACTGCTAAAACGATTGCGCAGAGTTATGAACGTTTTATTTATCCTAATGTTGGGATTCATGAAGCTGTAATATGCGGTGGTGGTGCTTATAATAAAACTTTAATGAAAATGTTAAGAACATATCTGCCAAACCATATTGATTTAACAACTTGTGAAGATTATGGAATTTCTAATAATTTTAAAGAGGTTATGGCATTTGCATTGCTTGGCTATTGTACTTATTACGGTATTCCAAACAATCTTCCGTGCTGTACCGGTGCCAAAAAGCGTGTTGTTATGGGTAAAATTACTGTATAAATACCTCTTGGCTAAAAATTTGGATTCTGCTTAATATAATTTAATTTAATGGCTTTGTGTGAAGGTATATAAATTTTTGTAAATTCTGCTCTAATATCTTCTTAAAATATATATGTAAACATTTGTAACATGATTGGAAACATGTGAAATCGGGCATTTTCGCATGTTTTTATATATTTAAGAAGATAAAAAAGAGAGCAAAAGTATGTCAGTTGAATTTTCAAAACTGAATAAGCCCGGTTTGGGCAGCGGAACTTTCGGTGTTAACAAGAAAAAGACCGGAGTATCAGCACAGGCAGCTAAAAATTTAGCTAATTCTTCTGCTGCGTCAAAATCTTCTGTATTTTCATTTGGTAAATCCCATGGGTCAAACTGGGTTGCCGGTACAAATGTATCAAAAATGAAAAATAAATATAATTATCAGGGAACAAGAGCTGCTTTGAACTCAAGAACATTTACTCCGTCTTACTCCAGTGGAGTATCACATGTTGGTGGTTCAACTCAGACCATCTCTGTTAATAACAACACTGCGTTTATGAAAGGTCAGATTGTTGGACAGGTTCTTAGCCAGGGCATTTCACTATTGAATCAGCTGGGAGCTTTTGACAGCTTGAAAGGCAGTTCTTCTGCTACTAATTCACAAAGACTTGATGCCGCGTTGAATGGTCTTGGCGGAGGCAATGGACTTACAAATTCAGGTATTGATTCTTATATTTCAGACATGGCAAGTGCTGATAATTCTATTGATTTACGTGGTTTTATTGCGCAAGCTAATGGTTCTTTAGATGAGTTGAAATCTAATGCTGCAAATAATGATTTTCAAGGAAAATATGATACTGCAAAAACTAATATGACATCTTATAAATCCGATGTAAGTAAATCAGAAAAAGGTGTATCTGATGCTAAGCAAAACGTAAAAACTGCTGATAATGGTGTTAAGACAACAACTGATGTTCGTGATACTAAGTTAATTGCATTGAAAAATGCTGATGCTGCATACGGAAAAGCGGTTGAAGCTCATACGAAAACTATAGATGCAACAAAACAAGCTGAACAGAATCTTGCAAATGCAAAACAAACATTAGCGAATACAGATAAAACAATTACTATAACAAATCCGGACGGTTCAACAACAACCAAGCCAAATCCGGCGTATGAAAAAGCTCAAGAGGCTGTTGATACTGCTGAACAACAACTCAAAGCTGCTAAAGAAGAAGAAGCAGGAGCTAAAACAGCAAGAGAAGAAGCGAAGAAGAATGTTGATTCTTCAAATACAGCAGTAAAAGATGCAGAAGCACAATTAGATAAAGCTCAAGAGCAATTGAATACTGCAAAAGATAAGCAGACAACAGCTCAAACTGTATTACAAAAGGCAGAAAAAGGTTTTGATGAAGCTCAACAAATTTTAGAAAAAGCTCAAGATCATATGGAAAGATTTGAACAATTCAAACAGGACTCAACGAAATTGCAGGCTGCAATTGATAGATACCAGGCAAAATTGGTAGAAATGGAAAGAGAAGAACAAGAAGATTATAATAAATTGACGAGCAAAATCAATGATGGTGTTGACAAAAATAATAATCGTTCAAGTAAGATAAATGTATCTGATGGTATGAATTTAAAAGAAAAATGGCTATCTTATAAAACACGCAGAAAAAATGATAAGATGGAAGGTCAGCTTGATAGAAAAGCCGGCTTAGAACCAATGACATCAGATACTGCATATATTAAAGAATTAAAATCTAAACCTGCAGCGTTTGTTGTTGGTGGTGAGAAATATTATACCGGAACGACTCCAAGCGGGCAGACTATTTATCTGCAAGGTGATAGCCCAATTACTAAGGATATGTTCGACAAAGCAAATCCGGCTTCAACTTAACCAAACATTTACAAACACTTTACATTTAATAATATCTATATTAGAATATAAACAGCAAGCAGTATTGCTAAATGAAGAAAGAACGGTTACCCCGTTCTTTTTTTCACTAAGTAGGGAAAGGTTGCGATATGAAACAGGAAGTAAACAGGTTAGAAGTATTAAATGCAATTACGCCGTTGATTGAAAACACAGCAATGCGTTTTAATTTAGTGCCGATTGAAATTGATTTTTCGAAAGAAAATCACCGCTGGTTTTTGCGAATATTTTTGTATTCAAAAGAACGCAGTATTACTCTTGAAGATTGCGAAAATGTTACAAGAAGCCTTGAAGGGTTTTTGGAAGAGCTTATCCCTGTAAAATACTATTTGGAAGTTTCTTCACCGGGGTTAGAGCGCAAATTCAAGTCAGAAAAAGAGTTTGTTATCTTCAAAGGTAAAAGAATCAGTTTAAAGCTAAAAGAACCGTTGGAAGGTGAAAGCGAAAAGATTTTCAAAGGTGAAATTGTAGATTATGATACGAATGAAGGTCTGACATTTTTCAGATTTGATGACGGACAAGAGTTACAGATCCCGAAAAATAACATTCAATCAGCAAAGTTGTATATAGACTAAAGACGAAAGGATAAATAATATGATTAAAATCGGAGCAGGAAACTTAAACGAAGTTTTCGAAGAATTGGAAAGAGAAAAAGGTATTTCCAAAGAAGTTGTAATTGCATCATTATGTGATGCTATGGTTGCAGCTTATAAAAAACATTTAAGAATTAAAGAAATTGAAAATGTTGAAGCATTTTTAGATGAGCAGTCAGGCGAAATCGGTATTTTTAAAGGTAAAACAGTTGTTGAATCAGTTGAAGACCCTGATAACGAAATTTCTTTAGCTGAAGCAAAAGAGATTGATGAAGCTGTTGAACTTGGCGACGAAGTTAAGTTGGAAGTTACACCGGAGCAATTCGGACGTATCGCTGCTCAGGCTGCTAATCAGGTTTTAACTCAAAGAATCAGAGAAGCTGAAAGAAATCTTGTTTTGAATGAATTCTTGGAGAAAAAAGGAACACTTATTACAGGTATTATTCAAAAAGTTGATGACAGAAGAAATGTTATCGTAAATATTGGAAAAACTGATGCTATTATGCCTAGAAAAGAACAAATTCCGGGTGAATACTACAAACCGGGTAACAGAATCAGAGTTTTTGTTCTTAACGTAAAAGAAACAACAAGACTTCCGCAAGTTATCGTATCTCACGGTCATGCAGAAATAGTAAGAGAG
>OHPB01000134.1_pt1 | contig 54220 bp, 52 predicted proteins | sample 1577621 | NCBI WGS metagenome assembly OHPB01 (sample SAMEA3879577, study PRJEB24766) | human gut metagenome | biome: human-associated habitat; feature: feces | place: USA | collected 1985/1987 | reverse complement strand
CTTTATTATTTATATCTTAGATTCATCTTTTTTAAATTTACTTTTAATTTTATCCATAAGGGAACCTGCACTTTCTTCTTTTTCCAATTTCGAATCAGCTTTTCCGCTATCTGCAGCTTGTTCAGCCCTTAATTTTATAAGTTCATCAACAGATAAACCTTCTTCACCCGGTTCCGGTATCGGGATTGTATCTACAAAATTCTTGGCACTTTCAATTTCTGAGTCTAATGCCAACCACTTGAATGATTTTATCATTTTAAGAGGTTTTCTGGTATCTCCGCGCAGTACTATCTGGAATTTGGTAGCATAGTCATCTGATTTACCTTCCGCAAGTGACGGAAGAGCCTGCATTTCTTCTTCTGATACAGCTTCACAGAATATAGCAAAAGTTTTTGCTGCTACTATATTTAATCCCGGAGTATTTTTTATTAAGTTAACAGGATTGATATTTGCCAATGGCCCTAAACTATCAGAAAAAGTTGAAGCCAGTTTTCCTCGAAGTTTCAAATCAGCACTGTTATCGACTAATCCGACTTTACCTGCAATATACATAGACATTACATCACCCTGACTTTTTATCGGTGCAATATCAGCAAAACCATCATTAAAAGTTAAGTGTCCGTATAATGTATTAAAGTGAGAAGTATCAATTGTTACAATATTTGTAATTACAGACCCGATAGTTGATGAGAAAAACGCATTTTCTCTGAGATTTTCAGCCATCAAGAAATTCTCAAACTTTCCAAACGGTCCTAACTGTCCGTCTTTAACATTAAAATCAACATAACCTTTTAATGTCTTCATCTGCTCTTCCACTGTTGTTCCTTTTAATGAGATATCAGCAATGAAATTAAGATTTCCGGAGAGCATATCTTTCATCTTCATAGCATCTAACAGAACTTTTTCTATATTAAAATTTTTACCGCTTAACTTTGCATTAAGTTCTGTTGATACAAGATTCATTGATGCATCACCGTTGACATTTCCGCCCATCGGAATAGTTCTTAACTTGTTCAAATATAAAACATTTTTAAATAATGAAATATTCCCCGTAGTATTTTGAACAACAATATCACCCGTTGTAATTTTGCGCAAGTTTATTGCTCCTCTCAAGATTTCAACAGGAATATCAGCCGGAGCTGATGACACTGCCGCATTACCTGATTTTGGAAGAGATTTCATCAACGAATCGGAAACTTTCAACAATTTATCAACATCAACCAATCTTGAATAAACCCTGACATCAGCCAATCGCATCTGAGACAGCAATTTCCAGTTAGTCAGCATATTAATATTGAAATCTGAGCCATTTGCATTTACATCATTAATATTTATTTTTATATCTCTAGAAGCTAAATTCATTGAAATATTACGAACATTCGTCATAACTTCAGGAATGCTTAAATTTCTTATATTGAAATCACCGCTGATTTTCATATTTGAGAAGTTTCCAAAAGAATATAAATGTCCGCCAAAAGTAAACTTAGATTTCGGAAATACACAGATAGAACCGTTCAAATCTTTAGGAATAGTAATTTTAAACAGGTTTACAAACGGTTTTGTGCTCAGGTTTGATACCATTGCACGAACACCGATTACCTCAACAGAATTCAAAAGATTTAATGCAAGATTATCTCTAAATACCGCATTCGGACGTCTTACATACAGCCCAGATTTATAAACCTTAACAGTATCTTTATTCTTTTCTGCCAGAAGTTGAACCAAAAGCTCTCTGCCGACAAACTCATCTAACTTCACCGGAGTAATATAAGCATTAGCACTTGACTGCATTTGAACAACAGCCTTCATTTTATCACCCTTAGATTCAAAATCAGCTTTTAAAGGAATTCCGCCTTTAGAATCTAAATATGGTGCAAGCGCTTCTCCTGCCAGAATTTTCAAATCAGAATCAGCCAATATACCTTTTGCAATAATTTTCACGGAAGGGTTTGAAAGATAATCGGCAACTTTACCGCTAAAACTTATAGTTGAACTATTATTTAATTTCAACTTAGATTCCTTTAAAACAATATCTTTATCCTCAATATTAGCAATAATTAAATCATCAGCAATAACAGATTTCGTTGCAGGCAAATCAAGTTTAAATTCTTGGTTTTTCATTTTCCCGCGAATTACACCGGAGAAATTAGTAACACCAACACGTGCAAGTTTATTAGATACGGTAAACTTACCGCCCCTATCTACAACCACAAAATCAGTAAGTTCTGCCGTACATAATGCCGCAATATCTTTTATCTCACCAACAACCTTGGTATTAAGAGTTAAAAACCCTGATTTTAAATCATAAGCATTTTTAATATCCCGTGGAGCAAATGCCTTATATAAACCGGGTAGCGGTATTCTATCTGCCTGAATATTAACATTTGCAATAGAATTTGCATCAATTTTTCCGGACACATATAATGGCTGCTTATTTATCAATACATGAGTATTTCTTACCCGGAAAACATTTTCGTCAAATATTAAATTTGCATTTATATCATTAAATAACAGCCCCATATTTCGATTAAAAATGTTACCATCTCTTATTATAAATTTACCATCAGACTCCAAATCCTCAAAATTAGTCTTTATTCTAAAATTAGAGAACAAGTATCCGCTTGCACTCATACTTGCAATATCATTTTTTATATGAATAGTATCTAAATAAGCTTTCACAATATTTAGCAAATTACTAAAATAAACTTTTGAAGACTTGAGCGACAAATCAATATAAGGCTTTTCACTATAATCAACTTCTCCGGCGAGTTTCAAATATTCACTGCCTGTTATATATAAATTAGAATCTACTTCTGCAGATTTTCCTTTTGCCTTCAGATATAAATAAGACTCCGGCAGCTGTAACCCGGACATTGTTATTGTTGTTTTGTCAATATTTACAAATCCTTTTGCCCAAATTTTATTATCTTTTTTACTTTGCCTGATTTTTAATTTTGAATTAATATCGGATTTCAAATTATATGCACGATACTCACTAACCGGATTAACAAACGGAAGAGCAAAAACAGCTTCATCATCCTCTTCTTCCTGGCTTGGAGTAAAAGCAGGAACAAAAGTATTTATATCCAAATTAGCAGTAATATTCTTGTCATTATCACTTAAAAACTCGGCTTCGGTTTTTAAAGTTGCAACTTTTCCGTTAAAATATCCCGCCTTTAAATTTTCACCCCGTAAGGTCAACTTATGAGAAGATTTTGTATCATCAATCACCGCCTTATAGTTATTCAACTTTAATGCCGGAATAACAAGCTTAATCGAAGCTGGGTCAAACGGAAGCTGATTAGCCTCATCTATAACTTCTTGAGGAGGGTTTAATCTTCTTTGAGCTCTTTTTCTATTGACAAGATCCTCATAAACTTTTGCAACTTTATATTTCTCACTGTTAATAATTTCTACATTCAATTCAGGAGACTCAAACTCCGCACAAGAAACCTTTACACTAAGCCACAAAAGACTAGGCAAAAAAACTTTCCCCTTAAATGATTCCGCACTAAATAACAAGGAATCATCAGGAAGTTTAACTTTTATATTTTTAGTTTTAATCCCAGCTTCTAAAAACGGACTCGTAATAACATCAACCCTATCAAAATCAACAGTTAAATCAGTATTATCTTTAACCAGTTTTTGAATTTCAGGTTTATAAACATTCAAATCAATTTTATTTGGCAAAACAAACAAAAAAACTAAATATAAACAAACCAGCAAAGATAAAAACACATAACCGGTTATTTTCAGGAATTTCTTCATAAAGCCTCCATAAGAAATATCTAAATATCCTAATAGAAGTATAGGATAAACATGCTTCAATTCCCAGAAATCAAGTAATGCGCTTTACATTAAGTCATATTATTTTTTAATCAAATCATTAAACTGTTGAAATACCGCCTCTAAAGCTTCTGTTTCGGTATTTGTTATACGTTTAAAACCAAACATCAAATTGTTTTGCGGATTTATCAAACAAAATACAGAACAATGTTCCCGCAAATCCTTATATGCAACCCTGTCATACTGTTGATTAAAAACAGGAGCTACTGATTCATCCCTAACAATTAAGTTAAAAGATGAAGAATATTGTTTATGCAAATCTTTTAATTTATCATAAAAGACTTGAAAATTCGCAGAATCCGCAACTTCCAACTTTGAAGGGAAAACTATTATTGTAAATTTCGGACCGGACTTATAAATAATAGAAAAATTTTTGTCATACGTCAGTAAATCTATAACATAATTAGGCATCTTATAAAGATGGTAGCGTATATTAGCATTCAACAAGTACCCTGAAAGTATAGGAGGTAAAGCCTCAGATGTTTCGGTTTTAAAACACTCAAAAGGTGCTCCATTACGAGTTTTCAAAAACATATGAGTATTGGATAATGCAATTATCAAAATTACCAAAGATATTAAAAATACAACAAAATGTTTCATATTTTCCCTCCAGCTATATTCTATTATAATAGAAAGTAGTAAATAAATTCAAGCTAAAAAAAAGAACTTATATACCAAATTCCACTAAATAAAAAAACACACGTTACAGCAAGCGACAGCGAAGCAGTCCGAAAAATTTTATTCAATCTCAATATGATACTGGATTGCTTCAAAAATCATAGATTTTCTCGCAAGGACGATAATGTTGGTGGAAACATGTATATAACTCCAAAAAAGATAAACAATAGACGCAATTATATAATTCGAAATGTTTTTATATAAATATATACAAAAGGCAGAAAGTTATTTAAGGTATGTTAATCACCAAAATACTATCTCCGTTATATCGCGGAGTTAAAACAATAAAAAACACAAGTGCAGTAAAAAAGGGGATTCAGTATGGCAAAACCAATGCTAAATCTGTATTTGAGATGAAAGACATTTTCTTAAAAAATAAAAATAAAGGTGCTGTAACCGCACTAAAAATGGTTATAAAAGAAAAAGGAGTCTGCGCACCTGTATTAACAGGAGGTGGAGTAATTGCCGGAACATTCTTAACCCCAATACCGGGAGCCGGCTTAATTGGCGCAGTAGGCGGTTATATAATTGGACACGGACTTGATAAAGGTGTCGTTAAAGTCGGCAAAAGTATATCAAAAATTATTAAAAAGTAATTACTAATAAAAAACATGATTTACATCTGACTCTTAATGGGCATGAGATAAGTAGGTGCTCCGTATCTAGATTGGATTTCATTCTCCAAGATTTGAGGGCACGAGGCTTTAGCGCCATCGTTGGCGAGAGGCACGAGCCTTACGAGGGCGCATATCCGATAGGATTGAACTCCGATTGCTGCGAAAATGGCTTGAGCAGCAATCCCGAGTGAGAGACTGTCTTCCGCTTAATAATAAATAAAGAGCCAGATTTACATCTGACTCTTTATGGAGCGGGAGACGAGGCTCGAACTCGCGACATCCTCCTTGGCAAGGAGGCATTCTACCACTGAATTACCCCCGCTTAATCGGGTTACCTTTTAATCATACATGCTAAATTTTATTTTTCAAGCACTTTTTTTATTTAATTATGAAATATATGTAAATTTATTTTAACAAGCAAATTATATATAGCAAAAAAATTTTTCATAATACTTTATAAAGGCAATCACAAATACAAATAACAGAAAGGATTCACCCAATGTCATTATTCTCAAAGATTTCATCAAAAGCCTCTGACATAATCCCTCAAAAAGCTCAACAACTGCCTAACAGATTTACTCAAGGCGGCTTTATGTCAATGGGCGCAGCTACACACCCAGCCCGAATAAATTCAAATGCCGAAATTATTGGATCTTTAAAAATTATTGCACAAAAGGAGCAAAACAAGCATAAACAATTAGTCAAATCACTACAAGAACAAGCAAAAGCACTTAATCTTGATCTTGACAAAGCAAACCCAGATAATATTTGTGATAATGCTGAAAAATTTTTCCAAGAAAATGCTAAAAAATACAATCAAATAGGTCAATTCCGAAGATTCACAGACGAAGAAGCCAGGGAAGTTGATAAACTCAACAATTTTAACCATACACTTAAAGGAGCGAAAGCTGCAAAACTAAAAGCTGCAGAAATTACAACATTTTTACAACAAGCCGGCGATATGCCGCAAAGACATTTAAGCTTGGCACATGATATCGTCGACTTATCAAATACAAGCGCATTTATTAATCATTCTATATTCCCAACTATTGATTTTAATGTACTGTTACGAAATAGTCAAACTAACAGATTTTCAACCCTTATGGGAGCGATTTTAGATGTATTGCCTAAATTAAGTAAAGAAAATCCGCAAGCCGTTGATTTAGCAGAAACAGTTACTTCTAATGTAGATGATTCTGTTGCCAGATTTTTCTTAAATAAATTTTTAGATCGTCCTCCGTTGGCTCCAGAACAGGCAAAACTAACAGAAGGCTTTGTTCCTAGAATAGCAGGAAGTGTATTAAAAGGAATGCCGTCTATGGATCTTGGAGAAAACTGTAAAGAAAGCCTTTTCGAAAGTCTAGTTAGATGCTTGGCATCTCCTGATTCTAAACCTGAAAACCTTAAAATTCTTAATGAAGTATTTAAAATGACTGATAAGCTACCGGATAATATTAAAACACATTTTAATCTGTGCGAAATCAGACTTGGTGATACTGAGGCAATAAAACAAAACGTGGATGTATTACCTCAATTATTAGGAAATGCCGAAGCTCAAGGGGTTAAACAACTTGATATTACAGGATTTCTTACGAAGAATATAAACCTTGATTAGTCCAGAAAAAATAATTATTTCAAAAAAGAAGCGGTTTATTCTAAACTGCTTCTTTTAAATCTGTATCCATAGATTTTATTGAAATATCCAAACCTTCACCAAAACCTTTTTTCAAATTATTTACAAGGTCATTTGAAGAATTAACCCAGAACATTGAAGAAGCTAAAATTTTAACAGGTCCAGTTAAATCATTAAGCTTGAGCATTACAGGGTCAGAGCCTGAATGCTGGCAAAGTATTTGTTTCAGCAGGAATAACTCTTCGTATTTCATTTCATTTTTTAGTTCAATAGTAAAAATATTGGAATTATCAACCGGCTTAACCGTATCAATAAGAATTATCGGCGGATCATCTTCCCCTCTGCGGCTGACTTTTCCGGATACGATAATTCTTTGTTCCTGTTGTAAGAAATCATTATACTCTGCAATTTTTGAGTTAAACGCAAGGGTATCAATTCTGCCTGTGAGATCTTCAATAGTTACAAAACGAATAAATTTTGTCGGATCATTTTTAGTCGGAATTTGTTTTATACCGGTTACAAGCCCACAGATTGTAACAACTTTATCATTTGGAGCTTCCGAAATTTCTGAGATTTTATGGGTCATCAAAAACGGTAATTTATCCCTGATTGTCGAAAGCGGATGACTTGTTACGTAAAATCCGAGAAACTCTTTTTCAAAAAGTTGAATTTGTCTTGCATCATACTCTTCATCAGAACCCGCAAGATGGAATTTAGCATCATCAATAGAGGCAGTATCGCCTAACATATCAAACAAACTGCCTTGTCCTGACTCTTTTTCTTTTGCTTCTTTTGAAGCAGTTGCAGTAATATAATCAAGATTTTCCATAAGCTGTTTACGGCTTTTTTCAATAGTTGAAAAAGCTCCGGCTTTTATCAAACCTTCAAGAGTACGTTTGTTGGTGCATTTGACATCAACACGCTTAATATAATCATATATTGATTTAAAATCACCGTTTTCTTCACGTTCTTTGATAATATCTTCAATAACACCTTCCCCAACCTGCTTGATTGAAGCCAGTCCAAACCTAATATTCTCCCCATCAGGAGTAAAAGTTGCAAGTGAGTGGTTAATATCAGGCGGCAGAACTTTTATATTCTTTTTAAGCGCTTCTTCGATATAGAGCTGAGTTTTTTCCTGATCACCGGCAACACTTGACAGCAATGCTGATAAATACTCAACAGGATAATGACATTTCAAATAAGCTGTTTGGTATGCAACAAACGCATAAGCTGCAGAGTGAGACCTGTTGAAACAGTATGATGCGAAACTAAGAATTTGGTTAAACAATCCGGTAGCAGCTTCTGATGTCATACCGTGTTTAGCAGAACGCTCAATAAATTTGCCCTTCTGCTTTTCCATCTCATCAACTTTTTTCTTACCCATCATACGGCGAACCATATCCGCTTGACCAAGAGAATAATCAGCAAGAACCTGGAACACTTGCATGATTTGTTCCTGATAAACAATTGTACCGTAAGTATCTTTTAATACTGGCTCCAACAGCGGATGAGCGTATGAAATTTCCTGACGACCGTGTTTTCTTTCAACAAAGTCATCAACCATGCCTGAATCCAACGGCCCCGGCCTAAACAACGCAACCAAAGCGCCTAAATCTTCAAAAACGTCCGGCTGAAGTCTTTTGACAAGGTTTTTCATACCTTGTGATTCAAGCTGAAAGACCCCATCGGTATCTCCGGTCATAAGCATATCGTAAGTTGGCTTGTCATCTAGCGGAATATCATTAATCGCAAGCTCAATTCCTTGACGACGCTTAATCATATCGACGGTTTTATAAATAGTTGTAAGGTTTCGTAGCCCCAAAAAGTCCATCTTCAACAGACTTAAAACCTCAGTAACCGCATGCGGCGGATAACCGGTTTGAATAATACCATCTTTTGACGGTTGAACAGGCAGGATTTCATCTAAAGGCTTTGGTGCAATAATTACCCCTGCCGCGTGGGTGCCGGTATTGTTTTTTAAACCTTCAATACCGATAGCAAGGTCAATTACCTTTTTCATACCTACAGTTTTACCCTCTGTAGGATCAATCATAATCTGTTCATCTTTATCATACAAAGCACGCAGTTCAGAGCCTTCATACTGCATAGCAGCTTTAAGCGTTTTTGCTTTGTCATTAATACTCATCGCAAGCTCAATTGCCGGTTCAATTAGCCCCGCAAGCCTGTTACTTTCAGAAAACGGTATTTTCAGAATTCTTGCGACACCTTTAAATGCAGCTTTAGCAGCATAAGTACCAAACGTAATAATCTGGCAAACTTTATCCTCACCATATTTTTGGGTTACATAATCAATAACTTCTCCCCTACGTTCAATACAAAAGTCGATATCAATATCGGGCATTGTAAAACGTTCAGGATTCAAAAACCTTTCGAACAAGAGTTTATGTTCGATAGGGTCAAGATCTGTAATTTCAAGAGCATAAGCGACAACAGAACCCGCAGCAGAACCACGTCCCGGCCCTACAGGAATCCCATGGGTTTTTGAATAATTAATAAAGTCCCAGGTAATTAAAAAATATGCGGCAAATCCCATCTGCTCAATTACACCTAGCTCATATTCAACCCTTTTTTTCAAATCATCAGAAATCTCACCATAACGCTTTTTCAACCCACAATGGACAAGATATTGCAGATAAGTTTCGTTTGTGTAACCTGATGGAACAGGATAATTCGGCAAAGGACTTTTGCCAAGTTCCAGCATCAAATGACATTTTTCAGCAATAGTGACAGTATTTTTGATACATCTGTCAAATAAATCACTATCCATCCATCTGAAAGAATCCCTTAACTGAGACGGAGTTTTAACATAAAACTCATTATTTGGAAAATGAAATCGATTTGGGTCATCTTTATCACTATTGGTTTGCATACACAACAAGGTATCGTGCATATCCGCATCTTCTAAACGCAGATAGTGGGAGTCGTTTGTGATAACCATTTCAATATCAAGTTCCTGCGCGATTTTTATCAAATCAGGATTTGTACGTTTTTGTTCCTCAAGCCCGTGATCTTGAAGCTCAATATAATAATCATCACCAAATAAATCTTTATATTTTTTAGCAATAGCTCTAGCTTCATCATAATTATTTTTTAAAAGGCTTTGTAAAACTTCCCCCCCAAGACACGCAGAACAACATATCAACCCTTCGTGATGTTCTTTTAAAAGCTCCCAGTTAATTCTTGGTTTGACATAGCGCCCTTTGCACCACGCAGTAGAAGTCAATTTAATTATATTAGCATAACCTGTGTTATTTTTAACAAGCAGAACCAAGTGATAACAAGGGTTATGAGTCTTGTCATGCTCTGTTATATCACCGTCATGAACATAAAATTCGCAGCCCATAATCGGCTTAACCCCAGAGTCTCTTGCAAGTTCATAAAGTTCCATATCACCGTACATAACCCCATGGTCTGTAACAGCAACGGCAGGAAAATTATTTTCCTTACAAAACCCTAATAAATCCCCTATTCTAATCGCACCATCAAGAAGAGAGTACTCCGTGTGAAGATGGAGCGGTACATATTGTTGTTCTACATCAGCCATGACTAAAGTCTAACATTAAGATAAACGCAATAAAAGTTTTTATAAAGAAGTATAAACTTGTTAAATGAAATATACTAATTTAGGAGCAATTGCAATGAGCATAGTTACCCAAAAATCACCACAGACAACAAAGCCATAATAATCAGCGGGATATTATAATGCAAGAATGTCGGAATACAGGTATCCCAAATATGATTATGCTGTCCGTCTGCATCCAATCCTGCTGTAGGACCAAGTGTTGTATCCGATGCTGGAGAACCAGCATCTCCTAAAGCCGCGGCTGCCGCCAATACTATAATTATAGACGGAATACTAAACCCTAATTTTAAACAAATCGGAACATACAAAACTGCCAAAATCGGGATTGTACCAAATGAAGTACCAATACCCATTGTTATAAAAAGCCCGACAAGCATCATCAAAGCTGCTGCAATTAGTTTACTTGACATCATATAAGGAGTAATTGAATTAACCAGGGTATCAATCCCTCCGGTAGCCTTCATCACACTTGCAAACCCTGCGGCAACAAGCATTACAAATGCAACATACCCCATCAAACCAACACCTTCATTTATCAATTTATCCATTTTATTATGATCAATAGCCTTAAACCCAAAAATCACAGCCAAACCAACAAGTGCCCCCAATGGTAAAGAATTTGTCCATAATTGCACTACAAGAGTTAGAACTGCTGCTGCAAGGGTAATATAATGACTTTTTGTCAGCCTTAAATCTTCCTTATCCGGAGCCTGTTTAACCTCTAAATTCTGATACTCTCTTGGCTTCCTATACGAAATAAAAATAGATACCAAAAATCCGATAAACATGCCCAAACCCAAAATCCAGGTATATTTCCAGATATCATTTTTAACAACCTCGACCCCGTTTTGCAGTAAATTCTCAGCAATAAGCCCCTGAAATATCAACCCAAAACCAGCAGGGATTACAATATACGGAGCCTTTAAGCCAAAAGCCAAACCGCAGGCAACAGCTCTTCTATCAACCTTCAATTTATTCATAATCCCCAACAACGGAGGAACCAAAATCGGGATAAACGCAATATGTACAGGAATCAAGTTTTGCGACAAAATTGCAATTCCTGTTAATATAAAAATCAACAGAAACTTCTTCGATTGAATAGCATTGGCAATTTTCATAGACAAAACCGGAGCCAAACCTGTATGGGTCATAGAAGCGGCAAACGCACCCAATAAAATATAACTTAGCGCAGTTTCGGAATTCCCGCCCATGCCATGAATAAATATATCCATAACTTCTGACAAGCCGATATGTCCGACAAGCCCGCCGACAACAGAAGACACAATCAATGCCAGCAATACATTAACCCTGCATAAACATAAAATACAAAGCAATGTAACTGATATAACTATTGGATTTGTAAGTAGTGCTAACATAATTCCTGCCTGAAATTACATTAGCATAAACATACAAATTTCAATAATTCTATTTTACATTAATTTCGTAACAAGGATAATTTTTTGAACAACCCTCGATTCTCTGTAATCTTATATGAACCTTATCATTAACTTTAAATTGATTTGAAAACTCTTCAATTTCGAACTTTTTGCTATCATTTGGAATTATATAATATTTATAAAAATTAAGATCTGAATTATTTAAAACAATAAACCTATTATTATTTTTAGAATATTCCACCTCATAAGTGCCTTTTTTCAAATCAGAAACCTTGATAATCGAATACCCTTTAACAATTTCAGAAACCTCTTTTTCAGAAAGTTTACGCGGCACAAACTTAACCCCGTTAAACTGAATCTGATAAAACTCAAAATCTTTAGGGAAATAAGAATATAAATCTTTTCCTCTTAAAAATTCCTGACTGCCTTCACCGATTAAAACATCTTCTTTCGGAACCTGAGCATTACCTGTCAGCAATCTATATGAGGTATAAGAGCCGTTACCAACAGGTTCTTGAACCTGCAAGACAATCTCATCTTTCGAATCATCTTCATCTTGTTTATTATAAGCTCTCCATTCTTTTTTATTCATATTATAAGTCCAGACCCTTTGTCCAATTCTTGGAACAAGAGCATTAATTCTTTCTTCATCATTTTTATCAAGACTGCACGATATACTTATAAAGAAAACCACTGCAATTACAAAAAACAAAGTTCCAAAAATATATCTTTTTTTCATAAAAAACTCCTCATAACTTGACTATAGACTTTCTATTACAATAGCACAAACAGGTAATATTGAACAAAATAAAAGATTAAGATTTCACAAAAAATATATACCCGGAAAGAGAATAGTATAAAAGTTTTGATATTGTTTAATATAATTAATCTTTTTCATACTTCCAGCTATTCTTAATTCCAACGAGCCTCCACAGAGGCTCTTTTCTTTGTCCTCGGTCGGACGGGGCACTATGCCACCAATCTTGGTAAAATTTGTTAGATTAACGCGCTCCGCGGGGCTTTTTGAGCGTTGGCATTTAATGCTCAGCGAGGTTCTTTAGTCGGAGAGGGTCGTAGTAAGGGGTGACACGGACGGTAATTTGCCCCGGCATCAATTCATCTGGTCATAAACTCTGCGGATTTCTTTTATATCCTGCCACATAAGCCATTTGGGAGAACCCTTTTCTCTACTGTCATTCCTTAACAAATATGATGGGTGAAATATTGGCATCATTTTTGAAAAATTCGGTCCTTCATACCATTTTCCGCGAAGCTTTGTTATCCCCAGATTAGTATCTATGAAAGATTTTACGGCTACTCTGCCGCAAAGCAGAATTATACGTGGTTTTAAAATCTCAATTTGTGCATCAAGAAACTCTTTACAGGCAGCTTTTTCTTCCGGTAGCGGATCTCTGTTTTCCGGCGGACGGCATTTCAGTGTATTACAGATATAGATATCTTTTTGTCTGGAAAACCCGACACTTTCAAGGATTTTATCCAAAAGCTGACCGGCTTTTCCTACAAACGGCTCACCTTTTTGATCTTCATAATATCCGGGAGCTTCCCCGATAAGCATAAGTTTTGAATTCGGAATCCCGCCTGAAAAAACAGTATTAGTTCTGGTATGACAAAGCGAACATTTATCACACCTTAAACATTTTTGTTTAATTTCCTCCAGTTTTTCATCAAATTCCGTAACCATAAACTTACTCCTGCGGTTCTAGAACAGAAATTACAGCATTTTCAAGTGAAAGATACTTTTTAATATTATCTTCCAAGTCCTCAACTGTGATACTGTCTAAATCTGCAAGGTATTCTTCTATGAGTTTTAAATCCTCACAAACTGTCATATAATAGCCTATAGTTTCACCAATTTCGGATACTGTTTCCGCAGAATCAGCAAACCTTGATTTTGTACGTTTTTTAGCCTTTGACAGTTCTTCATCTGTAATTTTCACATTTAAAAGATTTGCAAGCTCTAATTTTACAAGTTCAATAGCTCTATCCTTTGAATCAGAATTGAAATTAGCCTGAATAAAGAAGTTATTACCATCTTTAAATTGATAATGCTCTGAACCAATCATATTAAAAATTTGTTCAGGAAGTTTTTCTATAAGGTTTTGCTGCAGCCTTGAGCTAGAACCATCACCAAAGATAATACTAATCAAATCAAGACATATAGTTGCTTTTAAATCATTAGCTTTAGGACCCAGCCAGCCAAACATTAAATATGATGTTTGAACATTAGCTTTTGCCTCAACATATTTTGTTTCGGAAACAGGGGTATCAATAGGATTTACTCTATTTTCTGCTTCAACTCTGTCGGGGAAAGTAAATTTCTCACAAAGTGTATTCAAAACTTCTTCATGATTAAAATCTCCAACAACAATAGTTGTCATGTTTTTCGGGGTGTAAAATTTTCTATAATAATTATCAATGTCTTCTCTCGTAACACCTGAGATAATTTCAGGAGTACCAATTACATCACGTTTATATGGGTGAGAGGTGTACATATTATAATTACATTTATTATAAACCTTTGTCCAAGGCTGATCCTTGCGCATTCTAATTTCTTCAATAACAACATGACGTTCACGCTTATCAGTTACAGTATTATCATTGATATTAAAAGTTGCCCCGAGTTCTTCTGATGGGAAAACAGGGTTCATCATCATATCTGAATGCAAATCAAGTGCCAATTTAAAATCTTTATCATCAATACCTTTTGGCAAGGTTACATAATAGAATGTGTAATCCTTCCAGGTTGCAGCATTAACAATTGCCCCTTTAGACTCAAGCATTCTGTCAAATTCTCCAACCTTATAAGTATTTGTTCCCTTAAACATCAAGTGTTCAAGAAAATGTGAAATCCCGTTATTTTTATCATCTTCGTTAATAGAACCGGTTTTAACCCAGGTTGAAACATTAACCATCTCTCCGGACTTATGCGCTAATACAATTTTATGTCCATTTTCTCTTTCATATATCTCTACATCTTTTGTTAAAAACGGATATTTCACTAAAGTTTTGTTCATAAATTTCACACCTCATAATATTAATATAATTTATTATAGCATAATGCAAAAAGTTTTGTTTAATATATAATTCATGTATGAATAATATAATTAATAAAATCAAAGGAACAGTTGTCGTATCTGTTCAGGCAATGCCATCAGAACCGTTGTATCTTGAAAAATGCATGGCTGCCATGATGAAATCTGTAGTAACAGGTGGTGCCGGGGCTTTAAGAGTGGCAGGAGTGAGAGATGTTAAAAACGCAAAACGGCTTTTCCATGTCCCTGTTATCGGTATAACCAAGCCTGAAGCTATACCTAAAAATTGGAAAGAAATCGTTTATATAACACCGACAGTTAAAGATGTTGTGGATTTAATTAACGCAGGGGCTGATATTATCGCATTTGACGGAACTCAGAGAAAACGTCCAAATAATGAAAAATTATCAGATTTGATAAAATATATCCACATAAATAAGCGAATTGCAATGGCTGATATTTCAACTGTAGAAGAAGGGATTAAAGCAAAAGAAGCAGGTGCTGATATTTTATCAACAACACTTGCAGGATACACTTTAGAATCTGCAGATTCACCGACTGACGGACCTGACTTTGAATTATTAAAGCAATTAGTTGAACAAACCAATATGCCGGTCGTTTTAGAAGGTAGAATTTGGGAACCTGAGCAAGTTGATAAAGCTTTTGAACTTGGAGCTCATTGTGTTGTTATCGGTTCAGCAATCACAAGACCGCAGCTTATTACAAGACGATTTGTATTTAGGAGTAAATAATGAAAATATTCCCGTTAAAACCATTATCAACCGTTGATAAATTCAAAAATTTGATGGATATTATTGAAGACATGCCAAAACCCAAAAACACAGATTTTGATAAAAAAGTACAAATTCTAAATAGTGAATTTACAATAAGAGATATACGTGAAATTTATAAAAATGCTCGACAGCAATTGAGTCATGACAAATTTTGTAAAAATTCAAGTCTAATAGCTAAGAACAAATAAGAGGTGTATTATGAAAAGAGCCCTTGCCATAGATGTAGGCGGAACAAAAATTTATTGCGCAATTGTAAACCAAAAAGGAGAAATCCTATCAAATATAGGAAAATACGAAACTCCGAAAACTTTTGTTGAAATAAAAAACATTTTTGAAAAAATTATAGAACAATATAAAGACTACGCTGAAATTGTTGCATTTTCAACCTGTGGCGCAGTAAATAACGAAAACACCGGTATTGTAGGTTCAACAGGTAATATTGCAAAAGAATACCCGCAAATGGATTTTACAAGCCTCACAGATAAACCTGTTTTTGTTGAAAATGATGCCAATTGTGCAGCCTGGGCTGAATACAAAATCGGGGCATCTAAAGGCTGCTCAAATTCAATTATGATAACACTTGGAACCGGTGTTGGCGGCGGAATTATCGTAAACGGTAAAATCTTAAAAGGAAAAAGCGGAGCTGCCGGCGAAATGCATTTTAAAATGTATCCCGATAAACGAAGAAAATGTACTTGCGGAGCCTGGGATTGCTACGAAATATATGCTTCAGGTAACGGTTTAAGGTTAACTGCTGCAGAAATGCTCAACGATAAAAACGTAACAACATACGACGTTGTAGATGGCGCAAAAAAAGGTGATCCGCGAATAATTAAAGTTATGAACAAATGGCAAAATGACATTACCGCCGGGCTTATCGGACTTGCTAACATTTTTGATCCTGAATGTATTGTTTTATCAGGCTCTATGGCTGAATTTACAAACACCGAAGAAATAGAAAAAAATGTTAATGCGGAAATTGTAACCACTCCAACCAAAATATATAAAGCAACCTCAGGTAATTATTCCGGAATGATTGGAGCTGCTTTATTAGGTCTGGAGGTATTTTATGGGCAAATCTAAATCAAGGATTTTGCGCAAAGGCATAAACGATCAAATCCCTAAAATAACACGGGTTGAAGCTGTGTCTGAAGCCGCAAAACATCTTAATTCCAATAATACCGCCAAAGCCCGCAACCTTATTACAATGTTTGGTTTAAGCGCTGAAGAGATCTTGGAAGCTGGAGCAAGCTATGAAGCGGTTGTCGCAATAAAAAACATTTTTGAGAAATAATGATAAAAATAATAAATAAAACTGTAAAAAAATTTATCTTCTGGTTAAACTGTGCCCGGGTCTATTCTTTGCCCATAACCGTTTTAAACTGGTTTGTTATTTTTATATATTCAATAAAACACGGCGGTAATCCAATTTTAGGACTTATAGCAGTTGTTGGTATCGGGTTTGTTCATATGGCAACAAACCTTATTGATGATTATTTTGATTACAAAATCCTTGAAAAAGAATTAAAAGCAGCCATTATGACATTCTTAGCAATCAGTGCAGCTATCGGAGCAGTATTATTTTTTACATCGGGAATTTATGTTGCCCTACTTGCATTTTTAGGACTTATTATGGCAATAACCTACCAAAAATTTTCACTCAAAGGACTTGGGGAAATAGCCGTAATCATTACCTTTGGTCCTTTATTATACGAAGGGGTTTATTATGTTATGACAAGCAAATTTTCCCCAGAAGTTCTTATCTTATCACTAGCTTGCGCACTATTTACCAACACAATTTTATATGCGCATATGCTAATGGATTTTGATGGCGATGAATGCTCCCATAAAACAACCCTTTGCAGGAACCTCAAAACAAAAGAAAGTGCACTTGATTTCATTTTAGTATTTTATATTTCAAGTTATATTATGATTCTATACCTTGCAATAAAAAGCCACAATTATCTATACCTGCTGACTTATCTTACAACACCATTAATAATTGATTTATATCTATCACTAAAAAATTTCAATAACGACAAAACCAATATCCCTAAAATATATCCATGGCACTATCCGCTCGATAATTGGAATAAAATCAAAACAACCACAGATGCCCCGTTTTATTTCAGATTTTTCTACTCCAGAAACATAGTAACAACCTTCATGCTTCTGGCATGTCTTGCCATAATTTTTGGATAAAACTATCGCATATTTATTAAGATTTGTTACACATCAAAACCCTTACAGGGCGAAGGTTTTACAAAAAAGTATATATTTTTTATTTAAAAAAAGCACTTTTTATATATAAAATTTTTTTATATATATGTAAGCAGTATGCGACTAGATTAGCAAAAAAGGAGAATATATGGCGAGAGTATTAATTTCAATGCCTGAAGATTTTTTGAACAGAATTGACCAGATTGCAGATGGTGAAAACCGTTCAAGAAGCGAACTTATCCGTGAGGCATTAAGGACGTACATTTACAAACAAAAAATTAAAGAATCCACAGGCGCACTGCAAAACGCAAATCTGTTGGAATCATTGTTGAGCTAATCAGTGGCAGGAAAAAGGCGAAAAGACTTGGGATAAATTATAGAAGCCCTCGATTATTCGAGGGCTTCTATTTTTGATAATTTTATTTTGAAGGTTTGCGAATAACTCTGCCGCATTCTTCCAATCGTTTTTGCCTGTAACCATAGAAAGCATAGATTAAAAATCCAACCAATAGCCATAGTGCAAAATAAACTGATGAAGTTTTCAAAGTTTTCAATGAGAATACAATTAATATTCCGCAGATTAAAATACCTAAAATCGGGAACCAAGGGCAGAACGGAACCTTGAACGGTCTTGGTCTGTCTGGATTTGTTCTTCTCAATATTAAAACCGCTAAACAAATTATAACAAATGATGTGAATGTACCAAAGTTACAAAGTGCGGCTGAAATATTCAAATCCATAAACAATCCGCAAACAATAACCACAATCCCGGAAATCCATGTCATAACATGCGGAGTTCTGTATTTTTTATGGATAAGTCTCCATGATTTTGGCAAAAATCTATCGCGGCTTATTGCATATAAAATTCTTGTGGTACCCAATTGGTAAATCAATAAAACCGAAGTTAAAGCACAAAGTGCACCCACTGAAATCAAACCCGCAAACCAGTCTTTTCCGATATAACTCATAGCATGCGCAATAGGAGCCTGAATATCAATTCTTTCGATTGGCACAATACCTGTTAGAACAAGTGCCACGCACACATACAAGATTGTACAAATCACAAGTGTTCCTAAAATTGCAATCGGCAAATCCCTTTGAGGATTTTCAGTTTCTTCAGCAGTTGTCGAAATCGCATCAAATCCGATATAAGCAAAGAAAATTAAAAATGCTCCCATAATCACACCAGAAGGATCTGATGGGAAAAACGGAGTCCAGTGATCAGGTTTAACATAAAATGCACCAACAACAATAAAGGATAAAATCATAAACATATTTATCCCGACCATTATACTGGCAACCCTTGTTGACTCCTTAACCCCGCGGATTAAAAGCAGAGTAAGTATCAAAACAATAGCTACAGCCGGAAGATTCACCGCAACAGGAATATGCCCAAACAAATAAGGAATTTTATCATGGATATCCCAATTATTATGAGCACAAACTGCTGTCATTGTTTTATAATCATATCTTAACCACAGCGGGAAATTAACTATAAAGTCCGGCAGATAATGTTTGAACCCTTTTAAAAATTGAATAAAATATCCTGTCCAAGCACTTGCCACAGTAATATTACCAATAGCATATTCAAGCATCAAAATCCAACCGACCATCCACGCCATAAATTCACCCATTGTAGCGTAGGTATATGTATAAGCACTGCCTGCCACAGGTATCATTGCTGCAATTTCAGAATAACAAAGTGCTGAAAAAACACAAGCAACAGCTGCCAATACCATTGACACAACAATCGCAGGACCGGCACCGGCACTTTCAGAGCTGCCTGTTATTGCCGTTCCGATAATTGTGAATATACCGGTTCCGACAACCGCACCTATACCAATTACAATAAGATCAAATACGTTTAAAGTCTTTTTTAATTCTGAACGTTTACTTGTTGCAAGCAAATCATCCATACTTTTTCTTTTAAATATATTTCGGCAAATGTTTTTAATATCCATAGATTAAATTTCTTCCTGACTCTCAAACATACCATGTACTAATTCTTTATGGATTTTATTTTCATTATTTCTGTTTTTAATAAATCCGTATAATAAATAAATTATTGCACCAACTCCCAGCCATACAGGGAATAACAATGCTGAACTTCCTGCCTGCATAGATTTGTAAACCATCAAACCTCCGCAGCAAATAATACCTAAAGCCGGAGTAACCGGAGAGAACGGCACCCTGAACGGTCTTGGTCTATCAGGATCTGTATGACGAAGAATTAAAACTGCAACACAAACAATAATAAATGATGTAAACGTTCCATAGTTGCATAATTCAGCCGCAACATCAAGATTTAATGTCAAAATCCCGATAACCGCAAGAATACCAACTGTCCAGGTTAAAAGTGCAGGAGTTTTAAATTTAGGATCAATTTTTTGAAATCTTTTTGAGATAAAATGATCTCTGCTCATTGCAAACAAAATTCTTGTAGCAGCCATTTCCAATACCAAAAGTACAGATGTTAAACCTGCCAAAGAACCAACAGAAATCAAGCCCGCTGCCCAGTTTTGTTTAGCCATTGTCATACAATATGCCATAGGAGCTTTTAAAAAGTCCAAAGGAACAGCCGCTGCAGTATCCTGCATACCGGTTAATACAAGAGCAACCAAAACATAAACAATAGTTGTAATCAATAATGACCCGATAATACCAATCGGTAAATCTTTTTGAGGATTTTTGCACTCTTCGGCAGCTGTAGCCAAAGCATCAAAACCGATATATGCAAAGAATATTAAAAATGCACCGGCAAAAATGCCTTCAACACCGTTCGGCGCAAAAGGAGTCCAGTTTTCAGGGCGTACAAAAAACGCGCCGGCAACAATAAACAATCCGATAACCGCAAGTTTGATAAATACCATCAAACCAGCCATTTTTGTTGAGTCTTTGGTTCCTTTAACTAAAATAGCCGTAGTCAGCAATACCATAAGAATAGCCGGAATATTAATACATATAGGTAAACCTAAAATTTTTGGAATATAAATACTTGGATCAGCCGCCGCCAATTTTCCGGCAGTAAAAACATCACTGGTTAACCAAACCGGAGGATGCGCAAGCCAAGCAGGTAAAACTTTATCAAATCCTGCTAAAAACTGCACAAAATGGTTTGACCAAGCACAAGCAACCGCAATAAAACCAATTGCATATTCAAGCATCAAAACCCATCCGACCATCCACGCTGCAAATTCACCCAAAGTTGCAAAGGTATAAGTATAAGCACCACCCGCAACAGGAATCATTGTAGCAAATTCTGAATAACATAACGCTGAAAATATACATGCTATAGCTGCAACTACCATTGAAATCATCAAGGCAGGACCAGCTCCCAAAGATGAGCCATCAGCACTGCCGGCTGCAGCGATACCTACAACTGCAAAAATACCTGACCCGATAATTGCACCTACACCAAGAATAATTAAGTCCCAAACTCCAAGAGTTTTTTCTAATCCTTGCTCTTTTGCTTCTGCAAGCATTTCATCAGGAGCTTTAATTCTTGTAATGTGTCTTAAAAAACTTCTTGTAAAAGTTGCTCTGTTAAATTTTTCAGCCATCTAAATTCCTTATATTATTTATTTTTTGCAAAGAGGGAAGCCCATAGCTTCTCTTTGCTCTACGTACAATCTTGCAACAGAAGATGCCATTGTTCTGACTCTGCCGATAAAATTATTTCTTTCATCTTTACTGATTACACCATGTGCATCAAGAAGATTAAATGTATGTGAACATTTCAAAACATAATCATAAGCAGGTAATACAAGCTTTGATTCTATACAATTTTCAACTTCTTTTTGATATAAATCAAACATTGTAAATAAAGCATCGGTATTTGAAACTTCAAAATTATATTTTGATTGTTCAATTTCATTTTGTAAATAAATATCGCCATACTTCAATTCATCGTTCCACATAATATCATATACGGATTCTTTATTCTGAAGATACATAGCAATACGTTCCAAACCATAAGTCAATTCAAGAGCTACAGGTTTAATTTCAACACCGCCGACTTGTTGAAAATAAGTAAACTGAGTAATTTCCATACCGTCAAGCCAAACTTCCCAGCCTACACCGGCAGCCCCTAAGGTAGGAGATTCCCAGTTATCTTCAACAAAACGAACATCGTGTTCTTTTAAATCAATCCCCATTGCTTCCAAACTTTTTAAATAAAGTTCCTGAGCATTATCAGGAGAAGGTTTCAAGATAACCTGAAACTGAAAATAATGACCTAATCTGTTAGGATTTTCACCATATCTTGCATCGGTCGGTCTTCTGCAAGGTTCAATCATTGCAGTATTCCAAGGCTCAGGTCCTAAGGAACGCAAGAATGTTGCAGGGTTCATTGTAGAAGCCCCTTTTTCTATATCATAAGGCTGTTGAATAATACAGCCATAATCCGACCAGAATTTTTGTAAATTAAAAACAAGTTCTTGAAAATTTAGCGCCATAACATAAATCCAATATTGTACTAACTACACTCGTTTCTTTATCTTATTACCGACATAGTACAAATTCAAGATTATTGTAAATATTGTAACAGTTTAAAATATTTCAACTCAAAAATATTATTTATTTGCATTAAAAATAGATTTCAAAAATCTGCCAAATTTTTCAAAAATATTTAACTTCTTATCTCTATGAAGCGAATATTTTATAGGGTCTTCGGAAAGAAAAGTTTGTCCTGTAAGCCGTTGCATATTACGATAACCGTCAGAAATAGATTTATATTTTTTATTTATGTTATGTGTACGAAAACAATTTAATCTTATCATAATTTTCTCCTAATTTCAGTAACAATTATAAAACATAAAAATATATTTATTTGCTACAATATTAACATTAATTAAAAAAAAAAATAACCAAAATATTTATGATAATATTAAGAAAAAGGATTTTATATGGCAGAAAAAATCATAATATTTTCAGGTAAACAGTATTCGGGAAAAGATACCGCGGCAAAGATTATGCTAAGCAAAATGCCTGATTTCAAACGCTGCGCAATGGGCGATATTATAAAATTAACCTATGCCAAAGACAAAGGTTTAACCCACGAAGAAATTGAAAAAAATAAAGCAAATTATCGTGCAGATTTAATAAAACTTGGCAACTGGGGAAGAGAACAAGACCCTGACTATTGGCTAAAAAGGATATTAGAACAAAACGGAAATATTATAGTGACAGATGTAAGAGTTCCGCATGAATTCGAAATATTCAAAAATGCAGGAGCGATTGCAATAAGGGTAGAAGCTTCCAGCGAAACAAGAAGTCTTCGAGGAACATTAGTCGGAGAAGATGATATAACAGAAATCGGACTTGATAATATAGATACTTGGGATTTTGTAATTGATAATAATTCAACTTATGAAAATCTGGAAAATCAGGTACTTGAAATAATAAAAATTTTGGAGAGTTAATAAAAATGAAAAATATAACAACAGAGTATTACAATACGTATATAGAAAACTGCTATCCGCTGCTTTCTGAATTCGAAGAAAAAAGAAAAAACTTATTAAAAAAACTAAAAAACAAGATAAAAATACATTTACTATTTTTTTCAATAACACTTTTATTAGCAATAACTTTTCCAGTTATGTGTTATTTAAATGATTCAGGGAAAAATATATTCCCGGACAATTATTACAGTGTATTTTTCACAATTTCCGTAATTCTTCCATGCATAATTATAGCTTACTTAGGTATTGGATTACCATTATTACTAGCTTTTATTAAAAATACTGATAAAAATTTCAAAAAAGAATTAAAAAACGAACTATTACCAATCTTAATAAAATCTATCGGAACTGTGGATTATTGCGGGGAACATGGAGGACTGCCTCTTGATGAAATTTTGAATTGCGAGTTATTTGATGATTTCCAAACAAATAGCTTATCAACTGATGACACATTTTCCGGAGTATATCAAGATTTATTTTTCAAAATAATAGAATGCGACTTGATAAGAGAAACTTCAAAATCAAAAGATACACTATTCAAAGGTGTATTACTTGTAATAGATTCAAATAAAACAGTTAAAAATACAACACTTCTCACTACAAAATATGATATGAATACAGGAATTTATGCGCCCATAATATTTGGAATTTCAGCAACAATCATGCTCATTATGACAATATTTTTTATCATCCATAGTGTTATAAGCAAGAATTGGAGAAACTTCTTCAATAGCATAGTACTATTTGCTGCAACAATTGGCTCAATAAAATGGGGCATAAACAAATATTCAACCAGTGAAAAGTTTGAAAAAATAAAACTTGAAGACCCAGAAATCAACAAAAAATTTAACGCTTATTCCTCTGATCAAGTTGAAGGGCGATACCTGCTGACAACAGGTTTTATTGAAAGATTTAACAACCTGAAAACCGCATTTGGAACAAATAAATTAAAATGCTCATTCTACAAAAATAAAATTTACATAGCTATCCATACAAAAAAAGACCTATTTGAGTTTGGAAGCGTATTTCATGATGTCAGAAACCAAACAGAGGTCAACAATTTCTACAACGAAATAACAGCAGTCTACAAAATTATAGACTACTTAAAACTGGATAACAAAACAGGATTATAATAAACTGTCATCTTACGGACAAAGGCTTTCCCAATCAGGTTCATCCGGTTCTTCTCCGGGTTCAACGATGTGCTCTCCACACTCCAACATTACCTGCAGTGATAATTTCAATTGACGTTTATAATTTTCCCTTGCCCTTGCCAAAGTTTTTGCACAAAACGTAAAACTTGGGATTTCTTTAATCTCAATATAGAAATAAGGATTTCCGTCAAAATCCAAATCCTGACCTTCTATAAGTGTCCAATCCAAGTTCAAATAATAATCTAAATCTTTCTTAACTTCCATATTTTATTTACTAACCCGCAAAAACCCTCTCATAATAGAGAGGGCAATATAACTAATTATCTAATGATGTGTTGCTCAACGGTTGAGAAAGCATTATACCTTCGCCGCCGACAACATCGGCTCTTTGTCCGTCAATATAAAGATAAACCGGAAGGTTTGAATTTAAACGGACTGTTTTTATCAGCTGATAAAGTCTTTTATAAAGGCTTTCTGTCCCGCCGCCTGTAACAAAAGCAGAATTCAAATTAACCACAACCTTATCCGGCTGCTCTGTGATATTTATAATATCCGATCCAGATGGAACTTCTGTATAAACACCATGCTGCTTTTCTTCAGGTTTTGGACCGCGAATCAAAGATACAACCGCAAATTTAATTTTTGAACCGTCAATATCTTTACTATATTCACGTTTTACAGCCTTATAGACTTCTTCATTATGCTCATTTTTTCCTATGAAATAAACATTAACATATTCTTTTTCCTTAACCTCAGGTTTACGTTCTTCTACAACCTCTTCCTGAACAGAACGTTCTGAAACCTTGACCTCATCAGGCTTAATTTCAGGTTTTGGCATCAACACGTTAAACGCGATTACGCCAACAACCACAATCATACAAAAACCTATAAACAACAAAAGAACTTTTTGATTTTTATTCATAAGAAAATATCCTTTATTAATCTTTCGGAATTACAATAATTCCGTCTGTAATTATTACATTATTTTTAATATCAATATTTTTAACAGAAACTTTTGCATCTTTATTTTTCAAAATATTAACAGAAAAATCTAACGGATTTAAGTAATTCATAATAAAATCAAGTCTTTTCATATCAAGGTTGAAACGACCTGACACTAATTTTGTATTATAAAAGTCAATTTTTCCATTTTTAACTCTCAAATCAGTATCTAAAACAATTTTTTGTTCATTTCTGACAAACGGAAGTTCAAACCCGATTATATAGTAAAATTTTCCATTTTTAATAGCAATTCTTGTTGATGAAATTTTAACACCCAGCCCATAAGATGAAGCCATATTATTAAAATCATTTATAACTTTAAGATATTGTTCATGCTTCAATGTTTTATTAACAGCGCTCTGTGTCATCGTCATATCAAAAGACATCGGCAACGCTTCCATAAAAACAACTTCATCACCGGATTGTTTGATATAGTTAAAGTTACAAAGAGATTTCAAATGTAATGAAGTTAAACTAATATCATTAACGACAACATCTTTTGCAGTCAATTCCATAGATTTAAAAATACCGTTTTTCAAATCTCTGGGACTGAAAGAGTCCAAATCTATTTTTAACTCCTCTGCAGAACCAATTTTTAAAACTTCTTTTTCTAAAATTGATTCAACTTTTTTCTCAGTTATAGAATTAGCGCCTGTTGCAGCACTCATAATTGTTCTGAATTTAGTATTCATATTATAAGGTGCAACACACTCGTAATCACAATCAGCAAATGCTGTTGAGTTTGCAACCAATAATAAACCTAATAATAAAATAATCTTTTTCATAATACCTCAAATACTTTTTTGACCAAAATTTTGTCTTGTTCTACCACACCTATAGCATATATTTTACCACTATAAACTAAAATTACAATATCTGAATTTTCAAACCCCGGATTTATTATACTCATACCATGCAAAACTCTGTCTAAATCAGGTTTTTTAAGTTCATACGAAGTTTTTTCAATAACATTTACAGGGTTTATAATATTTTTTGCAACATCTTCAAACTCGTTAAGCGCATCTAAATCCAAAGAATCTGCGATTTTGAAGTTTCCCGCCTTTGTCCGCTCAAGCCCGATTAAAAACCCGCCGCAAGAAAGCTCTTTACCCAAATCATAAGCAATTGATCTGATATATGTCCCTTTTGAGCATGCCACAAGAATCTTTGCACATTGATTTTCGTAGTCAAAATCTTTCAATTCAATTTTTGAAATAGTGACTTTTCGAGGTTGAATATCAACAGCTTCACCTGCTCTGGCATAATCATAAAGTTTTTTACCTTTAACTTTTATTGCAGAATAAATCGGTGGCATTTGAAAGATTTCGCCTTCAAAAGATTTTAAAGCCCGGAGCATTTCAGTTTCATTAACTTTTCTATCAAACTCTTCTGTTACAACCCCATCTAAATCATAAGTATCGGTATTTTTACCAAATTGAACAGTTGCCAAATATTCTTTGTCATCATTCAAATACTCAATAAGCCTTGTAGCTTTTCCGATACAAACAGGCAAAACTCCAACAGCAAACGGATCTAAAGTTCCCGTATGTCCAATTTGTTTGATTTTAGTAACCCTGCGAAGCCTTGCAACAACGTCATGAGAAGTCAAACCCTTAGGTTTATTAACATTGATAAACCCGAACAGTGATAAATTTTTATCTTTATCAGACATCTTTAATCTACCTCTCAATACTCCATCCGTAAGGCAAACCCCGTATCAGACCTTAAAAGTCAGCCTCAAGAAAATTACAATTCACCGCGTGAAATCTTATTGATAAGCTCGGTAACTCTGGCTCCTTCTTCAAGTCCGTTGGAATAAACAAACCTCAATTCAGGAGTCAATCTTAGACGAAGCATTTTGCCAACATGGTATCGAATATTTGAAGTATTTTTTTCAATAACAGCCTTTGATTTTGCCACCTGTTCTTCAGATCCAAGCACGCTGTATATAACTTTTGCAAAAGAATTATCATGTGCAACTTCTACATCAATAATAGACACAACACCTTCCAAACCCCGGATTTCTTTTCTTAATATTTCAGAAATATCGCGCATTAGTTCTTTTCTAACTCTTTCGTTTCGTAATGTCATATTCTACACCTTTTTATCTAATTTACCAAAAACTTTTTTATACTCAGGATCCAGCTTAGGAAATGCCTCAAAAAACATATGTTTCATATTTTCAAGCAAAGAATCCGCTTTGACCGGTTTTACAATTGGTTTATCAATTGTAACCTGCTTCCCGCCCAAGCATTCTACAATAACCTTGCGTTTTGGAAACTTAGCACCAAAACCGGGAGCAAAATTATTATTTTGACTATATGATTGAACAGCTGCTATCATAGGACTTATAAACTCTTTCTTTCAACCTCTTCTGTTGTCGAAACCTCAATGATATCACCTTCTTGAATATCATTAAACTTGCTGAATGAAATACCGCATTCAAAACCTTGGGCAACTTCTTTAACATCATCCTTGAATCGTTTCAATTGATCAATTGCCCCACGGAATATTTCTTCACCGTTTCTAATAAGAACAGCATCTTTTGAACGTACAATTTTACCTTCAAGAACATAGCAGCCCGCAATTTTATTGGTTTTACCAATAGTAAATACCTGACGAACTTCAGCCTTACCAAGCTCAACCTCTTTAACTTCAGGTTCAAGCAATGATAACAATGTTTTTTCAATATCTTCTAACAACTGATAAATAATATCATATTTTTTAATTGTTACCCCTTCGCGCTCAGCAGATGCCATAGCATTAGAATCTTCTTTAACCGTAAATCCTAAAATTAAAGCATTTGAAGCTGATGCAAGCATAACATCGGCTTCTGAGATATCACCAACACCAACGTGAATAATTTTTGTTGTAATTTCTTTAGATTCAACACCGGCAATAGCTTGAGCAACTGCTTCCGCTGAACCGTGAGTATTAGCTTTAATAATCAAATTCAATTGCGGAATAGCATCATCGCCGGCAACAGATTCACGTCTGATATGAGCCGGCAGCATAGCTTCCAATCTCTTATCGCGTTCTTTTTCTTTTCTGTCTGCAACAATCGCCTTCATTTCTTTTTCGTTTTTAACTACTTCGAAATAATCACCTGCTTGAGGAACTTCTGACAAACCTAAAATCTCAACAGGCGTTGAAGGTTCAGCCTTTTGAATCCTTTCGCCGCTATCTGATAATAATGCTCTTACTCTGCCACAGGCATTACCAACAACGATACAGTTACCAGCTCTTAAGGTTCCGTTTTGAACCAACAACGTTGCAACAGGTCCTTTACCTTTATCAAGATTAGCTTCAATAACAACCCCTGAAGCTTCCGCTTTAGGGTTAGCTTTCAAATCCTGAACATCAGCAACAAGCAGAATGTATTCTAACAACTCATCAATACCGGAGCCTTGAAGAGCTGAAACTTTAACAACAATAGTATCTCCGCCCCAATCTTCCGGAACAAGCCCGTGCTCTGTCAATTGCTGTAATACTTTATCAGGATTTGCGCCCGGCTTATCAATTTTGTTAACAGCAACAATAATAGGGATTTCTGCAGCTTTAGCATGGTTAATGGCTTCAATGGTCTGCGGCATAATACCGTCATCTGCAGCCACAACCAAAATTGCAATATCTGTAGCCTTAGCACCACGAGCTCTCATTTCTGTAAAAGCTTCGTGCCCCGGAGTATCAAGGAATACGATTTTCTTATCGTTGTTGTCACCTAAATAAACAGTGTAGGCACCGATAGATTGTGTGATTCCACCAACCTCAGTAGATACAATTTTATGTTTTGAAGCCCTGATACTGTCAAGCAATGTGGTTTTACCGTGGTCAACGTGACCCATAATACTGATAACAGGAGCACGTCTTTTTAATAACTTTTTATCAACTTCGGTTAAAGCTTTGGCTTTTTCTTCTTTTTCCATTTCCTGCTCAATATAAGCTTCTAAATCTTCTTCCAAAACTTCCAAATCATATTCAGCACAAACTTTTTTAATTACATCTACGTCAATCAACTGGTTAACAGTTGCCATAACTCCGTTAAGCATTAAGAATTTAACAATTTCTGCCGGTGTTTTTTTAATTTTATCAGACAATTCTGAAATAGTCATTGCCTGATTTACAACTATTTGTTTAATTTCTTCAATTTCTTCTGCTTTTTGTACTTTCTTTTTATGGTGCTGAGCAGCAGCTTTTTCCAGAGAAATTCTTTCCTGTTCCTCTTTTTTAGAATTGAAATCTTTTTCTTTTTTCTTACCGTCAACTCTGCGTTTTGAATTTGAAGTTCCGGATTTATTATCATAAATCTCTTGCGGAATAATACGACGCTGAAGCGGCTTTTTACCTGCAAAATCTTTACCTTCGCCAGAAGCTGCGGGTTTATCACCACTTTTAGCGAATTTTCGTTCCCCAACCGGTCTTTCTCCTCTTGGCGGGAATTTTTTGTCTTCGCCCGGTTTGCCGTAAGGCTTTCTTGCCGGACGTTCAGGTCTTGCTGTTGAAACTCCTTCTGTTACTGGAGACTTTTTAGGAGCACGTCTGACAATTTCCAAGCGACTTACCGGTTTTACAACCTCAACTTTAGGACGTTCAACTTTTTCTATTTTAGAAACTTTTTCAACAGCAGGCTTTTTGTCTTCATTTTTTATATCTTCTGCTTTATCTTCAGCAGCTGCATCAACCGGTTTAGCTTTTTTCACAACAAAAGCTTTCGGCTTTTGAGCCTTTTTAACTCCGCCATTTGCAATAAAATCTTTTAACCTGCTGATTTGATCTTTAGTAACAGTACTTGAATGAGTTTTTCCGGTAATTCCCATTTGTGCGAACTTTTCTACAACTTCTTTACTTTGAAGTCCAAGTTCTTTTGCTAATTCACTTATTCTAACTGTTTCGTAACTCATCTAGTAATTGTCCTTTCAATTCGTTTGGTACAGAGGCTTTTAAATGTTTTGCAAGCCTGTTTTTTTTAAAAGCCGCCTCTATACAAGCCTTATTATAGCAAAGATATGCGGATCTGCCAAATGTTAAGGAATCCGGGTTAATGACAACATCTGCGCTTTTATTTTCTGCTGTGATTTTTATTAAATCCTGCCGATCTTTTACCTGCCAGCAGCTGACACATCGTCTGTCTGTCACTTTACCTTAACCTACCTGTGCTAACTTTTCTAACTTTAATTTTTGGTCGTATTCAATCAACAATTCAATCAGTTCATCTAATTCTCCATCAATTACAGTCCAAACATTCAAATTGTGATTCAATCTGTGATCTGTAAGTCTGCCTTGAGGGAAATTATACGTTCTTATACGTTCTGACCTATCGCCTGTCCCAACCTGAGAACGTCTTAAATCAGTGATTTCCTTTGTTTGCTTCTGAACTTCCATATCATAAAGTTTTGCCTTCAAAATTTCCAAAGCACGTTCTTTATTTTGAAGCTGAGAACGTTCTTCCGTACAGAAAATCATAATCCCTGTAGGTTTATGGAATACTCTGGCGGCGGTTTCAACCTTGTTAACGTTTTGACCGCCTGCACCGCCTGATCTTGCTGTAGTAATCTCAACATCATTCATATTAAGATTAACCTCAACATCATCAACCTGCGGCATAACTGCAACAGTTGCAGTTGATGTGTGAACCCTGCCTTGAGATTCTGTTGCCGGAACCCTCTGCACTCTGTGAACCCCTGACTCATATTTCAAACGTGAATAAATACTGTCACCTTTCATTGAAATAATGACTTCTGAAACTCCGCCGGCTTCACAATCAGTCTTGCTTAATATTTGAGTCTGCCAGCCCATTTTATCAGCATATCTCAAATACATACGCATAAGATCGCCTGCAAAAATATTTGCTTCATCTCCGCCTGCACTGCCTCGGATTTCTAACATAATATCCTTATCATCCATCGGGTCTCGCGGCAATAAAAGAACCTTCATTCTTTCTTCAAAGTCCGGAATTTTTGATTCATTTTCTTCCATCTCAGCTTTTAAGAAAGAACGCATTTCCTCGTCTTTTTCTTCAAAAAGCATTTGTTTTGCATCTTCAATAGCTTCTGTAGTCTGTTTCCATTCATAATAAAGATTGACGGTTTCTTCCATAGATTTTCTTTGTTTAGACAAATCTCTGAACTTGTTATAATCCTGAATTACGGCAGGATCAGACAAGGTTTCGCCCAATTCTTTATATTTCTTTTCTATCTGTAAAATTTTATCTAACATATCTTTCATACCAGCATAATAGCAAGAACATGTTTTTTTTACAAATTACGAAAACTTTTCTATATAAATATATTAATACCAATCACAAGACCCGGTACTGCATAAAACCCGGCTCAAGTCATCAAGAGTTTCAGTTCTTGTCATTTCGTAAGTCACCGGAGTAATAGAAATCTTGTTGTTGCGCACCGCCGCCATATCTGTCGGAGCATCATCAGGCTCACTGATTAACTCGCCTGCCAGCCAGTAATAAACCTTACCCCTTGGATCAACCCGCTTTTCATAAGCATCAGTAAACATCTTACGTCCAAGTTCTGTGATAGCAACACCTGAGATATCATCAGCCTCTAATTTTGGAATATTTACATTCAAAATACATTTTTTAGGAAATTGAAATTCTTTAAGTTTATCCAATAATGAACTAACAAATTTTGCAGGGAACTGAAAATCCTCATAATCTGCAGTCATTGAAGCCAGCGAAACCGCAATACTCGGGACTCCCAGCATAGCACCTTCCATAGCACAACTTACTGTTCCCGAATATAAAATATCAGCACCTAAATTCGGGCCATGATTAATCCCCGAAATAACAATATCCGGCTGCTCATCTTTTGATAAAATTGCATTTATACCGATTTTAACGCAATCTCCCGGAGTTCCTGTGGTAACCCATGTTCTTTGGGCTCCGTTTTTACCTTCATCTAACTCTTCAACCCTTAACGGAGTATGCAATGTCAAAGAATGACCTGCCGCACTTCTTTCTCTATCTGGCGCGATTACATAAACATCATGTTTTTTAGACAATTCTTCGGTCAAGACCCTTATACCATTTGCAGCAATACCGTCATCATTTGAAATCAATATATTCATAAATAACTTCTCCCTAACACTGATTATAACATTATTTTAAGTATAAGTCACAAAACTGCTAATTCCAGATTGTAAAGTAATATTACAATCAATATCAAAAATATAGCAATTATATATACAAAAAAAACTTTATATATATGTAAACACGAGGAGTGCTTAAATTGAGGAATCAAAAAAAGACTTAAGCACACACTTCACACTTCACTATTACGAGGAATGAAACAAGATTACATTCCAAGCACCTTTCTCCTAAGGTGCTTTTTTTTGTCCTCGGCCGGACGGGGCACTATGCCACCAGTTACCCTGGAATTTTATTTTATGTCATTGCGAGGAGGGTTTACCCGATGTCGCAATCGCAGTATTTGACTAAGTGTTCGATTTTGAGATTCTTCGCTTTGCTCAGAATGACGTATTTTTTACTCAATTTTGCGATTACTACGTCCTCACTTTCGTTCGTCCTCGTAATGACAAACATTTATTTGATTTGTAAGTAATTACTACGCAGACAAGTCGGCTCAGAGGGAAATGAACTCTACCACGGATAATCAGAACTTATTTTCCAACCATCATAAACTAATAAACCGGTACAATAATTACCTTCTTGATTCTTATTACAGCCCTGCCAAGCATCTTTAAGGTGGTTTCTATTATCCGGCGGAGATATTACCCCGTTACTATTTATACTATACCCCCTTGGGTATAGCGATAATCCGGAACCTGGAATCGGGTTAACCTGATCATTTGTCCTACCATAAGTAAATAAGAAAACATCACGCCCCATCCGATTAGGACCATTATAAGAACCATTTACATCAATTACAAAAGATGCTCCAGCTTCTGCACACCAATATAAAGCATTCCAACCAACACAAGCTCCGTTTGGAAGACTTGCAGATGCGCCGTGTGTACAAAAAACATGTCCATTATCTGCAATTTTCCCGCCGTTTACATAGGTATATTCAGGATAATCTTTTCCCGGAATATGACACATTACCTTTTTCTTATCTTCGACTTTTGGATAAATTTTAGCATTAGCAATTTTTTCAAAAATTAAATACACACACCTTGATTGACCATAAGATTTATAATATTCGGCATTTGGACAATCCCAATCATTTAAACCTCCGCCACCAAAATCATTACTAACCATACGCATTGCTTGCTGAAGCTGCGAATATGTTTGTTTAAGACGCTGAACATTCATTGTTTTTTGGTAATTAGTAACAACTGTCGGTATTGTCATTGCAGCAATTACACCGACAACACCAAGTGTAATCAAAACTTCCGCCAGCGTAAACCCATATTTTTTAAAAGATGAAAAATGAAAAATTTTGCGAGATTTTTGGCTTACGGATTTTTGCAAAATCAAAGCGCCAAAACCCTTACTACAAGGCTCTAAAAAGTTACCCCCCCCCGCAATTGCACTCCAGCATTCATTTTTAACATCTTTCTCTCCTTTTCTCCTACCTTATTCAGTATAGTACATACTGGCACCTCAGTCAATTTGTTAATTTCTTCTTGTCAATATCGGAATATATTCATGTAAGGGAAGCCCCAACCTACTGGACCTACAAACTATTTCCGCGACAGCTTTAAAGGGAGAGCAGATCAGACAGCCTGAACTCCTCACAAGGCAATACTTACCAAGGCGATAACCTTAGGTTTTACTTTCCGCGTATAGTAATATATATCTCCGCAAGTTTGCCGCCGCGATTATTTTTAAAACGAATCTCACGCTTTTCAGGTTTTTTTGGCTTAAAGTCTTCTTTTTGATAACCATACAAAAATTTCATAAATTCTTTACTATACATAATACTCCTGCACACAAAATTATTATTTTACCTTCACAATTATATAAAAACACAAAACCAGAAAATATTGCTAATTATAAACAAATTGTTACAAATATAGCAGTTTAAATATTACCCGGTTGAATAAGTAGTTCTACTAATGTTTTAAGCGATTTGAAAAGTACATAATCTGGTATAAGTTTGTTTTTTAAATAAAACTTTTGTTTATTTTAAACAAAACTCATACTTAACAAGGAGGTAAAAATGTCAATTAAAAAACTAACTGTGGCAGCTGCGATTGCCGTTGGAATAGCAACGTGTTCCTTGAATTCAGTAATGGCAGCCTGCCCGTGCAACACCCCGGCACCGGCTCAAGCCTTACCAGTCGTAACAGGACCGGCATGTCCGATTGAAACACCACAACCACAAACCTGTACAAAATGTAAAAAAGCATTACCGGATTGCGGTTGTAAAAAACAGGACCCGTGCAAGAAAAAAGAGCCTTGTCCGGTGAAAGAAGACTGCGGCTGCAAAGATGATATTAGCTGCGATAAGCCGGCTGTACCATCAACTGCATTATGCCCGCAAACAGGTAAGCCTGACAAAGCTGAAATGAAACAGGTTTACGGTTATCCGCAAGCTGTTTACGGCACAAACAACTATGTCGGAGAACCTGCAAACTCAATTTTCTCAACCGAAACAGCTATGAGAGGCTGTCCTGCCAGCAGAATGTCTTCAAATATCAGCGGCGCAACCGTTGCCACTGAAGGTCAAATGACAGGTGCTGCAACTCAAATGCCATGTTTAAATGAATGTCCGAATAAATACAACGGAATTGAAATCAACAGAAATGAATGTCAAATGGATGGGAAAGCTTGCCCCATAGATATTCAGTCTGCAAACTCTATCAATGCGGTTAAAAAAACATTGATACCGTATGAAATTCCGCAACAAATTCAAAATATTACAGGTGCTGCTGCCCCATTTGGCGGCTGCCAGTTCCCTGACGTACCAAACAGCCACTGGGCTGCGTGCGACATCGACAAGCTTGCAGTTAACGATGTTGTTGTCGGTTACCCGGACGGGTTATTCAAACCCAACAGACAAATTTCCCGTGCTGAGTTTGCAACAATGCTTGTTAAAGGTTTTAACCTAAACTGCGATTTGGACAGACAAACAATGTTCAAAGATGTTCCTAGAAATAACTGGGCTAACGCAGCAATTGCAAAAGCTGTAGACGAGGACCTTTTAACAGGTTATCCAAACAAAACATTCAGACCGAAAGCTCCGGTAACCCGTGTTGAAGCCTTAACATCTATTGCTAAAGGTATGACCTGCGATATTGACAAATGCAAAGCCGATGAAATTCTTGGCAAATACGCTGATGGTAACAAAGTTCCTGAGTGGGCAAGAATTCCGGTTGCAAAATCATTACAAAACGGTGCTTTAAAAGATTCACCAACACCGAATATGATTTTACCTAACAAAGATGCTTCCCGTGCAGATATTGCTTCTATGATGCAGACTGTTCGTGTTGCTTTAGGGTACGATACAAACCCTAAAACAGCAAATAATATTTGTCCGGCTTGCCCGATTGAGAAAAACGCGTTAATTGAACACGAAGAAATCGTTAAAATTCCGACACTTAAATTATCAATGATTGACCAATTAACAGCAAAATCTTCTCACGTAGGTCAGTATTTCAGGGCTAATACACTTGAAGACATTACTATAAACGGCGTGAACTACCCTTGCGGCTCAACCGTAACAGGCCAGGTTGTTGAAGTTATCAGACCTTCAGGCTGTGAAAAAGGTGCTTTAAAGCTTGCATTTACCGAAATTAAAAACGGAGATTGCAAAACTAAATTACCTAAACAAATTCTTCAAGCACAGGTTAATAAATCTAAAAACGTTAACCCTGTAGCAAGACTTGTTGAACTACCATTTACCTGGGCCGGATCTCTTGTCGGTGTAGTCGGCAGAACCACAGGCGGTATTGTTACTAACTTAGGTAACGCGGTAGAAAACGTTTCAAACGATGCCGGTTATATGCTTGGTCACGCATTCCAGGGTCAATTCGGTGCTGCTGCCAGAAATTTAGGCGATGGGTTGTTTGAAACAGTTAAAGCGCCGGTTGATATTACCAGAACAGCCCTATCAGGTACTATGGGCTTATTCCAAACTACCGGTGATGAATTTGCTTACCTTGTTGATCCTCGCGGATATAAAATATCTGCAGTAAATCCAAGAGAACACGTTACTATTGCGTTCGGATGTAATGAATAACATTTGATTATAGTTAAAAAAACTTCATCACCCAAAGAGGGGCCTTTCTATCTATAAAATCCTTTTCTATTGCCTTTTTTCCCTTCTTAATTCAGCAATTTCTTCTCGCAATTCTCTTGATCTGAGAGATAATTTGTTATATACTTGGGAATTTATCTCTCCGCCGATTAGCAACAGAATTGACGTATAATAAAGCCAAATCATAAGTATAAAAAACGCACCAATCGTACCATATACAAGGTTATAAGTGCTTAAATTATTAACATAAACAGAAAAGCCCCAAGAACCAAGCAGCCAGAAAGTTGTAAAAAATATAGTTCCGGGAATTGCACTTTTTTGTTTGAAAGCCTCATTACCCCTCAAATCAGGTAAAATATAATAACTTAAAAATGCCATAACATACAACGCCAGAAACGCTACAGGCCAACGCAGTGTTAAAATAGTTATCGCAAGCCCTTTTGACATATTAAAATGAGCAACAAGAAACATTATAATAACTTTTCCGAAAATGATTATGTTAATAGTCAAAAAAAGCACAAGGATATTAACAAAAACCATCAAAAATGAAAGTATTCTTGTATAAATAAAACTCCTTGTTTCTTCAACTTTATAAGCACGGTTTAGCCCTTTTAAAACGACAGCAACCCCGTTTGTAGAAAGTACAATCGTTGTAATTATACCAATTACGGCAAGCAGCGTTCCGTGGTTAAAAATCATTGTTTCTTCCAAAACTGATTTTAAAAGGTTCATTGCCTGATTTGGCATAATATTTGATAAAACTCTTAATATAGAATCAAGATAAGATTTTGTCCCAAGCCAACCAAATATCGCCATCAAAAACAGCATAAACGGAAAAATTCCAACAACAAGCATAAATCCCATCTCTGCCGCCATTCCGTAAAAATCATTTGTTATAATTGATTTTACAAGACGGACCAACGCTCTTATACATTTATTTTTTAGAAGTTTCTTTAGCATAAATTATTATTCTTAATTTCTTCCAATATAAGTTTTACCGCTTGCTCAACAGGCGCTTTTATTACAGCACCTGCTGCAAGTTTATGCCCGCCGCCCCCAAAGGCTGAGCAGACTTTTGCAATATCTTTTTCTTTACTGCGCATAGAAACTTTTGAAGTTGAAGAGTTTAACTCCTTTACAACAAAAGCAACCTCTGTGGAAACAATAGCACGAAGTTTTTCGGTTAATCCATCTGTAAAATCTTCGCCTTTATTATTAAATTTTTCCAAATCTTTTTTATAAACAAGGGTATATGCAATTTTATCATTATTCACAAATTTAGCCTTGTTAATACAATAACTTTGGAACAAAACCATATCTTTAGAACTTGATTCATAACATTTTTGATAAATATCAGAAGAGTTAACTCCATATGATATCATTTTACCGGCATATTCCATAGTTCTTTGGGTCGTATTAGAAAACTTAAAACTTCCGGTATCCGTAACAATTCCTGTATATAAACAAACAGCACTTTGATGAGATATCTTCCAATCTAAATCAATCGCTATTCCGACCAAAACTTCAGCCGCCGCCGATGCATAAGGCTCTATAATATTTAACATTCCATAACCGATATTTGTTTCATGATGGTCAATATTTACCGTTTGTTTTGCTTTTTCAAAAAGCACCTGAGCATTACCGCATCTATCAAGAGCTGCCACATCAACATTTATAACCAAATCATATTCTCTTGAAAGATCATAATCTGCGATATTTTTAACCTGATTAATATACGGCAAAAAATTATAAGTAACCGGCACCTCTGAAATTGCCGCCATATCACATTTTTTCTTATAATTATCTTTTATTAAAGAATACAAACCGCACATAGCTCCAAGCGTATCACCATCAGGATTAATATGTGAAACCAGCAATATATTTTTAGAATTCTTTATGTTACTATCTAATTGTTCAACAATCATTTCCTAATATTAGCACAAAAAAGCAGCCTTTCAAAATTATGAAAAAAATTTTATACACAAAATTCAAAAACATTGATGATATTATTGCTGATTTAATGAAAAATGCAGCAATAAGAAAAGCTTTGACTCGCGCTAATTTGTGTAAATTCTGGAATAAAGTCGCGGGTGAAAAATTTGCCCAAAACTCAAAACCCTATTCTATGGTAAAAGGCTCTATAATGGTTATCGCCTGCAAAACACCTGTTGTAGCACAGGAATTGATGCTCAGAAAAACACAACTGCTTGTTAAATTCAAACCTTATGTCGAATCTTTAAATATGAAACTTACAGATCTTAGGTTTGATGCTAAAAAATGGGTCGATGAACCTCAAGGAGAATAATTTATGAAAAAACTATTTATTTTCACTCTAACTATCTGCGCGAATTTATTTATTCAAGCAAACAGCACCCAATGCACGGATTTTATCTCAAAAGATCTTTCAAATGCCCAAAATAGAACAATAATAATTCAGTCGAAATCTGAAAACATCGAAAAATACGAAGATCATATTGAATCTCAATTCATATCATCAATAATTTCCGGAAAAGGATATCTTAAACAAGAAAACAAAAGAAAGCAAAAAATTCATTATATCTGCCTGATGGAAAACTATTCAGCTCCGATTTGGGGCTATGTATTTAAGGACTAAAAATGCCGGCAAAATTTATTATATAAAAATTTCCTAAACGCACGTCCACCCATGCAAATTTACCCATATATTTACCCCCGCAGGGTTTTAAAAAAGCTTTCTAAAATTTCATTGCATTTATCTTCATAGATTCCTCCGTAAACATTCATTTTCGAATTTGCAAGTTTGCGCAAATCAACAGAGGATCCTAATGCTCCATAATTAATATCATAACTGCCAAAATAAACTGTTTTTATTCTGGATTGCAGAATTGCCCACGCACACATAGGACAAGGTTCAAGCGTGACATACAATTCACACCCGTCAAGACGCCAGTTATTTAAAACCTTTTCAGCTGTTCGAATAGCTATAATTTCAGCATGAGATGTAACATCATTATCCTTTTCCCTTGTATTACAAGCCTTCGCAATAATTGCTCCATCTTTTACAATAACCGCCCCGACAGGAATATCACCATCCGATTTTAAGGCTTGTTCTATTGCAGCTTCCATAAATTCCATATCAAAAACCTATTCTTCATCTTGCGCAATATTCAAAGTAATTGTCGCACAGAACCCAAAATCTTCATCAGAAGATAAACAAATAGTCCCATCCATCGCTTCTATCAAACCCTTTACAATAAACAACCCAAGCCCCGAACCTCTTGTTGTTCTTGTCATCTCATCATCAAGTCTTACAAATTTCTCAAACAATGATTTAAGTTTTTTAGGCGGAATAACATCACACTTGTTTTTAACCTTGATAATTGCAAGATTATCAACCTGCTCGACTTCAACCAAAACCGAGCTATCCGGATAAGCATATTTAATTGCATTTTCATATAAATTCACAAATACCTGTTCCAAACGACCTTTATCAGCTACAACAAGCGGAAAATCTTCGCTTAAATTAACAATAATATCGCGTTCGCCGCGTTTGCGCAATAACAACTCTGCCTGCTCAAGCACCTTGCCAAGTTCCACATTATCTCGTTCTGTACGCAAACGCATACCCTCAATATCAGGAATAGTAAGCAAATCCTCAATTAAACGCTTCAACTTTTCAGACTGCTCTCTGATAATCCGTAAAGATTTTTGTTTGGTTTCCTCATCTATAACAATATCCTGTCTCATCAAACGTGAAGTGTACCCTTGGATACTTGTCAAAGGAGTTCTTAATTCGTGGCTGACTGTATCTAAAAGATTTGACCTAAACTCGTTTAACTGCTTCAATTCGATATTCTTACGCTTTAATTCAATATAAGATTTATGAATCTCCGATGCCATATTATTAAATTCATTTGCCAGAAATACAATTTCATAAGGAGTGAACGAAGTTGCCAGCAATCTGATCTGACGCTGATAATTCCCCTTTGACAACGCAATTATAGCTTTAAACAGCTGTCTTATATTTATATACAAATAATAAATATAAAATCCGATTAAAACCATCATTGCAAGGATTGCAGTCAATACAGATAAAATAATTTTAACCCTGTTATCAATAATTGCATGTTTTGCGATATTTTCAGTAGTATTAACAACAATAGTTAAATCAGGATTTTCCCTGTGAAGATAAACTATCGGCTGGTTTTTCTCATCACCAAAAATAACAGGTGCATCAGGGAGCATATCATCAGGCAGTAAATCCAAAGTTTCTTTATAAACATCTGGAGTAAAGTTATGCGATGATATCAGACGTCTGTTTTTATCCATAATATAAATCTGTCTGTTATCCCTTAGTAATGATTTAAACAACTCATCATCCCAATTATTCGCATTAAAAATAATAACAAGGAATGACCCGTCTTTCATCTGGGTTGATAAAATAGGCTTTTCATTAATATGCGCATCATCCGTAACCCGCTCCAATTCCTGCGGATTTCTTACAATTACAATATCCTCACAATTAGGATAACGGCTTGCCACATCTTTTATAAATTTATCTTTAAGTTTTTTTGTCGGCAAATACTCTAAAGTATCCGCAAGCTGTGCCAGTGTTGTTTCGTTAGTTTTAAAAAAGAAATCGATTTCATCAGAAACCATTGTCGCAACAAGGATAGCAGACTCTCTTAACTGGCGGCGCACAGACTGCTGGTTAATATTATTGATAATAAACCCGCTTATAGACATCGGAATAACAACAGCAATAAAAAATACTATTGCTATTTGTTCAATAATCTTTAATTTTTTTAGCCCGTAACTGTATTTTTTCATATTTACTCTTGTGCAAACGGAGTCAATTTGTATCCGACATTTGTAACTGTGTGAAGATAAACGGGAGATTTTGCATTAACTTCAATTTTATTACGCAACCCGCCAACATGAACCCTCAGCATTCTAACATCTTCATTACTGTCATACCCCCAAACTTCATCCAATAAAGTTGCGAGGGTAACAGGATTATTAAAATGCTGCATTAAGCAATACAAAATTTCAAACTCTGTAGGAGTTAATTTCACTCTGCGATTTACAATTATACATTCCAAAGACTCCGGAAAAATCTCAATATCCCCGCATTTTAAAATCTCATTTGATAAAGCTGATTCCTGCTCTATATTAACAGTATTTCTGCGCAATAAAACTCTTATCCTTAACAGAACTTCCTGAATATCAAAAGGTTTTACAAGATAATCATCAGCTCCGCAATCAAACCCTGATGTTTTATCATCAATAGTACCTTTTGCGGTAAGCATAAGAATCGGTATAGAAAGCTTTGCCTGCCTGATATTTTTACAAACATCAAACCCGTTCATCTTAGGCATCATAACATCAAGCAAAATAATATCATAAGTATTATTAAGAGCCTTGTTTAGACCTTCAAGCCCGTCGTTTGCACAATCAACAAAATACCCGCTGCTTGCAATATCAAACTCAAGCAGCTCTCTTATCTCATCATCATCATCAACAATTAAAACTCGTTTTTGAACTTCTGCCATAACATACCCCTGTTTCAAACATCATTGTACAAAACAGTATAACAATTTGCAAGAAATTATAAAGATATTATACAAAAATCTCTGCTTGAAATATGCAGAGATTTTAAAAAGTTTTTAATTGAATTACCCTAAGACAAACCAATGGAAAAGGTATGCATAGCAAATACCAAAAAGGGCACCGACAAATACCTCTAACGGGGTATGTCCTAATAATTCTTTTAACTTCCCGCCGACAGACTGCAAGTCGTGATGATAAAAATCCTCCATCATTCTGTTAAGGCAAGCGGCTGTCTTTCCTGCAGCTCTTCTCAACCCTGCAGCATCGTACATAATAATCAGAGAAACCCCTAATGATACCGCAAAAATGATAGAATCATAGCCTTCCAGCATTCCGACCATTGTAGACAAACCCATCACGCCCGCTGAGTGAGAACTAGGCATGCCGCCTGTTGTTGAAAATATTTTAAAATTAACCTTACGGCTTTTTATGGTAAATAATATAAATTTTATTACCTGGGCAAAAAATGCAGATGAAACTCCGCATATAATTACCTCATAACCGTTGTTTGCTATAGTTTGTCTTATTAAATCCAAGTACATTAATTTCCTACTCTCTCATTTATCTTCTTAATCATATCTTTAAAAATTTCTGATTCTATGTTTTGTTGTTTCATTATATCATAGCATTTTTCAAATAGGCAAGAAAGTTTACATTTTGCTTCCTCAAGTCCATATAATGAAACATAAGTTAATTTGCCTTCTTCTTTGTCTTTACCGAGGGTTTTACCCATTTGCTCAAATGTTGAAACCTCATCTAATATATCATCAGCAATTTGAAAAGCCAAACCAAAAGTCTGAGCAAATTCAGTAACAGCTTCAAGCATTTCATCATCAACACCTGCAATAATTGCTCCCGTACGCATTGATAATTTAAACAAGTCTGAGGTTTTGTGAATATGTAGATAATCCAAAGTTTTTTTCAAATCTTCTTTATCAGGATTTGCAATATTTTCAGATTCAATATCCACGACCTGCCCTGCAATAACCCCTCTGGCTCCGGCATATTGAAAATATTCATTCAAAACTCTGATTAAGACAGACGGAGTTAAATTTTCTGAATACTTTGTTATAACTTGCGGCGCAAATGTTAACAAAGCATCTCCTGCAAGCACTGCTATAGCTTCTCCAAAAACCTTGTGATTTGTAAGCTTGCCGCGCCTGTAATCATCATTATCCATACAAGGTAAATCATCATGAATAAGAGTTTGCGCATGAAGCATTTCAATAGCACAAGCTGTCGGAATTGCATCTTCTATTTCTCCGCCAAACATACGGCAAGTTTCAAGGCACATAACAGGTCTTAACCTTTTTCCGGGAAGAGTTACCGTATATTTCATTGATTTAAAAATATTTTCAGGATATTCAATCGGAATAAATTCGTTTAACTTTGAATTTACCAACTCTATATAATCATTCATCTGCATCTTCTATTTCCTTATATATCATCTGTTTTTTTGTATTTCTGGAAGCTTCACGCTTCTTATCGCTTATTTTTACATGAACTTTATTATTTTTATATTTTTGAGATGTTTCTTTTTTTATGCCGTTATATTTTATATGTTCTTTGTACTCAATAGCCTCGGTTACAAATTCAACATAACTTTCATAGCGGGATTCATCAATCTGTTCAATATGTTTTAAAACCTCACACCCGTCTTCATTGATATGAAGACAATCCCCGTATTTACAAAACTGCCTGAACTTAACCATTTCATCAAACAACAAATCAACGTCCTGAGGCAGCATAAAATCAAATTTCACATTACTAAACCCCGGAGTATCAACAATAGCAGAAGCCTCATCAAGTTTTATAATTTCACAATGGCGGGTGGTATGGGTACCTCTGTTTAATTTTTCGCTGACCTCTTTTGTCTTTAGATGAACATTAGGATTTAAAGCATTAATCAAACTGGATTTACCGACCCCGGAATTTCCGCATAACGCTGAGATTTTACCGTTTAAAAGTTCACGAAAATCCTCTATACCTTTTTTTTCAAGAGCAGATGTAAAAACAATTTCATAACCTAAATTAGAGTAAATAGAAACGATTTTATCCTGCGAATCCTGTTCAAGCCCCAAATCCTCTTTATTAAAACATAAAACGACAGGAATTTTATAATATTTTGCAAGAGCGATATAACGATTCAATTGGTGAAAATCCAAATCAGGATGTTTTAGCGCAGACACAATGACTATTTGGTCAACATTTGCAACAGAAGGTCGTTTGATATAACTTTTTTTCGGCAGAACTTTAGTTATAAATCCGCCGTCAAACTCTACAAAATCACCAACAACAATTCTGACTTGCTGCTTTTTCAGAACTTCACGAATTTTACATTCAAAAGCCTGTCCATCTTTTTGAACATAATAAAAATCAGAATGAATTTTATAAATTTGACCTTCCGCCATAACAAAATCCAGTTTACTAAAAATAGTAAATCTTTGCAAACCCCAAAAATTTGATGTAGAATATAAATATTATGATTACTAAAACGGAATTAGAGAAATTAGTAAAAGAGTATGAAACAAAAGATTTTATAAAAGATGATCCTGTCAGATTTTCACATAGATTTTCTACCAAAAAAGATATCGAAATTGCAGGGTTTATCGCTTCCCTTGTTGCATACGGCAGGCGTGATATATTTACGAAAAAACTCGACTCATTATTTAATATTGCAAACAATGAACCGTTAAATTTTATCCAAAATTTTGAACCCGGACTTATCGGAGATTTTAATTACAGGTTTGGAAAAAGTAAAGACTTTGAACAAATTTTCCTTATTCTAAAAGAGCTTTATACAAAAGACGGTGGACTGGAAGAGTTGTTTAAATACGGCTATAACAATCCTGTTAAAAATAATATGTTCATTCCGGTAAGTGATTATTTTTATTCACGGGTTCAAAACGCAGGACAAGGTTTTTACTTTATGATTCCAAACCCTGATAAGGGCGGTGCAATGAAGCGAATGTGTATGTATTTACGCTGGATGGTAAGAAAAGGACCCGTAGATTTTGGACTTTGGGATTTCATGCCAGCATCTGATTTATATATTCCGCTGGATGTTCATGTTGCAAGAATTTCAAGACAGATGGGCTTGTTAACCCGTAATGCAAATGATTTTAAAGCGGTCATAGAATTAACAAATAACTTGAAAAAATTTGACCCTGAAGATCCTGCAAAATATGACTTTGCAATGTTTGGATATGGAGTTAATAATTGATAAAATGAATATAGAAAAAATACTTAATCGAATATTTCCTGAACTAAATAATAACTTCATCTTCATATATACAGACGATAAAAATTTTTATAAAATACCTTCCGTTATAGTCCAAGTATTGTACAAAGTAAAAATCAAATATGGAAACTCAAAAAATACAACAATTAAAATACACAAAAATGCAAGTTTCAAGCATTCACAAATTATACTAAATAGTAACAATGCATATATTCAATTAGGTTCAGGCAACTATTCCCGTTTTAAAATTATTACAACATTCGGGAATTTTCAAAAACTTGAAATTGGGAACAATTTTTCTTGTATAAGCACAACCATACACTTACAGGAAGGTCATTCTTCGGTAAAAATAGGTAATGATTGTATGTTTTCGAGTGAAATACATATATGGCCAACGGATTGTCATACTATATTGCACAACGGCATACCATACAACTCCCCCACACCTATAACTATTGAAGACAAGTGTTGGCTGGGATTTCGTTCTCAAATACTAAAAGGAACACATTTAAAAACTGGGACAATCGTAGCAAACAGTGCAGTTGTTTGCGGAGTTTTTAAACACTCTAATATTATTTTAGCTGGCATTCCTGCCAAAATAATCAAATCGAATATATCTTGGTCTTGGAAAACATTCTCCGAATATTCACAATAAAAAAAATACCGCTTATTGAACAAGCGGCAGGGAAAAGTTACGAAAATTAATTGTAGGGAAAATATAAAATTAAAAATATTATGCGTTAAATACGTTGAATGTTTTTTCAACATTTGTACTAATTACTTTTTTAACTGAATCATATTCTGTTTGAAGTGCATTATGTTCAGATTCCAGTTTACTTAATTGAAGGTCAAACTGTTTATCCTGACTTTCAATTTTATCCATCTGATGTTGGTAAACCTGTTCAGCAATTACCATTGCAGATTTATCTTCTTTTTCAGTGATAGATTCATCATCATCAAGAGTTGTTCCGATAAAACCTTTTTCAGCTGTTGAGTAGTATGATAAAGTTAAATTACCGGCTTTTAGTTGTTTTACAAACCACTCATTATCTTTAAAGTTTGATTCATCTGAAGTTGTTGTAAATCCGCAGCTTCTCATTTCATTAAAGATGTTTTTATAATATGTAACCATTTCTGCATCATATTTTAGTTCTGATGAAGTATTGGATACAGAATTGTTATAATAAGCTTCTGTTAAAGCTAAAGCATAATCATACAATTCACGTTGAGCAGTTGTAGTACCTTCAAAGTTCAAAGGTTTTGATTCTTTTGTAACCTGATAAGTAACTCCGCCTTCTGTAGTGTAATTTACACCATCAGTTGATGTCATATAATTTTTATAACTTTCACTGATTAAAGTTTCATTAGGGTCAACATACAATGCATCGGCTTCAACTTCTTCGCCTTCTTGATTTTTATATATAAACTTTTCAGTTTCGGTATTATAAGTAACAAGAGGATTACCTTCATCGTCTTTATCTACAGGCTTAAATTCAGGCTCTCCGTTTTCGTCGATGTTTCCTGTATAATACCCAACTTCAATGCTGGACTTATTTGTAGTTTCATCAACAAAAGTTCTTGCTTCAAGGACTAATCGTTCTTTATAGTATCCGTTACTGTCTTTGAACAAGTCAATAGTTTCACCGTTTGAATCAGTAGTATATGCTGTATTATAAGTTGCATAACCGTTAAAGTTTTGTTTTTTCTTAGGATCATCTGTAGATTTAGCAAATGAAACAAAATCAAAACCTAAAACATGCTGTCCGTCCACATCGTAAATACTTTTATTAACAGAAGATAAGTATTTGTCCCAAGCATCATGGATTGCATCTTCGGACTGTTCATGTTTTGTAATATCAATATCTGCTTGAGTATAACCTAAATCAACTAAAAATTTGTTAAAATCACCGTTATTTGATTCGTAAGCTTTAGCAATAGCAGAAGATACAAGAACTTTACCTTCATTATTTTTTACAAGATATTGCTTGCCGCTGGCAACGGTATTAGCTCCGGTAAGTTGATTATAAGTTAAATCAGCATAGCAGGCTTCTGAATTATTATAGCCTGTTAAAACTCTGTATTTAGTTTTGTTAAGCGCATCTAAATAAGCATCATTAATCTGTTCTGAGTTATCAGAAAGACGCTGTTTTGAATATGCAAGTGACTGCTGTTCCATCTCATTATTAGATAGTCTTGCAGTTATACTTAACAATCTGGCTTGTGATGCTGCCATTCCCATAGTGCTTAACAAATCCTTTCAATAATTTTCGTATCGTACTATTGATTACGGCAGATTTATAAAAAATCTTTAGGTTTTGAAAGGATATTGTTACAAATTTGTAACAATCTTCAATTATAAAACTTCAATATTATTTTCAGCAAAATAAAGCCTGAAATAAAAACAGGCAACGTGCTGAATAGAATCCACCCGCACCCATTGCCGGGTCGCTTTAAACCTGATTGCACCTTTTGATTTGTCAGGGTTTTTATGTGCATAGTTATTTTTGTCATTATTAAATAAAATCATTTGTGATTTTGCGGTTTTTCGGCAGGCATTTAATATTTTAGCCGCAAATTCATCATTACCAAGTTTTTTAGCCAGATAATATGCTGCAATTAAACCTTCAGAACGGGAGCCGTCAGGATAAAAATGATCCCCAAAATTGTAATAAAAGCTGCCGGCATAATCTAAATATGGCGAATTATTCTCATTATACATTTTATCAATCATTGTCGCAGCATCATTGAACACAAAATTTATATAATTATCTTTTCTAAATTCAGGATTATCCGCCCACTCTTCTATTGCCTGCATAAGCCAAGCATCAGAAGGAAGTGCCGTAAATAAATCCGAATAAATTTTAGGACGTTCATCAACAATCCAATCAAGCGCAAGACGGCTTTTTTCAAGAACTTTTTGGCGCAAGACTTCATCATCTTCAAAATAATTTGCAAACAAAGCCAGCCCAAGCAGAGCCTCTCCGGGATAATAAAATGAAAAAGTCTGCCGTCTTTGTTCGTTTGTCATATTAACAAGCGGTTTGCCGTCTTGATATGCAGGGTGAATATAATACCCTAAAAATTCCCCGGTTTTATAAATTCTTGATAATAAATGCCTTGTATATTTTTTAATATATTCATCATAAGACTTGTCACCTGTTTCACAACGATATTTCATCATTGCAATTAGAACCATGCCGGTACCGCCAAGCTTTGCTTTTTTATTATAAAAAACATACGCAGCAGGTTCATTTTCAAACTCATGTTCTTTTGTAATAGACACGATGAAGTCAAGACCTTTTTTAGCTCCTTCAAGATATTTATTATCTTTTGTAAGCTGATAAGCCCGGATTAAAGTCACGCAACCGCCGCAATGCCTTAAATCGTTATAGTAAAGATTATCTTCTGAGCGTGACGGGTGCTCATGATCCACATAATTATCTTCCTTGGCATCGTAATAATACAAAAACTGCCCGTTATCTTTTTGATATTTCAAGATCCAATCAGCACCTGCTAATGCTTGTTGCTTAATCTCTTTTACTGAATATTCATACAAAACATTCCCGCGATACAGCGGTAAAATCTCATCGTTATATGTAATAAAAATTCTGCTCTTTATTAAATAACATTGGTGCGGAGTTTTTTGTAGGATAGAAATTCTTTCTGAAATCTTATTTGTTTGATTTTTTATATAAGTTTTTCTCAAAATAGAATTAAGTGCAGACTTCAAATCCATCTGACTGTTAACCCACGCATCAGAAGGCATATAAAGATATGTATTATTTTGAAGAACAATTTTTAAACCTGTAATCCCCGGTTCAAACCGTGATAGTGAAAACGACTGATATTCAATATCTTCAAGCTTTACAGGAGTTTCACCCGTTACATATTCAATCATAATTCGGCACTGTTTATTATCATCAAGAGCAAAATCTTTAAAATTCATATTTTCGCGAATTTTTATAATATCACGATTTACGGTTTCTTCAAGAGTCTTGCGGCAAGAACCCCAGCGAACAGGTTTTAATCCTGCTTGGAACAGAGTAATATATATATATGTTTTCGAATTATCAAAATCCAAAATCCCGTCAAGATTTAAATCTTTACAGTGAACAGAATTACCATCAATTAGTGATTTCCTAATCCGTGAAACCAGTTCATTTACCACAGAAAAATCATTTTTTAAAAAATCTCTATCTATCGCATTTTGTACTGAATAATCCATCTTTTCCGCCCGCTTAAAATAATACCGATTATAACATAAATATTAACAAACGTAACGTTTTTGCCTTGGGTTAAACTATATGATACTTTGTAGAAGAAAGGATAGGTTATGAAAAACATTGTAATTTATACAGATAAAAAGTCTTCAACTATTGCTGATGCTGTTGCTACAATAGAAGATTCTAACGTAAGACTTGAAGATGCTGCAAATATAAAAGATTACGAAACTCTAAATCCGGGGGTGATAATCGTTGAAAACGTTCCGGATATTAAAGATGTTTTGATGGTTACAAAATTTAAATTCCCGATTTTATTTATCGGCGAAACTTTCAAAGGCTCTACAGTTCGCGCAGTTGCTTTTGATTATATAAAAACACCTGTTGATAACCAGGAATTACTCATTCGTGTTAAAAATATGTTGAAAGTCAAAGAGTTAAGAGACAAACTGAGAACTCTTTCTACAACAGATGAATTGACAGGACTGCATAACAGAAGATACTTACTTGAACGCATGGAGCAGGAAATTTCTCGTTCAAAACGTTACGGCAATGCTCTTTCTGTATTGTTATTCGATTTAGATTTTTTCAAAGTTGTGAACGATATCTATGGATATGAATGGGGCGACGTATTGCTTCGTTCAATCGCAGACAAACTAAAACAATTAATAAGAAAAGAAGATATCCTAACTCGTTACGGAGATGAAGAATTTATCGTAGTTCTTCCAAACACTTCAGAAGATAACGCATTCTTATTTGCTGAAAGATTTCGTAAAGATATCGAAAAAATGGAATTTATTCCTGCAGGTGAGGAAGAACGCCACCCGATTACAATTTCAGGCGGTATTTCAACGTTCCCTTGTATTCCTGACACGGAAGAAGATGCTAATACAATCATTAGATACGCTGAACACGCATTATACAATGCTAAAAAACGCGGTAAAAATAAAATTGTACAATTCTCTCAGCTTAACTTAGGTGAAGGCTAGAAGAAATATAACATATCCTTAACAGGATATAACAAAGATCCTTTCTGAACACTTACATAGTGTAAATCTGGTTAATAGGCGGTAACATCACTACCGCCTTTTGTTTTTTATTTATAAATTAACTTTTGTTAACAAAACTTTAAAATTAATCAATTTTATACCACCCATTTTTTTTATAAATATGTAGGTTATAAATTTATGTGTAAAAGGTGGTAAAGTTATGGGTTTAATTTCAGGTATTACAACTTATGTTCCAAAGTTGTTCAATTATGGTAAACGTGCAGTAAAAGTTGCACCTTATGTAATTTTTGACAAAGGCGGCGATGTATTTGTTAACGCAGTAAAAAATGCGCCTGTCAAAGATGCATTAAAAATTGGCGGTAAAGCTTTAGAAAGCTCTATGAAAGGAATAAAAGGCGGTTTTTGGAAAAACATGTGGAATCAGTTCAAATCAATTCCTTCCGTAATTTCAGGCAGTACAAAAGCCGGAGCAAGAGCTGCAAGAATAGCCGGTAAAAGTTCAATTTTAGGCGGAATGAAAGGTTTCTTTAAAGGTATAGGTAAAAGAATGCCTCTAATCGGGAACTTAATGCTTATCGGTTTTGAACTTCCTAATATATTTAAAGCTACAAAAGAAGAAGGTATCGGACAAGGTGTTAAAGAAATTGCAAAAGCCGGAACACGTTTATGCGGCGGCGCAATAGGCGGGGCAATAGGTTCAGCAATCTGTCCGGGTATCGGAAGTTTAATCGGTTGGGTTGCAGGTGAATGGTTAACCAGCAAAATCGTAGGCAAATCATACACAGAAAAGAAAGCTGAAGAAGAACAAAAGGCAGCTGAACAAATGACAACAGTACAAAAACCTCAGGTTCCGTTCCAAGGCAACAACAACCAATACGCACCAAACAACGGAATGACAAACCCATTCAACAACTATAATTATAACTATAATGATTATATGTCTCCATACGCAAACGACATAATGATGCAGCAAATGAATTTTAGTACTCTCGCATAATCAACATTTCCAAATCCAAATCCCTTACAGAAACAGGACTTTAACCAAATAACTTAAAGTCCTGTTTTTCATATATTTAATAATTGTTAACAAAAGAGCAATTTTAAGATCTAAAAAAACTTAATAGAAATATAGGGGATACATTTTAAAATCATAGGAGAAAGAAAATGGGGTTATTATCAATTGTACCAAAATTATTTGGTTACGCAAAACGTGCAGTAAAAGCTGCACCTGAATTCATTTTAGGTACAGGATCGGAAACAGTCGGAGCAGCAATGCGCGCCAAAAAAGGATCCATCTTTACAAAAGCAAAAGCAGGCGCATTAGCATTAGAAAAAGATATTGCAAAAAAATCGCTCCAAGGTGGTTTTTTTAAACGTACTGTAAAAAATCTTATCACAACACCAAAGTCGCTCATTCACGGCACTAAAGTAGGAGCCAGAGCAGCCAAGATAGCCGGAAAAAGTTCTTTTCTTGGAGGATTGAAAGGTTTAGGCAAGGGTATCGCTAAAAAAATGCCGTTCATTGGAGCCTTATTAACCATAGGTTTTGAACTTCCAAACATTTTTAAAGCCGGAAATAAAGAAGGTACCGGAGAAGCATTAAAAGAAACCGGTAAAGCTGTAGGCAGACTTGCTGGCGGTGCGGCTGGTGCAGCAATAGGTTCAGCAATCTGTCCGGGTATCGGGACTTTAATCGGTTGGGTCGCAGGTGAATGGCTTACCGGAAAACTTATAGGACCGTCTTATCAAGAAAAACTTGATAAGCTTGCCGAACTGGGTATTGATGAAAAACAAGTTAATGAACTAAAAAAACAGGGCTATACAGTCGATCAGCTATATGACGAAGCTAAAAACGTAGATCAGAAAAGCTTAAACGCTCAAACTGTTGAATATACTAAAGATGATATAGATAAATTAAAATCATACGGATTAACAGATGAAGAAATCGCACAAATTCAAGCAAACGGATACACAGTTGCGGAAGTTGAACAACTACTAAAACAAGAAGCTGCAAATGCACAAACACAAAACACTCAAAATACCCAAGATAATAAAACTGCGCAAGCAGCTCAAACCGAACAAGCAGCGGATAATACTACTCAAACTAATACTCAGCAAGCAGCAGAAACAAATTACCAGCCAAAAACTGATCCAATGTATTATAATCCATTTACTGCATTCAACACATTTAATCCATATATGGGCGGCGGATTATATAACAATGCCAATCTATTAGGGAATCCATACACAAACGATATAATGTATCAACAGGCATTCAACGGAATAAACGCATTTGATTGGCAAAATCCGACAAATCAATATTTCAGATACGTCGGATAAAATAAAAAATAAACATTACGCAAGGAGCCGCATTAGCGGCTCCGATTTTTTATGTGTCTCTAAATGTTTTAAACACCACATACGTGGAAATCACGTTCTGATATAGATGATGTAGATTCTAAAAGCTGAGTAAGCAATCTTTCAATAATCTTTTCTATTGTCTTAACTTCACCTTTTAATTCACTCAAACTTTCTTCTTTTGCATCTTTCAATGCATTTTCAAAAATTTCGTCTTGATACATAAATTATACTCCTGTTTGCCTTAACATTTTTATAATCGGCATATTTATATAAAATCTTTAATAAAGATAAACTTTTTGTTACAAAATTTCATCTTTAGTGGAGCTTTAAAATATTTTAAAGTAAAATATTACCATATTTGCAAAAAAGGAAGTATAAATGTTGAAAGATTTTGAACTAACAAGCTATGATTACTATTCAAACCGACGCGATATGGAAATTATTTCAACTATTGTGGAAAGTTTAAAAAAGATACTGGAAGAAGACAGCAAGCAAGAACAGCCGTTGTTTTTAAAAATTTCGGATAATTTAATCCTTAATATTGCAAGAAAAGTTGTGCAAGAAAAAAAACAAACTTTTCTTATTGGAATCACAGGCGAAAGTGCTTCTGGGAAAACCGTATTCGTAGATAACACTATTAAAGCCTGCGTTAAACAAAAAACTGAAGGCATTTATACCGTAATCAGATGCGATGACTACTACAAAGATACATCTAAAGAGCTTAAAGAAGCCGGAAGCTACGAAGCACTGTTTAAAACAGGCTTCAGCTTTGATACTCCGGATGTTATTGACCTTGACCTTATGAAAAGCCACCTGGTTTCTCTTAAAGAAGGTTTAACAATAAAATCGCCAAAATATAATTTTGTAACCTGTGAATCTGACCCGAACGGCGATGAGAAAAAACCTGCAAAAGTTATATTAACTGAAGGTTTATACGTTCTTAATGAGGGTGTTAGAGATATCATGGATGTAAAAGTTTATGTATTTACACCGCTTGAAGTAATCAAAGACAGATGGTACAAACGAGCAGCCGAACGCGGAAAAACAGGCAAAGCTGCAGATCTTCAATTTGCAGATGTTAACAAAACAGCACAGCAATATATTCGTCCGGCATATCAAATCTCTGATGCTGTGATTAACGGTATGGTAAGCCAAGAATATA
>OHPB01000096.1_pt1 | contig 64852 bp, 60 predicted proteins | sample 1577621 | NCBI WGS metagenome assembly OHPB01 (sample SAMEA3879577, study PRJEB24766) | human gut metagenome | biome: human-associated habitat; feature: feces | place: USA | collected 1985/1987 | reverse complement strand
CGACGACCCGCTGGAACGGCAGAAAAAAATAGAAGGCCGTTGTGGCCGCTGCGTCCACTTTGCCCTGTGCGGCGGCGGATTCCGCACGCGAGCCGCTTTTGCCAACGGGCACTGGTACGGTTCCGACCCCGGCTGTTATCTGACGGAAGAAGAAATCTCCACTCCGCTTCCGGAAATCAAATAATCCTATTGGTTCCGGCAGGGGCGGAGCGGCATATGCTCCTTCCCCCCTGAAACATGGACGGAAAACAATTTTTCACCGCAGAAAACGTTCTGCATGGAAGAAAATATTCCGTTGTGAAAAGGAAATGGCCTTGAAGGCAGGGAAACCCGGGAATTCTCCGGTTGACAGTTGCGTAGTGTAAAGCCTCCGGAACGGGCGGATCTGTTCCAGTCCCAATTTTCGGCAAAAAGACAGTCTTCGTGAAACACTACAGACAATCAGGCAAAAGTGGCCTTGCGGCTCTGTTTTCCGGGAATCCGGTGTTCCGTCCCTGATGAATGAAACACTGCTCTCCACTCCGGCGGAGAAGGCGCCGGCGTAACAATTCACCGTGGAAATTTCTTCTCAATAAATGCACCCAATGTCCGGCGGAGGAGGGAAACTCCAGTAAAAACACTCCGCGGGACGTCCCTGAGCAATCGCAATATTTTGTTCCCCGGCCCATTTGGAACCACCGCCTTCCCGTCCTTTTTTTCCCTGCTTTACAAGGATGGGGGCATCGCATAGCATCCCTGCATCATGAATCAGGAATTGAGACCGGAAACCCTGTGCGTGCAGGCGGGCTGGACGCCGAAAAAAGGCGAACCCCGCGTGCTTCCCATTTACCAGAGCACGACATTCAAATATGAAACCAGCGAACAGATGGCCAAGCTGTTTGATCTGGAGGAACCTGGTTTCTTCTACACGCGACTGCAAAACCCCACCAACGAGGCAGTAGCCAGGAAAATAGCTGACCTGGAAGGCGGCGTGGCTGCCATTCTCACTTCCTCCGGCCAGGCTGCCTCCTTCTTTGCCGTCTTCAACATCTGCGAGGTCGGCGACCACATTGTCAGCGCCGCTTCCATTTATGGGGGAACGTACAATCTCTTCGCCGTTACGTTCCGGAAAATGGGCATAGAAGTCACCTTCGTGGACCAGGACGCCCCGGCGGAAGAAATTGGCAAAGCGATCCGTCCCAACACGAAAGCCCTGTTTGCGGAAACCGTCTCCAACCCGACGCTCTGCGTGCTGGACATCCGTAAATTTGCGGACATCGCCCATGCCCACGGCGTGCCCCTCATCGTGGACAATACGTTCACCACGCCCATCAACTGCCGTCCCTTTGAATGGGGTGCGGACATTGTCACCCATTCCACCACCAAATACATGGATGGCCATGCCGCCGCCGTGGGCGGCGCCATCGTGGACAGCGGCAACTTTGACTGGGAAGCCCACAGGGACAAATTCCCCGGATTGACGGACCCGGACCCGTCCTATCACGGTCTTTCCTACAGTAAAAGCTTCGGCAAGGGCGCTTACATCACCAAGGCGACCGTCCAGCTCATGCGCGACCTGGGTTCCATCCAGTCTCCGCAAAATGCCTTTCTGCTCAACCTGGGATTGGAAACCCTCCACTTGCGCGTTCCGCGCCATTGCGAAAACGCGCAGAAAGTGGCCGAATTCCTGCAGGAACAGGAAGACGTGGCCTGGATCAACTATCCTGGCCTGCCTTCCAACAAGTACCATGACCTGGCCCAAAAACAGTTCCGCGGCGGCCAGTCCTGCGGGGTGGTGACATTCGGCATCAAGGGTGGCCGCGAACGGGCCATCAAATTCATGGACAGTTTGAAACTGGCCGCCATTGTTACTCATGTGGCGGACTCCCGTACCTGCGTGCTCCATCCCGCCAGCCACACGCACCGCCAGTTGACGGACGAACAGTTGATGGAAGCAGGAGTCAGGCCGGACCTCATCCGTTTCTCCGTAGGCACGGAAGCGGTGGAAGACATTATTGCCGACCTCAGGCAGGCTCTGGAAGCCATCCGTTAAATCTGTCTTGCCTTCCTGTACATGCAGCCGTTCCGTGGAGATGTCCGGAACGGCTGTTTTTGCATCTGTGATGGATGAGGCGGGCAGGATGTCGGAGGAACGTTGAAGGGCGAGCCTGGAAAAATAGCCGGAGCATCCATCCCGCTGCAAGAAACGGACCTATGGCAATGAAGGCTGGTGCCTCTTGTAAAATCTTGCAGAAAGTCATGAAGGGGCAATAATTTCATCTTCTCTTTGTTGGAACGTTTGTTTTTACGTAAAAAACGGATTTTAATGACGTTGTACAGAGAAAGACAGAGATGGAGCTTCCTCGGAAAGGGCTCGTTTTTTCAGTTTCAACAGGATGTGAGTGATTTCAGAAAAGGTGGAAATTTCAACTGCTTTTCTTCGCAATTGTAAATTGACATGCCATAATAAATTTATTACGATGTGGTACTTATGAAAAGTAGATATTGTGCTGTATTAATAAGTTGTGCCAGCGTGGTGACTGCAAATGCCGCTACCATCATTGCCGAACTTCCTGAATCCGCCAATCTGTCGCAAACTGCGACGATGGCGCCGCAAACAGGAGAACAACTGCTGAACAAGGTAAAAAACCGTGAAATCGGGGTCTATGCGGGAGGCAACAACAACAGCTTGGCCAACTGGCCCCAGAACGGGGAGGGAACCTGGATCAACAATGATAATATCGGCTCCATCATCCTTTGCGGCAGAAGCGGAGTGGCGGGCGATTCCTTTGCCATGGTGTTGGGCGGACCCCAACAGGGAGACCTTGTTTCCTCCATCGTCTTTTCCTGTGATACGCCTACCTCCGTCATCACCAGCTACACCATGGTTTTGGCGGTTTATGACTCTTCCGGAACGCTTGTCCAGAACCTTTCCACCGTGCAAGGCTTCACCTTTGATTCCACGTCAAGAACCACGTCCGTTTCCTTGAACATGGCGGATTCTCCACTGACGTGGGGTGAAGGGTACAAGCTGGTTGCCGGGGTACGCGGCGGTGCGGGTAGCGCTACCTCCCCCTACACGCTCACCAACATTCAGGTAGCCTATGAAGTTGTTCCGGAACCGGCTACCGTCTCTCTAGGTCTGCTTGGTCTGGGAGCATTGGTTATCCGGCGCCATCGGAGCCGGTGAGCAGCAAGCGTGCCCATCGGGAAGAAAACTGTCTGGAAGCCATCCCTTTTTCCTCTCTCTGTCCGGGAGAGGCTATCCTTTGGAATGGAACGAAACGTGATATTCTAAAGGCCGCGCGTTTTCCGGGATGAGGTCATTCCCGGAGGGAGCGTTCAAAGGCCCGGTACTGGACGGCTTCATACAAATGGTGATCCTGGATTTCCGAGCTGTCCGCCAGATCTGCTATGGTGCGGGCCACTTTCAGAATACGGTCGTACGCCCGTGCGGAAAGGGCCAGTTCCTCTACCGCGCGCAGCAGAATGGCCTGTCCCTCCGGCCGCAGGCGGCAATGCTTGTGCAGGGCTTTTCCGGAAAGAGCGGCGTTATTGCGGATTGAGGTACCCGCATATCTTTTCTGCTGGCGTTCCCGCGCGGCCACGACACGTTCCCGGATGCTGGCGGAGCATTCGCCGGAAGGAGCCGCCGCCAGCATGGCGGGATCTACGGCGGGAACCTCCATCAAAAGATCGAACCGGTCGAGAAGGGGGCCTGAAATCTTCTGACGGTAACGCGCTATTTGGGCCGGGGAACAGGTGCAGGTTCTTCGCCGGTCGCCCAAATAGCCGCAGGGGCACGGATTCATGGCTGCCGCCAGCATGAAACGGCACGGAAAGGTCATGGTCCCGGAGGCGCGGGAAATGATGGCGTGGCCGGACTCCAGAGGCTGCCGCAGCGTTTCCAGCGTCGTACGGCGGAACTCCGGCAGTTCGTCCAAGAACAGCACGCCGTTATGGGCGAGGGACGCCTCACCGGGAGTAATATTGTTGCCTCCTCCCATCAGGCCTGCATCGGAAATAGTGTGGTGCGGAGCACGGAATGGCCGCTGCGTTACCAGGCCGCTTCCGCGTTTCAGCAGGCCGCATACGGAATGGACCTTGCTGGTTTCCAGAGCTTCTTCCCGGGTTAGAGGCGGCAGAATGGTCGGGAGTCTTTGAGCCAGCATGGACTTGCCGGACCCCGGAGAACCGCTGAGCAGGATATTGTGGGCGCCTGCCGCAGCAATCTCCATGGCGCGGCGCGCGTAAGTCTGCCCCTTGATCTCGTCGAAATCGACATTGGCTTCGGAGATGTCCCCGGCTTTCTGTGGTGCCGTAAAAGGTGCAGGCAGTGCGGAGGACGTCAGTAATTGCCAGGCTTCCTGTAAAGTGGAAACGGGAAAAATTTCCACACCGTGAACGGGTGCTGCCTCATAGGCATTGGCATGGGGTAGCATGATGCGTTTCCTGCCCATGCGCCGCGCTTCGATCACCTGCGGCAGGATACCCTGCACCGGGCGCACGGTTCCATCCAGAGCCAACTCTCCGATGATGCACCAGAGAGAAGCGTCAAGAGGCTTCTCCGCCGCTCCGGCGATCATTCCCAGGGCAATGGGAAGATCGAAACCGGGTCCCTGTTTCTTCAAATCCGCGGGAGCCAGGTTCACCACGAAAATCCCCTGCTGAAAAGGCAATCCGCTGTTCTGAATGGCCGTTTCCACGCGTTGCCCGCTCTCCTTGACGGCCGTATCCGGCAGACCCACGATGAATGTGCGTTTTTCCGCCATGGGGCGGAAATCCACTTCCACCTCCACTTCTACGCCTTCCACGCCCAGGACGGTGGAGGAATATAACCGTGTCATCATGCCTGCATCTTAGGCAGGAACGAAAAGAAAGAAAAATGAAATTAAATATGGATAAAACCAATAAAACCTTCAGCGCTGGGAGGCGCGCTTGAGGATTTCCCTTTCTCTCTCCGTCAGGCTGGACAGGCCGGAACGGGAAATCTTGTCCATCACTTCATTCACTTCTGCTTCCGTAGGGTAGGGTTCCCTTTCAGCGGAGCGGGAAGACCACGGAGCGGGGCGGCGACTATAGGAAACGGGGCGTGGAGAAGAGAGCTTCTCCTTCAGCAAGATCAGCAGCGTTAAAATAAACCCGGCCAGCATGCCGCCCAGGTGGCCGGCTTCGCCGCCTGCATTATTCCACTGGAAAATTACCACGGCACAGGCAATACCCAGCACGACCAGCGCAAACTGGCGTACGCTCAGGTTCACGGGGGGGAACAGAAGCTGGACCCGGGCATGGGGGAAAAGCACGGCGCAGGCGGCCATGATGCCGTAAATGGAGCCGGAAGCGCCCACCATCGGGATAAAGCGCCATTCCGGGTCAAAAAAGCCCATGTAACCCAGCAGGGAGGAAAACAGAGCCGCCGCCACGCCGCAGAACAGGTAATACAGCAGGAAGCGCAAATGCCCGAAACGTTCTTCCACCACGGGGCCGAAAAACCACAGGGCGATCATGTTGAACAGGATATGGCCCAGATTGGCGTGCAGAAACTGGTAGGTGAACAGGCGCCACAATTCCCCCTCGTGAAAACACATGTACTCGCTGTAGGCCCCATACAGCTGCACAAGGTCCAGGCGCCCCGGCGGGTAAATATCCCGCGGAACTTCTACCTGGAAAAAGAACCCGAGGAAAAAAATGACCACATTGAGCAGGATCAGCCAGTGCACGACAACGGCGCCGCGCTGGTCGAACAGGCGCTCCTTCACCGTATTTCCCCAATTTTCCTGCTCTGCTCGCATATAAGACCGCATGTAAACGTGTTCAGGGCGCTTTGACAAGGAAAATGCATGTCCCGTTCAAGGTAGGCCGGAAAGAGGGAATACTACTTCCACAGAGCGGCGGGGAGCAGGTCCGGAGGCAGTACCGCTCCGTGAACCAGGTGTTCCGCCAGTTGCGCCGCAGTCCAGGGGGAAGTCGTAACACCCTTGCTTCCCAGCCCGGAAAAGACGAACTGCTTTTCCAAACCGGGAATGGGTCCGGCTACGGGCTGGCTGCGCCGGATGATGGGACGAACAGCGGCACGGGCGCGGATAACGTTCATTTCCCCGGAATAGCGTTTAACCATGTCCAGCATCAGTTCCTGGACGGCTGGCGCTTCCGGAACGCCCGGGGCATCCCAGGACCAGGCGTACGTGGCGCCGAACCGCCAGAAAAATCCGTTGTAAACCAGCCAGTGCCCGAAATGCAGAATGCCGGCGTGCCATTCCAGATCCTTCAGCTCCAGATCCAGAATCGTTCCCTTGGATGGCCTGCCCTTCAGGGGGGCCATGTCCGGATGCATTCCGGCCTCCCAGCCAGTGCACCACACAATATGTGAAAAAGAGTCCCCGCACCAGTGAAAAAAGCCGTCTGCACCCGGCTGAATATCGTCGGGAGCCACCTCCGCTTCTACAAACCGGCCCTCTTCCGAGAAAAAGCGGCGCATGGCATTCACCATCGTTTCCACATGCAGGACGCCGGAACCGCGCGTGTAGGCCGCCTGCCCTTTGCCCTCCCAGTGCTCCGGCCACGGAAACAGGGGACCGGCGTAAGAGCAGGACTCCGGGGCCGTCTGGCGTTCCTGCCATATCTCAAGCTGATCCTCCGTTTCCAGCTCCCGGAAAATGGGAGTCTTCTGCCACCATGAACCTCCCAGTTCCCGCTCGGTTTCCGGGTAAAAGGAGGAAAGGGCGGAAAGACACTCCTCCTGCCGCCACCCGGGCCGGAAGGCGCGGCCTGTCAGCGGATTCACCAGTCCGGCGGCTACGCGGGATGCCGTTTCCGCAATGGGACGGTCGGCAATCGTAAAATCCGCTCCGCGCCGTTTCAGCTCCCATGCCAGGCAACTGCCGGCAATACCCTGGCCGATGATAAGAACTTTCATGACTTGCTGTGAAAAGGAACCGGACATAAGCCGGAATAAATGGAAAAGAAAGGTGATAGTACTCCATTCTCTTCCGGGAAGGGAAAAGGTCCGCAGGTGCATGAAGCGCCTGCGAACGGTAAAAGAGGCATTTACAGGGCCGCCACGATGGCGTTCCCCATCTCCGCGGTATTCACACGGATTTCCCCGGCGGCGCCCGTAGCCAGGTCACCCGTGCGGTAACCCTGGTCAATCACGCTGCGGACGGCGGAATCAATCGCGTCCGCCGCCTCCTTTTCTCCGAGGGAATAGCGGAGAAGCATGGACAGGGAAAGAATCTGGGCGATCGGATTGGCGATGCCCTTGCCGGCAATATCCGGAGCGGAGCCGCCAGAAGGCTCATACAGGCCGAAAAACAGCCCGTTATCCTCGGCGCCCTGGCAAAGGCTTGCGCTGGGCAGCATCCCCAGGGAGCCGCAAATCATGGCCATCTCGTCGGAAAGAATATCACCGAACAGATTCTCCGTAACCAGCACGTCGAACTGGCGGGGATTGCGCACCAGCTGCATGGCGGCATTATCCACGTACATGTGGAGCAGCTCCACGTCCGGATAATCCCTGGCGACCTCCGTCATCGTTTCACGCCACAGGAGGGAATTGGTCAGGACGTTCGCCTTGTCCACGCTGGTGACGCGCTTGCGGCGGCCGCGGGCTGCCTCGAAGGCCACTTTGGCAATGCGCACCATCTCGCTCTTGTGGTAGCGCATCGTATCCACGACGACTTCGTCGTCTCCTTCCTGTTCGCGGAAACGCGGCTGGCCGAAATAAAGTCCTCCCGTCAACTCCCGCACGCACAAAATGTCAAAGCCGCCTTCAATCAGCTCGTTCTTGATAGGAGAAGCATGCGTCAGGGCGGGGAGACAAACGCCGGGACGCAAATTGGCATACAGGCCAAAATGCTTTCTCAGCGGCAGCAGGGCGCCGCGTTCCGGCTGTTCATTGGCGGGCAGGTGTTCCCACTTGGGACCGCCCACGGAGCCGAACAAAACGGCATCCGCCTCTTCACAGGCGCGGATGGTCTCCTCGGGAAGGGCCTTGCCGCAATGGTCGATGCCCGCGCCGCCCACGAAAGCCTCCTTGCGGCTCACGGTAAATCCAAACTTGGCGCTCACGGCGTCCAGAACCTTCAGGGCCTCCGCCATAACCTCGGGCCCGATGCCGTCGCCGGCCAGAACAGCAATATGATGGTGATGTTCACTCATGTCGCTGACAGACTGAGCGTTCTCCCCCCAAAGGTCAAGAAGCACCGTTGCCATGCCTGCGGTGCGAAGGCCTTTTTGCGTCAAAAAGCGTGCAGGAACAAAAAAGTACTTGCCAAACGCCTGAGTCTCCGCTAAAAACCCCTCCGCGCTCTACGGAACGCAAACTCCCCTGTAGCTCAGCGGTAGAGCGGGTGACTGTTAATCACTAGGTCGTTGGTTCGAGCCCAACCGGGGGAGCCATTAATAAGCCCTGTAAGCCAAAAGCTTGCAGGGCTTTTCTTTTGGCAGGAATAGAAAATCTGATGCCGGAATGGTTTTACATTTACAGAGATTATCAGGAATTTCTAGCTATTCTGGAAGAATAGGCAGGAACCCTTTTTAAGGCTATTTCCCCATATGGGGAAGTAATTGTTAAGAGTTTGATAATATAGTGCTCCAATGATTATACTGGCAAATTCCGGGAGCCCCTATAAAGTGAAATCGCCAGAATACTATAAAATATGGGAAAACTTTTGTACAATAACAAGTTATACGTTTGTCACGAGTATCTGCTGGAAAAAGATTTTGAATCGGCTGTCATTGAACAAGCGCCTCATATTTTTGGAGAGAACAGTATCTAATATTGATATTAAGAAACAAATCGGCGAAAGCATCATCACAATTCCGGATGGATACTTGATAGATTTTTCTCTTGAGGTTGAACCCAGGCTACACATTATTGAAAATGAATTATCCAGCCATGATCCTTATAAACACATAGGTTCTCAGCTTTTAAAGTTTGCTATTTCATATAAGGCCAGTGGCAGAAAAATAAAAGAATTTCTGCTTGATGCTTTAATGAAAGACGAAAGCATGAGAGAACGTGTTGAGGCAGGTTTTCTTCGTGCAGGATACAGGAATATAGATGCTTTTCTTGAAAGCCTTATTTTTGAAAAACCGTTGAACGCTGTCGTTGTTATTGATCACTCTTCTCCAGAATTGGAAAATGTTCTTGGACAATTGACTTTTAATACGGATATTGTTGAATTTAAAACATTTAAATATAGAAATGATTACATTCATCAATTTACTCCATTTAATGCAGAGGTGAGGGACGTCATAGAAAAAGGTAACATCCTTAAGCCTGAGACATTGAATACCGTGGTCGTACCTGCAAGAGAAAAAGGATTTGAAAAAGAATTTCTTGGCAATAATCGTTGGTATGCAATACGTATTAGTGCATCCATGATAGATCGGTTAAAATATATAGCTATTTACCAGGTTTCTCCTGTATCAGCAATCACCTGCTATGCTGAAATCGTATCTATGGAAAAATATCAGGATACAAATAAATACTTGCTGTATGTGAAAAATTTGAAAAAAATAAAACCTATACCGCTGGATGCGAATAATAAAAGGTTAGCACTTCAAGCGCCTCGGTATACCGCTATAGATCAGTTACTGAAAGCCAAAAAACTTTCGCAGGTATTTTGTTAATCCGTGGAAATATCAGATAGCTTGTACCAGCATAATATTTTTGTGCCGGTTCTTGGTTGATGATGACCAAAAAAGCTTCCTCCTTTTTCTTCACTTCCGGTTGGATGTACGCATCAGCACGCGTTTTTTCAGCCAGTCGCGGACGGGTTCATCGTACAGTTTCAGGCAGGCATAGGCCAGGGCTATGCAGATAATGAGCGTGCCGGCGATGACGGGAAGCGCCTGGGAGAGGGGGACCTTGTTGTTGTAGAGCCACGCCGTGTAAAGGTAAACGATGGGATAGTGGGTGATGTAGAGGGGGTAGGAAATATCGCCCAGGAATTTGCAGGCTTTTGAGGAGAAGCGGTCTTTCGTGTGTCCGCTGGCGGCCATGAAGATGATCAGGGGAAAGATGACGATGATGCAGAAGGCATCGTAAAGGCCGTTCAGGCGGAAGTATTCCGCGCCTCCCACATGGGGCATGGAGATGGCTGCGACGAGCATCAGGCTGCACCACCAGAAGGCGTTCCGGATGCTGGCGAGTTTCCCCAGGCGGAACAGGAGCAGGCCGCCGAAGAACGGGAAGATCAGCCTTGTCGCGCCGATTTGGAGTTGTTCCAGGTCCAGTGTCCAGCCGCCGATGTTGTTGCCCTGGCTGAAGCATTGGTGGATCAGGGCGCAGCCCGCCAGAAAGACCAGGATGGAGAGCCAGGTGTTGGAAAACCTTCTGACGACGGTGGCGTACAGGATGTTGGCAATGTATTCAAAGAAGAGCGACCACGCCGGGCCGTTCAGCGGATGCATTTCCGCCCAGCCGCGAACGTCCATGGAGGTGGGAACGGGAAGAAGCGTAAAGCCGATGGTCATCACGAGCAGCATTTCCCACATGGGCGTGGAGGCCATGGCCGGATAGATTTCTGAGTCCTGGAAGTAGAAGAAGATGCCGCCGATGAGCATCCCCATCACCACCATGGGCTGCAAACGGACCAGGCGCCGCTTGCAGAAGTCCCACAGGCTCATTTTGCCCCAGCGGTCATCGTAGGCGTAGCCGATGACGAAGCCGGAAAGCATGAAGAAGAAGTCCACGCAAAGATAGCCGTGGTTGATGATTTGGTCGGTATGGAATTCCCGGTCGCTCAGGCTTCCTTCAAAAAGGTGGAACAGCACGACCATGACGGCCGCCACTCCCCGGAGGCCGTCAAGAATGGCGTAATGGGGCTTGGGCGCCAGCAGGGAGGCGTCGTTGGAGAGAGAGGTGCTCATGGTCGGAAGTACGTGAACAGGGGTTGTTTTCTTACAGGGAGAAGGCTTGCCGCCGCCGCGAGAGAGTCGGCGGGGGAAACGTACGAAGGCACAATCATATTTTTTGATACCCCAGAGTAAAGAAAGAAAAGCGATGATTTTGTACGGTTTCTTTTCCGGAGGATGGACAGGGAAAGTTCTTCCAGGGCCGACGAATACTTTCTGTCCGGGAGCTTCGGGAAACGTGCCGTTTGAAATGGGAAAGAAAGCACGCTTCATTATCCTCCCTGCGCCGTTTTTGAAGAAGTAAAGGCTTCCCTTCCCCCTGTTGGGAGAGGGAAACCGGTAGAGATTTATGATCCGTGGATACTGGAAATACCCAGCGCCGACGGAAATCCGGCAGTCCGCATTTTTTTGCGGACAAGGAATCCGCATCAGGCCAAATGCATGCCGCCGGTGACGCCGAAGACTTCAGCCGTGATGAAGCTTGATTCCTGGGAGGCCAGGAAGACATAGAGGCCGGACAATTCCACGGGCTGTCCCGCCCGTTCCAGAGGCGTCTTTTGGCCGAATTCCGGCAGGTGTTCCTGCAACTGGCCTCCCGTTACCTGCAAGGGTGTCCAGACGGGGCCGGGAGCCACGACGTTGACTCGGATGCCTTTGGAGGCCACCTGTTTGGCCAGGGCGCGGCTGAAGGCAATGATGGCCGCCTTGGTGGAGGCGTAGTCAATCAGGTTTTTGCCCGGCTGGTAGGCCTGAATGGAAGAACAGGTGATGATGCTGGCTCCCGGCTTGAGGTGGGGGAGGACCGCCTTGGCAATCCAGAATAACGAGAAAACGTTGACTTCAAATGTTTTGACAAGCTGCTCCGTGGTGATGTCCTGAATGTCCTCGGTCGCTACCTGCTTGCCAGCCACCAGGGCCAGGATGTCCAGGCCGCCGAGCTTTTCCAGGGCATCGTGAATAAGATTTTTGCAGAATTCCTCGTCGCTGAGGTCGCCCGGAAGAAGGACGATATTGCGGCCTTCCGCTTCCACCAGCCGGGCCACTTCCTCCGCGTCGCTCTGCTCTTCCGGCAGATAGTTCAGGGCAATGTCCGCACCTTCCCGGGCGTAGGCGATGGCGGCCGCCCGACCGATGCCGGAATCTCCTCCGGTTACCAGCGCCTTCCTGCCGGCCAGCCGGTTGCATCCTTTATAGCTCTTTTCACCGGAATCGGGAACGGGGGTCATGTCAGATTGCAGGCCGGGCGCTTCCTGCTGTTGTTTTTCATATTTCCCGTCATAGAATTGATGACGGGGGTCCTGCATGTCGTGAATGTCTTTGCTGCTCATTTTTCCATTAATCGTGATGTTCAGAAGGGAATACCGCGGGCCGGGGAAGGTCTAGGCAAATTTGATGCCGGACCTTGCGCAGGGCTTGCTGCGCCTGCATGCATTCCCATAGGCGTGGAGGCCTGAAAGACGGACGATCGTTCAATTGAAAACGCTGTTTAAGCGTTCCATGTCATTGATATTTCAAGGATTTTGCCAAGTTGAACAATATTGTGCCTTGGTTGGGATTACAGGCTCAACCGTACCTTTTCCGTGATCTGCACAAATTCGCCGGGCAGATTTTCAGCTATGGAGGCCGGGAAGAAGGCCGCCTGTTTTTTCCGCCGCCATGCCTTTTCCTTGGAGAAAGGAGCGGATTGACGGAGATTCAGCGCAGCCCGTAAACAAGGTATCCGGCCGCTCCCGTCAGAGTCATCAGCAGGATGGGGTTAACGCGCCATTTTCTCAGGGCAAACAGAGCGGCTCCAAACAGGATGAAGCTGGGAATGTCCACCCTTTCCACGGATTGCCAGTCAAAGGTGCCGCAGAAGGTCAGCATCAGGATGGTTCCGCCCGCGGACATGATCAGGCCTACGGAAGCCGCTTTCAACCCTTCCAGAATGCCGGAGATGTAAAGGGAACGCCGATGCCTTTGGAAAAAAAGGTGCAGCAGCAGCGCCGCCGCCACGCCGGGAAGGACGCAGCCCAGTGTAGCCGTCATGGCACCGGGAATGCCCGCTATCTGCAATCCCACGAAGGTAGATGTGTTGATGGCCAGCGGGCCGGGCGTCATCTGGGAGATCGTGATGATGTCGGTAAACACCTTCTGTGTGATCCAGCCGTGATGAATGACCACCTGGTCACGGATCATGGGGATAACGGCATACCCGCCGCCGATGCTGAACGCTCCGATTTGAAGGAAAGCGCTGAAGAGCTGCCAGAGCATCTGCATTATCCGGATCTCCTTTCCTGTTTTATTCGGACGTGCCACAGGCTCAGGATGCAGCATACGGCCAGAATAACGGCTATATGGAGGTGAAAGACGAAGCTTGCTACAAAGGCCCCCGGTACCATGGCGTTCAGCAGGGCCGATTTTTTGCGGAGAATCATCCGCCACATGTCCACCACAATGTCCACGATGAGGGCTGCCACGCCCGCCTGCATCCCCCGCAGGACGGCTTCCACCGCAGTGCTGGAGCTGAATGCCTCATACCAGGACGCCACGGCGGACAGGATGACCAGAGAGGGAATGACGGCGCCCAGACAACTGGCAAGCACGCCCGGAAGCCCTGCGGTGCGGTGGCCTGCCAGGGCGGAGAGATTGACGGCGATCGCTCCGGGCGTGGATTGTGCGATGGCGGCCATGGACAACAATTCCTCCTTGGAGAACAAATGTTTTTTCCGGACGTAATATTTGCTGATCATCGGGACCACAATGTAGCCGCCCCCAAAGGTGAACGCACCGATGAACAGATTGGTCCAGAAGAGCCAGAGGCATATTTTTATTTTTTCTCCGGACATGCTGCCTGAATGGAATGTGCAGGGTACCGCCGGGGATATACATAAGAGGTGTTTTCCTCCATTTTTTCCTGCTGCCGGAAATGTCTTTACACCGGAAAGCCCGTTTCTGCGATACGCCGTGCAATGGTAACGGCATGTTACCACATCCGAAAGAAAAATGCATGCGATTTCACAGGAAAAATGAGGGAATTGCCCGCCTCCGCAGATAAAATGGAGAGGTCCGGAAAACCACCGCCGGAATTGCCTGCTTTTACCGGCATCCAGCAGACTGTTCCGGAATACTTCATGTTTGACGGGCAGCGGAATGGCCGTAATCACCCACTAACCGGCGGCATTTCCGGGATTCCGACCCCTGGTGACGGATATGTGTCTGCGTGTGTCGCCTATGGCGGCGGGTCGAATCCCTTGTATTTCCGATATGCAGAACAGACGTCGCCGTGCTGACGGGCGCGATTCATGGCGGGCCCTGTTTTTTCAGGACCGGATACCGTTCCTGATAAATCCGCCGTCCCCGCATTTCGCGGATTTCAACGGCGGCCTTTTTCCAGTTGGTCCCTGCGCGCCATGATCTTTTCCATGACGGCCTTCCGGTCGCGTTCCGGGATTTCCACCGGATTGCCGCGGTAGTCGCTCGTCATGGCGGCCAGGGCGCCCCCTACATGGTGGGCGTCAAAAATCGGGAGCTTCCAAGTGGAAGGTTTTTCCGGATCAGGCACATAGGCGAATTCGGAAGCGGGGTATTCCTTGCCGTCCACTTCCTTTGTCTTGGGCTGGTGGTCCTGTTGCATGAGGGTGAGACAAGTTCCGGAAGAAGATCATTGCAGGAAAAAGCCCGATAAGACGCAATACTTCACGCGGCAAACCAATACGGTCACATCTCCCATGGCGGCCAAAAGACTGTGAATACCGGACGAACCTATTCTACGAAAACGATCTTTTGCGGGGGAAAGCCCGCTTTCTCCTTTTTCTCTTTACACCCGGAGGGGAATATACGAGCATTTTTCTGTTAATTATAATAATTCCTAAAATGAAAGACACCATATACGAGGAGAACAGACTCCCGGAAGGGCGCATGCCCGCCCTGCGCGTGGAACCCATGCCGGCGGATACCAACCAGCACGGCGACGTGTTCGGAGGCTGGGTAATGAGCCAGGTGGACCTTGCGGGCGCCAGCACGGCCATGCGCTATGCGCTGAGCCGCTATATTGTGACGCGGGCCGTCAGCAGCCTGACTTTTGAAGCCCCCGTGATGGTGGGGGATGTGGTCTCCTTTTACACGGACATCATCAGGGTTGGGCGTACATCCCTGACGGTGAGGGTGGTGGTGTATGCGGAGCGTCTGACCAAGCTGTGCAACAACGTGGCCAAGATCACGGAAGCCGAACTCGTTTACGTGGCCCTGGGACCGGACAAGAAGCCGATTGACCTGGAAGAGTCGCGCGCGCAGTTTGCCCAGTGTTGTTCCCTTGAAACGGGCGGGGAGGTTTCCTGTTCCTGAACGGAAGGAAAAGTTCCGCTCACCGTCATGCGGTTTTCCGCTTTTTGCGGGTTTTGCCCTTGTCCTTGTCCACCAGGGCGAAGATGAAGGAACTTGCCGCCGCAATCGTTCCGATGGTGACGAACGTGGCGTGAAAGGCCGATTCCACGGCAGGCCCGGAAGTGGCGGCATGGCCGCCGAAACAGTCCAGCAGCAAGGAAGCCGCTGCGATGCTGACGGCAATGGACAACTGCATGATCATGGAAAGCAGGGAATTCCCGCTGCTGGCGTCCGCGTTCGGCAGATCAATCAGTGTCAGGGTATTCATGCAGGTGAACTGGATGGAGTTGGCTGCTCCCAGCAGGGCGAGCATGGCCAGCAGGGTGAATTCACGAGTGCCGGGACCGATGAAATAGAAAGCCGCCAGCAGGCTCCCGATCGTGAAAGTATTGATGACCATGATGTTCCGATAGCCGAATTTTCCAAGCAGCCGCGGGGCCACCGTCTTTGCCAGAAGGTTGCTCACGGCCAAAGGAATCAGGGACATGCCGGATTTAAGGGCGGAATACCCCAGCACCACCTGGAAGAAGAGGGGGATCAGGTAAGGCAGGCAGCTCCCGCCCAGGCGGCAGACGATGTTTCCGGCTATGCCGATGGCAAAGTTTCGGATACGGAACAGGGAGGGGCTAAAAAGCGGCGTTTCCGACCGGAACGCCAGCACCCAGTACACGGTCTGGAAAAGAATCCCTGCCGTCAGGAGAATCCCCATCCGGGTCTTGTCCGGGGACCCTCCCTCCGTGGAAAGGCTCATTGTGATCAGTAGAGCGGAAGCAGAGAAAAACAGAAATCCCGGCCAGTCGAACTTCTGTTCCTTGACGGCCTTCAGGTCCGGCATCAGCTTCCGCGTGGCCCACAGGCCCACCAGTCCCACGGGAATGTTGATCAGGAATATCCAGTGCCAGGAGATGTACTGCACGATGATGCCGCCCAGCACGGGACCGAGCAGGGGCCCCAGCAGCGCCGGGATGGTCACGATGTTCAGGACGTTGACGAACATGGAGCGCGGGTAGGAGCGCAGGATGACCAGACGCCCCACAGGCATCAGGAACGCCCCGCCGATGCCCTGGACGACACGGCAGGCCGTCATCATGGCGACGGAGGTGGAAAGGGCGCAGAGCAGGGAGCCGAACGTGAACAGGGAGATGGCGAAGAGGAAGGTGCGGCGCGACCCCAATTTGTCGGAGACCCATCCGGAGGCCGGTATCAGCACGCACACCGTCAGCATGTAGGCGGTGACCAGGGAATGGAGCTGCAGCGGATGGGTGTGGAAGCTGCGCGCAATCGTAGGAATGGCCGTATTCAGGATGGTGGCATCCAGCATCTGCATGAAGAACGCCGATGCCACCAGAAAAGGCAGGTAGCGCAGGGACCGGGAGGATGTCGGCAGTTTTTCCATGAATGCTGGCCGCCAGTATCCGGCGTCTTCCCGGTGGGAGCAAGGCCGATGTCTGTCCGGCTTTTTCGGAACACTTCCTTGCCATCCCCGGGTTAGGCGGTGTTCATGTCTCCCCAGAACGCCGGCGCCCTTGTCTCATGGGCCGGGGAATGGAATCTTGGTTCAGGTTTCTGGAACGAGCAAGATGGATTTTGTTTCGGCGCCGCTCGTTATTCCCTTCACGGTCAGCGTGCATTTCCCCGGCAGCAGGGTGATGGCGCCGGGAGAGTATTTGGCAAATTTGGTCCAGCCGCCCGTTCCCGGGAAGGTGAATTCCTCCAGGTTGCCGTTTACGGAATAACCTATCTTGAGAAGGGTGGAGGCAGGCGCGGCTATGGCGTAATCCGTCGTTACCGTGTACGTGCCTCCCTTTTTCGTCTCAATGTCCCAGCTGACGGAACTGAAGTGAGACAAAACATTGAATTTTCCGAGGTCCTTGGCCTGTGCGTGGGAGATGAAGCAGTTCTCCGGAGTGAGGATGATTTTTCCTCCCGCCGTCGGCTGCACCACCGGAAAAATGTCTGTCGGAATCAGGCGGATGTAGCGGACATAGATGCCGTCCCTTCCTTTTTTCCTGATGGTAAAGGTTTGTTTCCCCTTGGTGAGCTTCATGCTCCCCGGATGGTAAATGCTTCCGTCATTGATGCCTCCGCCGTTGGTCGGTACTTTCCACACGAAGGAGGGGGAGGAACCGCATTGCAGTTCATATTGTGCGGAAGCGCTTGCCGTCCAAGGAAAAACGTACCAGATTTCAAGAATGTATTCCCCATCGTTGGGGACATTGATTTTCCAACTGGCGCCGGAATCCTTTTTGGCCATGCCGGCAATGAATTTATTGGAGTTTATTCTTTCCAGCTTGCTGCCGGCCAGTTCCGCGTTTTCCGCCTTCATCAGAATGGCTTTGCCCTGAATGGCTCCGCTACTGGCCGTCTTGATCAGTCCTTCCACCGGGAATTTAGCCTGGACGCCCAGAGGCAGAGAAAAAGGGATGAGGTTAGAATAAAAAACAGTTTCATCGTGTAGGGGGGAGTATCCCTTTTCTCCTTTAAATGCCATTAGTTGTCAATGGGAAATAGTCCATGCCTAACTAAATCGTAAAATCCCCCGTGAGGAAGAGCCGGAAACGCGCAAGCGGCCGGAAAACATCCAGACAGAGGGGGGAATTTTATGCTACTGGCCGAGAATCACCTGATTTTCCAGCGTTTTCCCTTCCAGAAATTCCCGGATGTTATGGAGGGTGACTTCCGCAATGTTGTGCAGGGCTTCCTTTGTGAAAAAACCCTGGTGGGAGGTCAGGATGACGTTGTTGAAGGAGAGCAGGCGGGCAAGGGTGTCGTCGTCAATGATCTTGTCGGATTTATCCTCGTAAAAATATTCCCCTTCCTCCTCATACACGTCCAGCCCGGCGGATCCCACCTTTTTGGATTTCAGGCCGTCTATGAGCATATCAGTGTGGATCAGCTTGCCGCGCCCCGTATTGATGATCATGACGCCGTCCTTCATTTTCCCGATGGAGTCGGCATTAATCAGGTATTCCGTCTCCGGCGTGAGCGGACAGTGCAGGGAGATGATGTCCGACCGCGTGTACAGGTTGTCCAGCGTGGTGTAGGTGATGCCGGTTTCCTCGGCAAAGCGTTTGTCCGGGTACGGATCATAAGCCAGAATATTCATGCCAAATCCCTTGAGGATGCGGATAAGTATTTTGGCGATCTGGCCCGTGCCGATGATGCCCGCCGTCTTTCCATGCATGTCGAATCCCATCAGGCCGTGCAGGGAAAAGTTCCCATCTCTCGTGCGCCAGTAGGCGCGGTGGATTTTGCGGTTCAGCGCCAGCATCAGGGCCACGGCGTGTTCCGCCACGGCGTAAGGCGAGTACCGCGGCACGCGCACGACGGGCAGTCCGTAGCGCTCCGCCGCTTCCAGGTCCACGTTGTTGAACCCGGCGCAGCGCAGGGCCAGCAGCCGGACGCCGTTTTCCTTCAATGCACGGATGACTTCCTCTCCCGCCGTGTCGTTCACGAAGATGCAGGCCACATCCATCCCGCGGGTGAGCGGCACACTGTCCGTATTCAGATGCCCCTTGAAATAACGGATATCGTAATGGTATTCGCGTTCGTTGATCGGGTTGAAGGAGTCCCGGTCATAGGACTTGGCGTCGAAGAATGCTATGCGGCAGGGATGGTCGGTCATGTCGGGAATGGGTTAGGTGGCGGGGGTATTTCCGGACGCCTGCCCCTGGCTGGCGACGGCTTCCATGCGCCTGCGGACTTCATCCGGATCTCCCAGGAAATAGTCTTTCTGCAGGTTCAGCGAGTCGTCAAATTCGAATACGTACGGAATGGCTGTGGGCAGGTTCAGGGAAAGGAGCTTTTCGTCGGGAATATGCTTCAGGTACTTGATGATGCCGCGCAACGTATTGCCGTGGGCCACGACGAGGATGTTGTCCAATGTTTTCAGGGAGTTCAAAATGGTCCCTTCCCAATAGGGCATCAGGCGCTCAATGGTGGATTTCAGGGATTCCGTGCGCGGCAGTTCGTCGTCCGGCACTTCCCTGTAGCGCGGGTCCCAGCGGGGGTTGTTCATGTCGTCTTCCGCCACGGGAGGAGGCGCCACGTCATAACTGCGGCGCCAGACCAGAACTTGTTCGTCGCCGTATTTTTTAGCCGTTTCACTTTTGTTCAGGCCTTGGAGCATGCCGTAATGCTTTTCATTCAGCCGCCAGCTTTTGGCAACCGGCAGCCAGTCCTGGTTCAGGCGGTCCAGAACGCAGTTCAGCGTCTTGACGGCGCGCTTGAGGTAGGACGTATAGGCCTGGTCAAAAGCCATTCCCTTGTCTTTCAGCAGGTCGCCCGCATAATACGCTTCCTGCACCCCTTTTTCCGTCAGGTCCACATCCGTCCATCCTGTGAACCTGTTTTCCCGGTTCCATGTGCTTTCCCCATGGCGCAGAAGAACAATTGTTTTCATCTCGATTAGTTTAGACAAACTTTTTCCGGTTTTTGTGCAAAAAACAGAATGTATGACATTATTCCGGAACTTGTTTGCTCCAGCGGTACGGGAAGGGAAAATGTAATTGGCAACCGCCTTCAAAAAAGGTAACAAACCGGAATGATGAAGCAACATGGATACATGGGAGCCGTCGCTCTGATAGCCGGAATGGCCGCCCTGGCGTGGGGAGGTCCTGAAGCCGTTCTGAATGTGGGGAAACCCGCTCCCACGCGGGGAACCCCTGCCGTTTTCAAGTTCGGCGGAGAGGATAACCAGGAATTCATGCTGAACGGCAAGCCGTTCCAGATACGCGGCGCGGAAATGCATCCCCAGCGGATCCCCAGGGAATACTGGAGGCACCGCATCCGGACTGCCAAGGCCATGGGTCTGAACACAATCGCCTTTTATGTGTTCTGGAATGACCATGAGCAGCCGGACGGCAGCTTTGATTTCAAGACCGGCAACCGGGATTTGGCCGCGTTTCTCAAACTTTGCCAGGAGGAAGGCATGTGGGTGCTTTTCCGCCCGGGGCCGTACGTCTGCGGGGAATGGGACCTGGGAGGACTGCCTCATTACCTGCTGAAAGACCCCAAGGCCAAACTGAGGACAACGGAAGACGCCAAATTCATGAAGGCCCAGGCCCGGTATCTGGAAGCTGTGGCCAGGGTGGCGGAGCCGTTTCTGGCCAAAAATGGCGGCCCCATCCTGATGACTCAGCTGGAGAACGAATACGGCAGTTATCAGCGCAAGGACCCCAAGTACATGGAATGGCTGAAGACGTTCTGGACCCGGAAGGGATTTGGACCGTTTTACACGTCCGACGGCGCCGGGGAACATTACTTGAAGGGAGTCACGCTTCCCGGCGTGGCCGTGGGGCTGGACCCCGGATTGAACGACGGGCATTGGAAGATTGCCAACAAGTGCAATCCGGGCGTCCCCGTCTTCTCCTCGGAAACGTATCCTGGCTGGCTGAGGCACTGGGGGGAAGGCAACTGGAATCCGACTCCCGAAATTGTCGACCACGTGCGCTGGTTCATGGACAAGGGGCGTTCTTTCAGCCTCTTCGTTTTTCACGGGGGCACCAACTTCGGCTTCACGGCGGGAGCCAATAACGGGGGGCCGGGGCAATACCAGCCGGACCTCACCAGCTACGATTACGGCTCCCCTGTGGATGAACACGGCCGCATGAACGAATATTATACCCGGATGAGGGAGATCATTCTGGCCAAGCTGCCGGCGGAGGCGGCCGTTCCGGAGCCTCCCGCGGACATTCCTTCCATGGAGATACCGGAGTTCACTCCGCAGGTGCATGCCGGATTGTGGGAGAACCTGCCCAGGCCGTTCCGTTCCAAATTCCCGCAGCCGCCCTACTTTGAACAGTGGAACCAGAATCAGGGCATGGCCATTTACAGCACCGCCGTTCCGGCGGGGCCTTCCGAAGCGCTGAAATTGTCCAATGCCAACGATTACGCGCAGGTTTACCTGAATGGAGAACTCATCGGCACGCTGGACCGCCGGCTGGGGCAGAAAAGCCTGGTTCTGCCGGAGCGCAAAAAACCGGGAACGCTGGAAATCCTGGTGGAAGCCATGGGCCATATCAATTTCCATATCAGTATGGAGAGTGACCGGAAAGGATTGCACGGCGCCGTGAAGCTGGGACCGCGCGAATTGAAGGGATGGACGGTCAGGGCACTGCCGCTGACAGCCGCCTCCATCACGCAGGCTCCCAAGGGGAAGGGATCGTCCAAAAATCGGGCAGGAGCCCATTTCCGGGCCGTTCTGAACATTGAGAATCCTCACGACACCTTCCTGGACATGTCACGCTATACCAAGGGATACGTTTGGGTCAACGGCATCAACGTGGGACGGTACTGGAACGTGGGACCGCAGTTGAGGCTGTATGTGCCCGCGCCTTTCCTGAAAAAAGGGGAGAACGTGATCGACATCCTTGACCTTCACGAAACGGAGCCCAGGGCCGTCCGCGGCATGACGGAGCGCAACAAGGAACCGGGCAAGGTCAATACGAAGAACCTGGATAACCAGTGGTAAGGGCGGATGATGGCCGTCTTTTTCCCGGCAGGGAAGAATCCGGAGTTCTTCCGGCGTTGTTTCTGCCGTCAGGATGCCTGCGCCGCCTTCCGTTTGCGAAAGGCGGACTTGAACTCCTCCCAGTCCGTGGTTCTCAGCAGTTCGGAAAGGTTGGAATAATAGGACTTGTGGTGTCCGAACCGTTCGTCCTTCAATTCTTCCTCGGCTTTTTCGGGGCTCCAGCCCTGTATGACGATGCGGTAAGCCGCGCAGACAATGCCTGTGCGGTCGGAACCGTGCCAGCAGTGCACCAGGATGGGTTTGGGAGCTTGATCAATCAGCAGCAGGCACTCCATCAAATCCTGGGCGGTTACCTTCCCGGCGGCCAGCCTGATGCGGTAGAGGCTCAGGGAAGTACCTTCCGCTTCGTCGTCGTCACTGTGGTATTCCCGCAGGTTCAGCACGGATTTGATGCCCTGTTTTTCCAGGGCTTTAAAACCATCGTCGCCCGGCTGGGCGGAACGGTATAATTCCCGGCTGAGCTTGTAGCAGTTATTAACGTTTTTCACAGACACGGGTACGGCAGCTGCTATTTTTGCATCCGCATGAATGTGCGGCATGCAGCCTGCCATCAGAAAAAGCATCAACAGAACGGGCTTAAGAGGCATGGCGGCATCAGGGAATGGCAGGATAACCCACGCTCTGGGCATACAGAACCTTCTTGAACATATTGAGCTTCAGCCGTTCATGAAGATTTTCCTCATTCAGCATGGCGCGGAAGACGGTGCCAAGCCCGGCGGAAGCGCAGAAGAGATAAACGTTCTGGCCGACAAAACCGACATCCGCGCAGGCCGTCGTCAATTTTCTTTTTGCGTCAAAATCGCCGGGCTGTTTGGACTGGTCCACTACATACACCAGATTAAGGGGAGCCTGCGCTACGAATTCCTGCGTACCTGTTGAAGCCCTCAGGTCCCCCTGCATCACTTTCTTCAATTTATGCGTCTCCGGTTTGTAAAGATAGGCTGCATCCGGAAGGACCACATAGATTTCTATTTCATTGGAGTTCCGGGATGACGGCGCGGTCCGGTAATCCATGTCCTCGCGGTTGACGCCCTGGGCAGCCCACAGGAGGGAGGAAAGCACCTGGAGAGGAATGGGGCGGTCTGCGAAGGTCCGGATGGACCGGCGTTCCTGCAGGGCCTCCATGAGGGGCTTGCCGCCCTTCCTGTCCGGCTCCGGCAGGATAATGTCGTTGCAAAGGGCGTTTCCGGAGGAAAGCCATGCGGAAACGAGAAACAGACGGGGAAAATGGATGCGGGGGAGGTTCATGCGGGATAAACAGTAGTAGAGTCTCTTGAACAGAATATATGTTGGATGTTTCCCTGACTTTTTGGGAAGAGGAGGGGGAGCCGTTATCCTAGGAAATAAATAGGGTTGTGCAAGAAAAAAGAAATGATCCTGTTTTTCTGCGGATGTCTTGCCGTAAAGGGCGCCGCGACTTTCTGTTTTCCCGGCATCAGGCGTGGGAAGGAAGGCAAATGGAAACTTATCTCTGTAAACAGGTTGTTTCAGATTGACCTTGAAATAATATTGCGCTTTTCCGTCAAACGGAACCGGGTGTTGCGGCCCCTTCCAAATTGTTAATTTACCTGAATTACTTTAATTTCTTAAACTGCCTTATGAATATTCCCCATTCCTGGAATCCGCCTCCGCCGAAACGTAAAAAATCTTCCTCGGGCGGATCAATCATGGCGATTGTCGTGATACTGGCACTGGTAGGCGGCGGCATGGTGTACTACCGCATTTCCGAACAAAGAAAAGCGGAAACAGCAGAATTGGCTGCCAGAAAAGAAGCGGAGGCCCAGGCCGAGCGTGCGCGCGAAGCCGCAGCCCAAGAAGCCAAAGCCGCCCGGAAGGAGGCGGAAGCCCGCGCCCGTGCGGAGGCTGAGAGAAAGGCCCGGCTGGAGGCGGAACGCCGAGCCGCCGAAGAGGCCGCCAAAAAACAGCAGAAGGAGCCGGAGGAAGTGAAGCCGGTTCCGGTGGAGCCCAAGGAGGAGCCCATCGTCCAGGAAGAGGACCCCCGTTTGGAGATTTTCAAGAAGCCCGTGCTGCTCGTCAGCCTGAAAGCCAATGATGCCGCCAACCGGAAGTTGTTCAAGGACGCCTTTGACCTGGCTCTGGAAACGAGCCGTTATGATTTATATGCGGAATTCCTGCGCACCAATCTGGAAAGGGATGCCGTGAAGGTCATCAAGTTCGGCAAATTTGATGAAACCATGTACCAGCAAAGCCCCATGCTCATGCGCGCCAACGAGCTGTACCAGCTCATCAGCAAGGTGGGGCCGGACACCATCCGGGAGCATACCATGGAAAGCACCCCCAGGTATTTTTATCCATGGCTTTTTTCGGATAAATCCAATCCCGTAAAGCTCTTTCTGCGTACGGTGGCGCGGGAGCAGACCCCCAAGGAACAGTGGGCCGGCATCCTGAGGAAATGGGCCGAATTCTGGATGAAAACATCCGCCATGCCCCGCAGCAAATATTCCTCCCTGGCATTGGCATGCGCCATGCTGCATCCCGGTATTGCCTCCAGTCCGTCCAAATTGCGGGCATCCTCTTCCGGCAATATTTCCACGACGCCCCTGACGCTGGAACAGGTATTTGAATATTTCATGGAAATGGACGAGAAGCATGAACTGCTGACGGACATCACCAAGCTGAGTCCGTCCGAGTTGCTGTTCATCGTGGATGTCCGCCTTCCGCGGTCGGAAATGGACTGGGCACGCAAAAAGGTGCGCCTGACGCGCAAGGGATGGGGAGGCGCCTATTCCATGATCCGCTACCGCATGGACCGCGCCGCGCTTGGCAAAGACCCGTACAATACCTACTCCTTCCAGGAAATCCTGGATGAAGGCGGCATCTGCATGGACCAGGCTTATTTTGCTGTTAACACGGCCAAATGCAACGGCATCCCTTCCGCATATGTTACGGGCGACGGCAACCGCGGACCGCATGCCTGGGTGAACCTGCTGACGGCGGACGATACCTGGCAGTCCTACGGAGGCTACGGATACAATACGGGCCATTTCTCCCATCCGCACAACCGCAAGTCCAAACATGAATCCACTCTTCTGCAGGGAATGGACAGGAAAGTGAACGGTGCCAGGCTGGACGCCACGCTGGATTACCTTTCCCTGGCGGACCTGTTTGAAGAAATGCAGAAACCGGATTGCGTCAGAGTCATGCTGGAAGCCGCTACGGAAAACACGCCGGGCAGCCCCCTGGGCTGGGAACGGCTGATTGAAGTAATGGCGCGGCCTGAAAGCGGGACAAAGCTGGAGGAATGGGACAGGCTGGTCACCCTGATCAAGCGGAAGTTCCGCTCTCGTCCGGATTATCTGGCCATGGCTGCGCGCGTGGAGGACGAGTACATTTTCCCCCAGCGCGATGCCGCCACCAACAAGCGCAATGTGGCCCGCGATCTGAAGAAACTGGAAAAGGAAACGGATGAAGGCCGCAGCGACCTGACCTCCGCCGCTATCAAGCGGCAGGCGGATATCCTGATCAAAAAAGGGGACAAGGCGGCTGTGGCGGCCCTTTACCGGAAGTCCATGAAGGACTATGCCGTCCGTGCGGAAGTATTTGAAGCCCTGATGGGGCAGTATTACCGCTATGTCTCGGAGGACCAGGCCGCCGTACTCCAGCTGGCCAAGGAGGCGGAATCCTCCTACAACAGGTACATCCGGACAAAGTCCGACGACTATTTCAAGGTGAAAAAGGAAGTTTCCATCCAGAAAAAGATTGCCGGATATTACGAGAAGGGCGGCAATGAAAAGAAGGCCGCCTTGCTGCGGAAGGACGCTGAAAAGCGGGAGAAAAACAGCAAGAAAGGCATCAGGGAGGAACGTTGACCCGGATGGCTGCCGGAGTGGGAAAGGCACCTTCCGTTTCCGCCGGGAACGGAGGGCCGTCCTCTCTTGCCCCAGGTTGCGGCATATCCGGGGAATGAACGTTTTTAAGCTGGAATGCTGTCTTATCTTCAACTAATACATGTCCCATATGGCAAGAGAACCTTACGCGAACTTCTGGCCCAAAGTGGCGGATACCGCTTTTGTGGCGAACAGCGCCGATCTGATCGGCGATGTCACCATTGGAGAGCATGCCAGCATCTGGTACCATACCACCCTGCGTGCAGACATCAACAAGATCGTCATTGGAGACTATTCCAACATTCAGGACAATAGCTGCATCCACTTGGCGGACGATTACGGCTGCTATGTGGGCAATTACGTGACCGTGGGCCACGGAGTGATTCTGCATGCCTGCACGGTGGAGGACGAATGCCTCATCGGCATGGGGTCCACCATTCTGGACGGTGCGGTCATCGGCCGCGGGTCCGTGGTCGGCGCCAATTCCCTGGTGACCAAAGGCACGATTATTCCTCCCAATTCCCTGGTGCTGGGTTCTCCCGCCAAGGTGGTCAAGGACTTGGGACCGGAATCCCAGGCTAACAACCGCAAGTGGGCGGAAAAATACGTAAAGGTGGCTACCCGCTATACGGAGCGGGTCATCAATCCCGGTTTTTAATTTCCGAACTTTTGCCTGCCATGCCGGAAGAAAAGCTGATTACCGTGGAACCTTATGCGCTGCTCTATACACGGGCAGGCGCGGGGGTATGCCTGCGTGATCCGCTTACCGGCAAGGTAGGCGTCATTTTCATGGAGCTGCCGGACGGCATGGCCCTGGAACAGGCGCTGAAGGGGGAACGCCCGGCGAGGCCGGACACTTCCTCCCTGCTGGCGCACCTGCTCTCCGCCATGGAGTGCCGGGTCAGGCTGGTGTTGATTAACGGGCGCAAGGATGAAGTCTTTTATGCCCGGGTAGCGGTGGAAGCCGTCAATGAAGTTATGGAGAAGCTGGTGGAACTGGACTCCCGTCCGTCCGATGCCCTGATGATTGCCGCCCGCTTTGGGACCGGAATCAAGATCATTCCCGCGGTGTGGGAGAGCATGGAAAATATTTTCCCTCAGCTTGAACAACTGGAGACGGACTCCCTGGACAGCCGTGCTCCGGTATATGTGGCTGATTTGTAGGAAGACCATGAGTTTTTGTTCCATCCGGAATCGGCTTAACTGAAAAAAAACTTGCCAAGCGCGGAGGAAGTCTATACATTCGGCCCACATCACTTCAAGTGGGTAGATTCCCGAGCGGTCAAAGGGGGCAGACTGTAAATCTGTTAGCATTCGCTTTCGAAGGTTCGAATCCTTCTCTACCCACCACTTTTTCTTTTTTCAAGCCTTGCATGAATGTAACAATGCAGGGCCTTTCCTTTTCTTCCTTCTCCTTCTTTTCCCGTCTTTCACGGCGGTGATGGCTTCAAGAGGCTTCTTGAAGATACCCCCTGACAGAAGCAAGGATTTCCGCGGCAAATGTTGCCGTTTTCCAAAACCATCAGGTTTTTCCAGCAGGATGACATCTGCCGATTCCCTGGCGATGTTCACAGCGGTATCCACGGAGATCCCTGCATTCGAAGCTTTCATCGCAGCGACCTCATTAAAGCCGTCCGCCATGAATCCGCCGATATGTCGATTGTCCTTAGTGATTTTACAATCAGCTACTTTTAAAAGGGAAAAATTTGGCAATGCTGCTCCGTGAAACATTCCGGAATGCCGGGTTTTTCAGCAAAACCGCTGCGATTCCGGCGGAAGGCCCAGGAGTATGCCGCATGGATGACTTCTGGGCTGGTCGACAAGGAGGGAACGGATATGTTAGAAAGGGCTCCCTTTTCCAACTGCTGCACTGATTTAATATGTTGACCACACTGATTATTCTGGGAGTCTCGGCCATTCTGTTTGTCCAGGGAAGAATTCGTTCGGATATTGTCGCCTTGTGCTCCCTGTTGTGCCTGATGGTGTTCGGAATCCTGGGCCCTGAGCAGGCTCTTTCCGGATTTTCCAACTCCATCGTCGTGATGATGGTGGGACTTTTTGTGGTGGGCGGCGCCATTTTCAGGACGGGACTTGCCAAAATGATAGGCAGCAGGATTGTGAAGATGGCCGGGAAAAGCGAACTGCGCCTGCTGGTGCTGACAATGCTCGTGACGGCGGGGATAGGCGCGTTTGTCAGTAATACGGGCACGGTGGCGCTGATGCTGCCCATTCTTGTGAGTCTGGCGGCGGACGGAGGGATTCAAACCCGCCGCCTTCTGATGCCCATGGCATTCGCCAGCAGCATGGGGGGCATGCTGACACTGATCGGCACGCCTCCCAACCTCGTGGTGAACAACCAGCTTCAGGAAGCCGGGCTGGAAGGGCTGGGCTTTTTTTCTTTCACTCCCATCGGCATCGTGTGCATCGTCACGGGCGTTCTGGTTCTGATTCCCCTGAGCAGGAAGTTTTTGGGAGAACGCGGGGAGGAACCGCAATACGAGGCCAAAGGAAAATCCCTGAGCCAGTTGATAGACGAATACCAGATCATCGGCAACCTGTACCGGCTGCGCGTGCTGGAAGATTCCGAGTTAACGGAGCATCCCCTGCACGACCTGCATATTCCGGACCGCTACCATGTGAACATTGTGGAGGTGCGCCGCAGGCACTCCGCCCGCCATTCCTTCCTGCAGACGGTCAGCCAGACCATGGCGGGGTCCGATACGCGGGTGAGGAAGGCGGACGTGATTTACGTGATGGGGGAGTTTGAGGATGTGGACCGTTTTGCCCGGGATTTCGGAGCCGTGATGATCAACCGGAAGACGCCGGAAGATACGGATTCCGTACTCAGGAGCAAGTTGAAGTTTGATGAAATCGGCATTGCGGAGATGCTGCTGATGCGCAATTCCGACTTGATCAATACTCCGGTCAAGTCTTCCGGGCTCCGTGCCAAGTACGGCGTCAACATTCTGGCCATCCAGCGGGATAATCATTACCTTTTCCACAATTTGAAGGACGTAAAGCTCCAATATGGGGATACGCTTCTCATTCAGGGAACGTGGACGGACATCGCGCGTCTAAGCGAGAAAACGTTTGAATGGGTGGTGGTGGGCCAGCCCCTGGCGGAGGCTTCCAAGGTGACGCTGACGCACAAGGCGCCCCTGGCCGCGGGAATCATGATCCTGATGATCGTTGCCATGGTATTCAATTGGGTTCCGGCCGTGGCCGCCGTTCTAATTGCCGCCGTCCTCATGGTGTTGTGCGGCTGCCTGCGCAACGTGCAGGAAGCGTACAAGACGATCAACTGGGAAAGCATCGTGCTCATTGCTGCCATGCTGCCCATGTCCCTGGCACTGGAAAAAACGGGGGCGTCGGAAGCCATTTCCCATGGTCTCGTGGCGGGGCTGGGAGGGTTTGGTTCCCTGGCCCTGCTGGCCGGCATTTATTTCACGGCGTCCCTGCTGACCATGTTCATTAGCAATACGGCTACGGCGGTGCTTCTGGCGCCCATTGCCGTGCAGTCCGCCGTGAGCATGGGAATCAGCCCCTATCCGCTGCTGCTGGCGGTTTCCGTGGGTACCAGCATGTGTTTCGCATCTCCCTTTTCCACGCCTCCCAATGCCCTGGTGATGCCGGTGGGAAAGTACACGTTCATGGATTACGTAAAGGTTGGCGTGCCGCTTCAGGTGATCATGGGACTGGTGATGATCGTCGTAATTCCCCTGTTTTTCCCGTTCGGCAAGGCGTAGGGTGTTCATGAACGGAGAAGTATGGCAGGGATTTTCCGTTTTTTGCGAGAAAAAGAGAGACAAGGCCGCGGTCCGGGAGTAAAACAGGAGTAGTTATAAAAGCCTTTCATTTTATTATGAAGAAGTATTTGTTTATTGCCGCTGCCGCCATGTTTGCCCTGCCGTCCATGGCTGCTGAAGACGCCCCAAAAAAAATGACCTCCGCAGAGAAGAAAGCCGCCATGCTGGAAAAATATGATACCAACAAGGACGGCAAGCTGGATGCGGAAGAGAAGGCCAAGATGAAGGAAGACCTGAAGAAGCAGAAGGAAGAGGAGCGGGAAGCCAGGAAGCACGGCTCCCGCAAGTCCGACTGATGTCTTTTCTTCTTTCATTCACAGGATTCCGTATGTGAACGGCCTGAAATATGTTCAGGCCGGAGGGGAACCGGGCTTTTTAGGACGATGAAATACGGCAAATGGAACAGATGGTGTGCCGGCGGCATGCTGGTTTTGCTGACCGCCTGTACGGCGGAGGAATGGGCGCAGTTTTCCAAGGAAATGGAGGAAAACCAGCGCGCCGCTGCCGAACGCCGCGCCACCTACCACAATATCAGCGTCCAGTGCTCTGATTGGGACATGAGGGATACGGCTATGGCCGGCCTGTCTGCCAAGGGTTTCCGGGTCATCTATCCCGGAGAGGGGAATTACGGGGCCATCGTTACCGTCGACAAGACGGCGGAAGAACATACCCTGATTCGCAAGGGCCTTTACTTTTTCCCTACTGCGGGGCCTGATACGCGGCCGGGATACAAGACAAAGGTCACGGTCACCGTGCATGATTTGAATGGCAGAAAGCTGGCGGAATACCAGGGGGAAAGTTCGCCCGGGGAGTCCTACCACCGTTCCGAGGCGGCGCGCTCCGCCTGTCGCAAGGCAATTTCCCGAATGCCTGCCAGCAGCTCCGTTTATTGGTAAAGAAACACGGCTTTTTGTAAAAAATTACAGCCGGGATCCGGGTTATGCCGGGGGACTGATTTTACGTTTTTTGCGGGACCGGATTTTGTAAGCCAGTGTGTCGATCAATTCCCGGACGGCATTGACCGGGTTTTTCCGCAGGACGTGGCGCCCCTTCAGGACGGCTCCGGGCCGGACGATCCCTGTTCCGCGATGGTTATGGATGACTGTGGCTGTCTGGGCGAACATGTTGTATTTTTCCAGAACCAGGCAGCGTGCTTCCCGGATGGCGGGGAGGCGTTTTTCATATTCGCCGTCGTCCATGGCTTTGCGGATGATTTCAAAGGCTTTTCCGGGGTCGTTGATGGGTACTGGGATGAAACTTTCCGGCGGGAAGCATTCCGTGGCACGCGGATCTCCGGCATAGAAGGGGAGGGTCATGGCAACAAAGGCGTCCGAAAGCTTTTCCGTCCAGTGATGGGGCTCCAGATGGTTTTCCACGCACAGGTGGTACTTGTAGTCGTCCATAGCGACGGTCTTGTTGTCTATTTCCCGAATGCCGTGCCCGAACCAGTCCAGCTCAGGCAGCCTGTCCGCCAGGTAGCGCGTAAGGTCGTAGCGCATTTTGTGCATCGTGTGCGTGTGCTGCTTGGCGGAACAGATGGTGGAAAGCATTTTGGTCTTGGGGAATTCCTTTTGATCCAGGATTTCCTGCATGGGTTTGATATAAAGCCATTCCAGGCAACCCCGGCCCAGCGTGTGGTTGGGGTGGGGAAGGTCTGTTGGGGAATGCGTGGTCAGGACGGTGCCGAACTGGCGAGTGTATGCACGACTGTATATCTTGATGGATGGCGGTTCCACCGTGATCAGAATGGTTTGGTCCGGCGGACAGAGCAGGGGTTCCGTTTCATTCCTGATGGTGCCGATGTCATGTCTTGGAAATTCGTCGTACACCAGCACCCAGTCGTAGTCCGTCATGGCGGCATCCGTGCAGAATAGGCAGCCGTCCCACAGCAGGGAGTCGGTTTCATCGGGAGAGGCCTTGGTGGATTTTCTGATGACCTTGATGCGTATGGGGCTGCTGGAATCCTGCATATGGAGCTGGTGTTGAAGAAGACGGCCGGGAAGGCCGCCGGATTTCCGGAACACGGAGGAGGCGTGGAGCGCTACCGTGCCCGTAGTGTAGGGGGAGCACCTGCCTTGTCAATGCCAAAGGGCCTGCCCTTTTTCCACGAATGGCGGCAGGTTAGTTGGATGCCGTGTTCTCCCATTCCGGGAAAAGACGGTCAATGACGCTGGCGACCATTTTCCTGGAGCCGTAGGGCGAGAGATGGTTGTCGTCACAGTACAGCAGGTGGCCTTCTTCCTGCTCCATCCATTGTCCGTTTTTATGAAAGGCTTCATGGAGCAGGACTACCCGGCACAGTCCGGTTTCAGCCATGTGTTCAAGCATCGTGAAGACGGGACGCTGGCGGGTATTGAAGTCTCCGCCCAGCAGGCGGTCTGACCGGTTGGAATTCAGCAACGCGTTGCGGCGCATGAGTTTGCATGGCCCGAATGTCCATTCCGGCACGGGACCCAGCAGCACGACCTGCCTGCCCGACTGGCGGATGCGTTTGCAGGTATTGTACAGGCCCTGGAAGACGAGCTGCTTCATCTGTTCATCCCGCTGGTCGTTGACAAGCTCGATCCAGCGGTTATGGATAAATACGGTGCGAATATGGGGAGTGTGTTCCAGCCAGTCCAGGATCAGGTTCATGTTGTGTTCCCAATGCGGGTACATGAGCCGCAGCTGGGCCAGTGCACCGCTTTCTGAAGAGTTGGAAATGCCGCTCAAAGGGCATAGACGGGCACGGAAAAAGAGGCCGGATTTGTGCAGAAGCCTGGCGGCGGAGTCGAACCCCGGAGAACTGGCCATGGCATGGCTGTCTCCGATCAAAAGAAAAGCCGGTGCGAGGTCCTCCCTGCCCAGACTGACAAGGGGATATCCGGTTACGTCGCCGAGCTCCGGGTGATGGGACTGGATCAGGTTTCCCTTTTCCACCACGGCCTTGTCCGGCGGCGTGATGCCGAACGAGGGGGGGAAGGCCTGTCCGCGCCAGTATTCCGGAAACGGCATGTTGTTGATCGCCACATGCCAGTAGTTGCGGGCGCCGTCCGTCCATTTGAGCCATTCCCCGGCAAAACCAAGCATGCAGCAGCCGACCGTAGTGAAGATGAAAGCGTTTTTGCGCGTCCAGAACGCGGGTGCCGTCCTGAAGGGCATTTCAACGAATTTCCAAGAGAGGTAGGCCAGGGCGAGGGAGGCGAGAAACATTCCCGCATAATCCCATACGCCGCACTCGTTGAAACGGCAGTAGGTCCAGTAAACGATGACAGGCCAGTGCCACAAATACAGGGAATAGGAGATTTTACCGATACCCGTGCAGACGGGATGTTTCAGAATGCGCCCGGACCAGCCGTCACTGCCGTAGCGTATCAGGAGTACGGCCCCGGCAACGGAAGGCAGTGCGGTATAGCCGGGAAAGAGGGTGGAGGAGGTATAACAGACAAAGGGGGCGAGGATTCCGGTCCATCCTGCCAGGGCCAGCAGCCCTTTTCCCCGCGTTTTGTCCGCCACGGCGGGAGCCAGGGCGAGCAGGCAGCCGGCCAGAAGCTCCCAGGCACGGCCGGGAAGCAGGTAAAAGGCCTTGCTTTGCTCTACCATGTCCATTTGGTAGGCAGCTACGCACAGGGAAAGAAGCATGGTTCCGCAGACGGCGGCCATTAGGGCGGAACGCCGGGTTTTCCACATGAACAGGAGGGCCAGCGGGATGACGAGGTAGAATTGTTCTTCCACGCTCAGCGACCACAGATTCAGCAGGGGGTTTTCCTCCGTGGCCGGGCTGAAATAATCTCCTGTGGTTCTGTTGAAATAAATGTTGGTGATGAAGAGCGTGCTTGATCTAACTGTTCGGCCCAGGGAACGCAGGTCGTCGCAGTCCAGGACAAAGCAGCCGAAGGCCAGCACCACCGCAATGAGGCAGAAGTAGGCAGGCATGATGCGCTTGATTCTGCGGCAGTAAAAGGAAGTCAGGGAAAAGGAGTTTTCTTTCAGACTGCGAACAAGGCCCCCGCCGATCAAATAGCCGGAAATGACAAAAAAGATGTCCACCCCAGTGTAGCCGCCCGGGCACAGCCATTCCTGCAAGTGGTACAGGACGACGGAGAGTACGGCGAATGTCCGCAGGCCGTCGATGTGGGGAAAGTATGTTCCGTGAATGAAGTTTCCGCCCTGCCGGGAAGAAGGTGAACAAAAGTTTTCAGAGATGCATTTGTCCATAAGGGTGAAAGGCGCGTAAAATCAGGAGGGATAGCAGGAAGGAATGAAAAGGCTGTTTGCAGAGAGTCCGCGTCGTGTATGGCTCTTCGTTATTGATGGAGGCGGGATTTCAGGCTGTGCCAGGCCAGGCGCCCTTTGTGGCCGCGTTTCAGAAAACGCTGATAATAGGAGATCCATGTACCGTCACCCTTGCGGTGCGCTTCTTCCGGCGCCTGGTCGAAAATCCTGTAGAGCTTTTCCGTTTCCCGTGCCGTTTCTTCCAGAAACAGGATTTCCTGTTCCGGTGTTTTCCAGGGGCGGGACATGATTTCACACCAGAGGCCGTTGTCCTCATCCACCTTTTTTACATAGGCCACTGCGTCGTCCAGCGTGGGAAAGTCATGGCAGTTGATGAAGGAGGAGGAGTTGAATTCCCTGCCAATGTCAGGATTGCCCCAGTAAATGGGGATGGTGCCGGCAAGCATGCTGGTGACGAGTTTTTCGCTGGTATAGCCGGGGTACCAGGCATTTTCAAAGGCGATGGAGAATTTGTACGGTTTTTTCATCCGGATGGACGAGGCGTACCAGTCTCCCGTCCGGAGGCCGTCGCCCGGCGTGTTGTTGAGATGGCTTCCCAGGGAATTGACGAATTTATAGCTGGAAAGCTTGTGGAACATGGCGTCCCGGTTGGGGTGGGATTTCCGGTTGGCGTAAATGAAATTGCAGAAGCCGGTTTTGGCGGCGAGAAGGTTTTCCGCATTCAGTCCTTTCTTGGCCCCGTGCACTTCCTGAAGGTGGTGCCGCAGGCTGGGGAGTTTTACGGTGCGTTCGCTGGCGGGGATGGCGTCCACCCCTATGTAATAGTCAAACAGCATGAAGTCCGGAGCAATGGCTTCATGACAGCCGTACATGATGGTGAGATGGCCGGGCGAGCGCTCCAGGAAGTCGTAAAACGCTTCACGATTGACGTAAAACCACGGTGTGGCAATCAGGTAATCAAAGTCGGAATCGCTTTCCTCTATATGGTATCTGTCTTCCAGAAGGTGCCGGATGCCTTCCTTCCCGAAGTCCGGTGTGGATTGCAAAAAGGAGATTTTAAGCGTTTTCATGAATGGGAAGGGCAGGCTCCGACCAGTGTAGGCGGCATGTCTTCCGTGTCAATGCCAAAGGGCCGTTTTTCTCCGGAGCAACCGTTCGTAGCGGTTGGCCAGCTGCTGGACAGCTGCAGGTGAATGTCCCTATGGCCGCAGCGATCCAGTTCCTCCATAACGGAAGGAATGAAGGCCTCTTTTGTCGGACTACGAATCCGGTAGTGCCGCGGGTGATGACGAACGCCCGGATTACCTTGCATGTTCAGGACATTCAGTGAGAAAGGAAGAGCCCTTCTCCTGCCAGGCAACAGGAATTCAACGCCGCATGCCAGTTGGCGGCACTGGGCGCCTCACGTTCTTCTGGCGGCAAAATAGCTTTCATCACTCTTAACACTTTCTTGATCAAAATGAGCTTTACTTTCACAGATCTCAGAGAACCTTTCGCGCAAAAGCCTCAATGCATGATTGACGGTTTTTCAGTTTAAGATTGTCAAAGGTGTTGTTTTTAGAGCATTCCTATCAAGCGAGAACAAACGAATGCGCCTCTAAACTTCTTCTCTGAAAAGCGGGAACGGTAAAAATATTTGATTAGATGCGATTCTCCGACTCTTAACTAGGCGGGATTCTAAAATTTTTAGAATAAATGGATGATTATTGATTTTGCTATCATAAATTATACTATTTTTATTTTTGTTAAATCATTTATTTTCAAAAATTAAAATTGACACCGAATTCGTAGTTCCGTAGATTTTGCCCTCGGGATGACCATCAGTAGAAAAGATCATATAGCCGTTATTTTTTCTGTGAATGAAGGTTGGGCACCTTATGTCGGCGTAGCCATCCATTCTCTGTGCCGCAGAAGCGATCCGGGGTATTCCTATGATTTGTGGATCATGCATGACGGAATGAGCAGAGAGAAGATGGAATGCCTGTCTTCCCTTGTAGATTCTTTTTCTCATATAACTTTGAATTTTAAATCCATGGTTAAAATCAGGGAAGAAAAGATGAATGCCAGGAATTTGCATGGGGTGGCATGTTCCATTTATTACAGGTTGTGGCTGGCTACTTTGTTTCCCGAATATGACAGGATGATCTACTTGGATGTAGATGTGTTGTTGAATGCGGACATTGCGGAATTGTACCATACGGATCTTAACGGTTGCCTCATCGGCGCGGTAACGGATATTTCCGTTTTGAAATTTCTATCATCGGGGGAAGCTGCTTTGAATCCCAACAGGCAGCTTCTTGAGGAGCTGGGCATTCGGGATATCAGGCGGTATTTTAATAGCGGAGTACTGGTCCTGGATTTGAAGGGAATCAGAGAACAAGGGAAGGAAGCCGTGTTGATGGAGCTGTTCAACCGTGAAACGTTCTTCAATCACGACCAGGATATCCTGAACATTGCTTTTTATGGTTCCTGCAAACATTTGCCAGTGGAATGGAATTTCCAGTTTGAGCCTTATTTGAAGGGAGATCCGGATGAAGCCTCGTGGAGGGGGACGGAATTTGCCGATATTTTCCGCATCCATGAAGAAAGGTCCTGGAAAATCCTTCATTTGATTGAGAGTAAGCCTTGGGATGTGCATTCCAGAGTGGCTGCCCACGTTGTGCATGGAGCCGTGTGGTGGGAGGAAGCTTTTGACATGCCGGTTTTCCAGCTGCATTTCAGAAGGGTGTTTTGCCAGTCTCTGGAAGCCACTCGGAAAAAACTGCGCAGTCATCAGTGGAAAATGTGGTGTTCCTTGGGCCATGTCCGGACCAAGCGGAAGCAGAGAATAACCCTGTGGAGGGATTATTTAAACATGCTGGAGTATTTGGCGCAAAAACATGAGTTGCGGTATTATTGAAATCAGGACATAGGATACGCGTCATGGAATTTCCCTTCAAGGTGGCACAGATTTCCCATAATGTTTCGGAAAGTTCGATGCCATATCGGTTGAACGACGCTTTGAACCGGCACGCAGAGGGAACGGATTCCCATCTTCTCCTCCGGAGAGCGGGGAATGGGATTGGAAAGGAAATAAGAAGATCCTGCTACCGGAGGATGCAGGATTCCGCCAAGCGGTGGATAGCCCGCGGCATGTGCCGCTTGACAGTGCCTTACGATCGCAATACTCCTTTTTACAGTGTTTTGGGTATGGGGTTCAGTGTAGATCAAATGGAGGAGGCTGACATCGTTAATCTTCATTGGATAGCCGGACGCACTCTGGATTTCAGCCGTCTTCATTTGATTGGCAGGCCCCTCGTGTATACGCTTCACGACACCATGCCTGTTACAGGCGGCTGCCATGGGGAAATGGGATGCCTCCTTTACCGGAATAGCTGCAGGGGAGATTGCCCTCGCCTCGGGCATATTTTAGGCTGTGGGAGCTGGCCGGGGTGGTTATTCCGCAAGAAGAAGGAATATTTTGCCAGGATACCTGATTTAACCATTGTCACGCCATCCAAGTGGTTGTTGGATATGGCCAGGGAGAGCCGAATGTTTGAGGGCAGGCGCTTGGTGCATATTTTTAACCCGGTGGATACGTCCGTCTTTATTCCGCCCGTGAATAAGGCGGAAGCGAAGAAGCGTCTGGACGTGCCGGAAAATTCTTTTGTCATTGCCTTTGGAGCTGTCAACCTGCAAGACCCTTTCAAAGGCGGAGAGTATGTGATGCCGATTTTACGGGAATTATACAGGCAGGGGGCACGCCATATTCACTTATTGATTTTTGGAAATGACGATTCCAGTACAGAATGGCCTTATCCATGTACAAGGATGGGATTTCTCGCGGACATGGGAAAGCTGGCCCAGGTTTATCAGGGTGCTGATATGTTTTTGAATCCAACCAAGCAGGACAGCCTTTCTTACGTGAGTCTGGAAGCCATGAGTTGCGGGGTCCCTTCCGTCAGTTTCCGGACGGGAGGAGTGCCTGAGGTCTGTTTGGATGGGAAAACCGGATTGATTGCAGACCAGTTTGATATTGACCGGATGGCTGCCCATTGCCTGCTTTTATATAACGACAACCAGTTGTTGAAACGCCTGGGCCATGCCGGAAGGGAGTATGCGGAGAGAGAGTTTTCCTATCCTGTGATTGCGTCCCGTTATGCGAGTCTGTATAGGGAGATACTGGCGACCGGCTGTTCCGGAAACATCCGTTAACCTGTTTTGCGGAAGAGGCGTCTCCACAGGTTCCCGCAGGTTTTTTGTGTTGGGGAAACGCTGATGTCGCGCCTATCCTGGAATGGAAACAAGGCCAGTCGGTCCCAGTCTTCCGCATAAGTCTCCGAACAGGGAAGGGCAGTAACGCCGCGCAGTTTGCACAGGATGGAAAAAATGCTTTGGTCGTACCGGTTTTCTACGAATTCCTCCAGATTGGGAGAGACAGAGGGGGAGTTGTCCACCAGATTCAGATGGTTGTAAAAGATATGGAGCCAGTCCCGGATCAATTCTACCGCCCTGGGGCTTTTTTTGATGAAGACATGTCCGGCCGCGATTTGTTGGCTATGCGTGATGCGGGTATTTTCCGGAGAGATGGAGAAATGGCGGAAGATGTCCCCCTTGGTCCATTTGTATTCAGGCTGTCCATTGTAAAATGCCAGCATGCCATTGTTGTCCCGGTCCAGAATGTCCACATATTCCCGGAAGCGTTTCATGCCTGCCGGATTGATGTGGCAGCCGGCATCCAGATACAGGAGACGGTCCCCATCCTTCATTTTCTGCAGGGCGTGGCTGATGATCCACGGTTTCCAGGACCAGTAGCCGAATCCTTTGCAGGAGGGAGTCAGGTATTTGCCCATGCGGCTGGTGAATTCCGGGAGAAGGTCGTGTTCCGTGAACGACGTGGTTTCATCGAAAAACTCCAGGGCCTCCGCCTGCCGGCACAGACGGTTCAGGGAGTCCGTCATGCGGGAGTCTGCGAATGAAATAAAATGGTTCATCAAGCGGGAAGTTGATGTGCTGTGTTATATAGGGAAGGTGGAGGAGTGTCAATCAGGCCTTTGCGGAGAGGCTGTCGGGAGTCCGGAGAAGGAGCGGGTATCAGAGAGGTAGGTGGAAAGGACCCGTTTGCAGGAATAATACCTACCCTTCTGTCCCGGCAGGCAGGACCCGGCCAGCAGCAAAATGCGGCTGAAGCCGTTGGAAGGAGGAGGTACTGAATTGAGCAGATCGGCCAGTTGCCTGTCTCGTCCGGAAAGGGTGGAGAAAAAGAGATCGCCTCCAGCCTGCCGGTAGAATTCATGCCACCATGCCAGAATGATCCGCTTCTGCGGAGGAGTCATGCGGTTGAAGAGCGGATGCTTGGAGATGAAAAAGGGCTTGAGTTTCCGCACGCCGTAGGCAAACAGGCCGGCGTTTAACCAGCCGCGTGCCTTCCAATAGTCCACGATGTACAGCAGCCTTCGGAATTCCTGGACGCATTGGGAGTGGGGAATGTCGTCGCAGTGTCTGGAAAGGGAGTCCCGGCGCATCAGGCGGTAATAATACAGGCAGTCCGGAATGAACAGAAGGCGTGAAGCATGGGGAAGGACTGTCAGGCGAAATGTTTCATCTTCTCCTCCACATTTCAGATCGGCGTGGAACCGGAGGCTGTGCGTTTCCAGCATGCTTCTCCGGAACAACTTGCTCCATACGCAGATATCCATCTTTCCCCAGACGGAATCCCGGAAGAAGTTGGCGGGAGACGCATCCGATTCAAAGTTCCATGCGGGCGATCTTCTTCTGGAGACGATCAGCTCAGCCGTGGTATCGGAAAAAACATGATTTCCGCATTCCACCACGTCGGCATCATGTTCCAGCGCTCCGGAAAGAAGGCGCCCGTACATTTCAGGGTCCGCATAGTCGTCCGGGGCCGCAAAACCTACGTACAGTCCCCGCGCCGCATCCAGCCCCGCATTCCGTGCGGTGGAAACGCCTGCATTGGATTGGTTCAGAAGGATGATTCTGTCATCCTTCGCCTGCCACCGGAGCAGGCAGTTCCATGTGTTGTCCGTGGAACCGTCATTAATGCAGATAATTTCTATGCTGCGAAGAGTTTGCCGGGTCAGGCTTTCCAGGCAGACATCTATGTAAGCGGCTACATTATAGCAGGGAACGATAATGGAGACGTCAGGAGGCATAAAGAGACTTCTTATGGGTAACGGATTTATAGTCCGTGGTCAATGGTAATTTTGGGAAAGCAGGTCATTGAAGAATTTCCCAACGAGGAGGAGCGTGTCCGGGAGCCGGGACAAAAGTATGATAAGTATGCTGAGGCGGTTTCATTCCCATGGATTTCCATCTTGTCCGGATAGGAGTTGGAGTACCCGAACCATAAATTTGTTGAAAAGTCGCGTTCCGGGACATTTCAAATGGCAGTTGCCTAGCACAGGGAGGCTGTGGTAAAAGAAGGCGGTACAACTTCTTTATCTATTTTTCTGTTATGATTATTGTCACAGGCGGAGCCGGATTCATCGGTTCAAATATTGTCGCAGCCCTGGAGAAGGCCGGCAAAAAAGATATTGTCGTGGTGGATACGCTGGGCTCCTCCGACAAATGGAAGAACATAGCCAAACGGGAGTTGTGCGCGGTGGTGCCCCCGGAAGACATGTTCGATTACATGGAAGCGCACGCGGAAGAAATTGAGGCCGTCATTCACATGGGCGCGATTTCCGCGACGACGGAAACGGATGCGGATCTGATTATCCGGACGAATTTTACATTGAGCTGGTACTTGTGGGAATTCTGCACCTTGTACGGGAAGCAGTTCATTTATGCCTCCTCCGCGGCCACTTACGGGGACGGCTCCATGGGGTTTGACGACAATCCGTCCTTGGAGCATGTCAATGCGCTGCGGCCGTTGAACGCCTACGGATGGAGCAAGGCCCTGTTTGACCGGAAGGTGGCCAGGGAAGTGCGGGAAGGGCGCACGGTCCCTCTCCAGTATGCCGGCCTCAAGTTTTTCAACGTGTACGGTCCCAATGAGTACCACAAGGGCGGCCAGAAGAGTGTGGTGGCCCACATTTTCCCCCAAGTAAAAGTAAATGAGACGGTCAAGCTGTTCAAGTCCTATCATCCCGACTACAGGGACGGCTGGCAGCTCCGGGACTTCGTGTGGGTGGGGGACTGCGTGGATGTGGTTCTCTGGCTGCTGGACCATCCGGAAGTGAGCGGCCTGTTCAATGTGGGCTCCGGGGAGGCACGTTCGTTTTACGATCTGGCCAAGGCGGTGTTCAATGCCCTGGGCCTTCAGGAAAAAATCGGCTACCGGGAAATGCCTGAGGAACTCAAGGGCAAATACCAGTATTACACGCAGGCTGACCTTTCCCGGCTGCGCACCGCCGGATATTCGGCTCCCATGACTTCTCTGGAAGACGGCGTGCGGCAGTACGTGCAGAAGTATCTGGACCGGGAGGACAGCTACGTTTAACCCCGGATTGTTTTTCATTCATGCCTGCGCAACGCATTCTGATCATCAAGCACGGGGCCCTGGGCGACGTGGTGCTGGCCATGGGGACGATGAAACGTCTCCGGGAGCTTCATCCGGAGGCCCGCATCACCCTGATGACGATGGGAATGTTCGTCCCGATGGCGAAGCAGCTGGGCGTGTTTGACGATTTCATCGTGGATGACCGGGTTCCGTACTGGAAGCTGGGTGCCACCTGGGCGGCCATCCGTTCCATCGTTAAGGGAAATTTTGACGTGGTATATGACCTTCAGGAATCCTCCCGAACCAGGAAACGCTATTATCCGGCCATCCGCTTTCTGCTCAACCGCGATATGGATTGGGTGGCCTGCAATTCCGGAGAACGCCGCAGATTGTTGAAAAACGGAGGGTTTCGTCTGGGGAAGGTGGAAAGGGAGCCGTATCGGCTGGAGCGCGTCCTGACGGATTTATCCTTCATGCACGGGGAGGGCCGGCATTTTGACGAACTTCCGGAACGGTATGTGCTGATGATTCCGGGGTGTTCCCCCTCACATCCCTACAAACGCTGGCCCGTGGAGAATTTCTGCTCCCTGGCGCGGCGTCTGGCGGAGCGGGGCATAGCGTCCGTAGTGATTGGCACCAGGGCGGAAGCCGAGGAAGTGGAGGCCATCGCCTCCAGTTCTCCGCTGGCTGTCAGTTTTCTGGGCAAGTCCTCTCTGATGGATATTCCTCAGATGGCGTTGCGCTCCCTGGCCTGTGTGGGCAATGATACGGGCCCTACGCATATGTGCGCCTATTCCGGAGTACCCGTAACGGCCATTTTCTGCCACCGGACGCGCAAGTCCGCCATCACGGCCTGCCGTATCACGAACCTGATTTCCCCGGGAAGCATTGAGGAAATCACGGTGGACCAAGTGTGGTCCACGCTGGTACCCTATTTGTCCCTGAATCTTTCCGGAAAGAATGACCATGACGCATCCTGTTAAAATTTCCGTTATCGTGCCCGTTTACAATGTGGCTTCCTATGTGTCTGCGTGTTTGCAGAGTCTTTGCAGCCAGTCTTTCACGGATTTGGAAATTATCTGTGTGGATGACGCTTCCACGGACGCGTCCCTGTCCATTCTTGAGGAATGGAAGGAACGGGACCCTCGCGTCAAGGTAGTCAGCGCTCCTTCTAACGGAGGGCTTTCCCGTACGCGCAACTTGGCGATGAAGCATGCGGAGGGTGAGTTCCTTCTCCTGGTGGATTCCGACGACTGGATGGAACCGGACGCTTTAAGAGAGATGTACGAAACGGCGTGCGCCTGTTCTGCGGACCGGGTGGTGTGCGGTTACCGCTATTTTTATGAGGATGAGCCGGAGAAGAAAGATTTCTATTTGCCAAAAGACGTAGCGGAACCGGACGCGAGCTGGATCCCCTGTACTCCGTCCACCATTGGAAAGGTTCACCATGGCGCCAATGGCATGATGGTGCGGCGTTCCGTTGTGGAACAATACGGAACACAGTTTCCGGAAGGATTTTTATGTGAGGATATTTATTTTCATTACCTCACGTTTCCATTCTGCAAACGTGCCTGTGTCGTGCGCAAGCCGTTGTACGTCTATCGCAAGCGGAGTGGTTCCATTACGGACGAATTTGCTTCTGGTTGTTCCGTGAAGTCCTTGGATTATGTGAAAGTGGCGTTATTAGTTTTAAAGGAATGGAAAGAGAAAGGTTTGCTGGAGGAGTACCGGACGGCTTTTCTAAGGTTGTTGGTGATGTGCGTGCGCAATGTACGCAAGTATGCGCCTCATTCCGAGCAGGAAGATGTTACCCGGACAGTGTGCCGCGTACTCCGTGAAGAAGGCCTGTACCGTCCGGAAGAAGATGACAGCTGCCTGACCGCCACGGAAGCCAAATTGCTGAAATCCTGGCTGGCCGGGAAGTCCGGCCTGGGCTTTTCCTATTATTGGAAGAAGATGCGCAAGAGAGTGCCTCAACTGTTCCGCCATTGACCCTACCCGTTTCCTCCCATGAAAAAGAATGAATTCGCCGTCGTCCTCGCCAGTGACAACCGGGGAATACTGCCCTTGAGCGTCACGGTTTTTTCTTTGCTGAACACGGCGGGGCCGGACACTTTTTACAAGGTTTACGTGCTTTCCGACGACATTGATGCCGGCAACCGCCGCAAGCTGGAAGAGCTGGCGGCTCCGTTCGATTGCCGGCTGGAGTTTATTGAGATTTCCAATATCCTGGAGGAGCACGATTTCCCCCATACCGAACAGTGGCCCGTACCCGCCTGGGGGCGCGTGTTTATTCCGGAGCTGCTGAAGGAGGAAAAGGGCAATATTCTTTATCTGGATATTGATGTGCTGGTTTGCCGGGATTTGACGGAGCTTTTCCGCACGGACCTGACCGGAAAGGCGGTGGGAGTGGTGTTTGAGAATTTTTCAAAGCCCGGTTCCCATTTTAACGAACGGCTGGACATGCCGCTGAACTGCACGGGGTATTTCAACTCCGGAGTGCTGCTGATGAATGTGGACGTTTTCCGGGAGAAGGGGCTGGTGCGCGCCGTGCTGGATTATGCCGTCAGCCACAGGGACAGGCTTACCTGCCCGGACCAGGACGCTCTGAACGGCGCCTTGTGCGAATTGACGGTTCCTCTGCATCCCCGCTGGAATTGGCATGACGGGCTGACGCGGCGCATTTTGAAAAATAATCCCGGAGAGAAGTTCTGGCGCGGCGTGACGCCCCGGCAGGCGGTGGAAGCGGCCCTGGAGCCCGGAATTCTCCATTATCAGGGTGTTCACAAGCCTTGGAGGTATAATTGGCGCTATGAAGGGAAGCGTTACGAACGGGCCATGCGAGACGCCGGACTTCTGCGCGGTCCTCTTCCCGGCAGGACTCCGCTGGCCGTGCTGAAAAAGTACCTTTACAAGCCGGTTTATAGAATGACCGGAAATAAAATTCTGAGGCTGCGGGAACGATTTGATGAAGAAGACAGGGGATAAGGAAGAGTCAATTCCCAGATTGCCCCATTTCGGATTTGATGTCTTTTAGAACACGTTTGTAATAATCTTCATATGCCTCATTCTTCGCGTTTTCGCAAGGTGGTTCGGGAGAAGAGGAACGGACTTCCACGCTGAATTGTTCCAGCAGGGCTTTTACAGCATTGGTCGGCTGTCCGTAAAAGACGATGCGATTCCGAATGCGGTTTTTGATTTTTGGGTCACGCAGCCATCGTGACCTGAGATTCAAGATATACAATAGGTCTATTTCTTCCGGAGAAAGGTTCAGGCCCAGGATATGAATATTGGAGAAAAAGAAGGCATCAATCCATGATTCTCCTTTCCGAAGCTTGTAATCCTGTAATTTTTTATACATGCGCGGAACGGAGACTTCCTTTTTGTGCAACTGATAGGTGTATGTGCCTTTTAAATAATTGTCGATCTTGCCGATGCATCCGCAATAATGCTCGTATCCATATTGGATAGTGAAGGAATCCGGCTTGTCGTTGTAGGTGCCGTGGATGTTCCAGATGCGGCATGAATGTGAATGTTCCTTGTTTTCCATGCAGGCATGGCGCCGGATGCTGTATTTGGTTTCCGAATGCTGGCTGGATTTTTGTTCATAACCCCGCAATTCCAGAATCCGGCGCAGGAAGGTATCATAGTTGGTGGTCAGGTAATCATCCGCCTGGAGGTCCGCGAGGGCGTGCAGAATGGATTCCGGATGGTTCTGTGGGGTGAACTGTTCCAACTGTTTTTTGAGCTTTTCACGCATCATGGCAGAGAGGCTGCGCATGTTCTTTTCCGGATGTTGTTTTTGCTCCTTCAAGATCAGGTATTCATAGATCAGAGGAAAAGGGAGGCAATTTTTTTCCTCGGTGAAGGGGCAATAGGATCCCGCACATTCTCCGCAGGGCCGGCTGCAGATGGTTTCTTTGAGGAGGTCCGGGCTGCTGGGGCTTCCCAAAGTGCGCATCAGTCCGTTGCCGAACAGGATGGCATTTTTTATTGCGGGTGTTTTATTGGCGGAAACAGGCATGAATGGAGAGGCAGGTGAACTTTCCATGCTGGCATATGCCCGAAGAAAATCAAGCAGTGAAAAACAGACCTGCGGCTGTTTGTTGCCATGCGGAAACAGATTGCCGCCATCAGTGCAAGGTTAGCAGGTAGATTTCCGGTGGGCAGTTGAAGCGCAGGGGGAGCGTGCTGGTGCCCAGGCCTTTGGTAATCAGATATTTGTTTCCGGCGGAAATATGCCAGGGGTAGGTATAGGGCTGGGTATGCTCCGGGCTGGCTTCAAACCATAGCAGATTGAAGGGGAGGCGGATTTGGCCGCCGTGCGTATGGCCGCTGATGATGAAGTCCGCGTCCCCTTCTGAAAGAATGTGGTCGATTTCCGGACGGTGGCACAATACGATGTGAGGGATGTTTGGGGACTGCCGTTCCGGAAGTTGTTTTTTTGAGTGGCGGAAGGAATCCAGAAGCCCGGAAAGCTGGAGCCTGCGCCCGTCGTTAAGCGTGATGAGAACGCTTTTGTCGGCAAGAATCCTGATGCCCGCATGGGTCAGTTCCTTCTTCCAGTTGTTCCAGCCGAATGTGAAATCATGGTTGCCCTGAATCGCGAATACCCCGCAGGGTGCTTCCAGCCCTTGGAGGAGCTGTGCCGCCTTTTGCGGGTTCATGCTGGCGTTTTTACTGGAGCCGCGGGCATAATCCCCCACCAGAAGGATCAGGTCCGGCTTGAGCTGCATGATCCTCTGAACGTAGCGTAGGACTCTCACTTCGTCAAATGCGGTGGGCATGAGATGGAGGTCTCCGGCGACAACGACTTTCAGGGGGCTGCCCCGCCCATTCCACTGGGGAATGCGGTAGTCCACCTGCCGGACGAACAGCAGGTTGGGCTCAATCAGATAAGCCCAGCTTATGGCGGCTACCCCCAGCGCGCAAACACCCAGCAGCAGGATGCCGAAAAACCGGAGGATTCTGACGGAGAAAGGCATAGCAAAAACAGCTTTGCGGACATTATACCTTCCCATGCCGTGAGGCCAGCGATTTATGCGTCTTGCCCCTTGCAGAACCGTCCGTCTCCGGCCGGAAGGCATTCCGGGAACAGATTTTATCAAATTTGATTGACGGCCGCCCGGATGGTGTGCTTTTATGCTCCAAGATATTTCCATATCCTTTATCACCCATCATTTAACCACGCATATGAAGAAGATTACCATTCTGGCTCTTTCCGCTTTCGCGGCAAGCATCATGGCTTCCTGCTGCTGCCAGGATCAGGGCGCTCCGCCCCTGACTCCCCTTCCCAAGTTCAACGACCTGAACCAGCCGGGCGCCGATATTGCCCCCGTGGTCATGAAGTCCAAGAAGTAATCCTCTTCAGGGATTGACACGACTTTTCAAGCCGCACTTGGTGATTGTCCAGGTGCGGCTTTTTCTATACAAACGGGGCAGACCATATGGAAGATTGGAAACATTGTCCCGAATTTGCGCCTTTGGCGGACTTGATCCGCAATTATGACAGCTTTGCGGTAGTGGCGCATATCCATCCGGACGGGGACGCCATCGGCTCCACGCTGGCTCTGGGGGATGCCCTGAAGAACATGGGCAAGCACGTGGTCATGATGAATGAGGACGGCGTTCCTGCCAGCCTGGCCTTTCTTCCCGGCGTGGAGGACATTATTTCCACGCCTGACGAACCGGTGGATGTGGAAGTGGCCATTTCCGTGGATAACGGCGCCTTGAAACGCCTGGGGGAACGGAGCCTGCGTGCCCTGGCCGGAGCCAAGGTGTGGGCGAACATCGACCACCACCAGACCAATGAGAGGTTTGGGGACGTGCAGTGCGTTCTGCCGGATGAATGCGCCACGGGGGCGGTGCTTTATTATTTTTTCAAATATCTGGGCATTTCCTTTACTCCGGTGATGCGCGATGCCCTTTATGTGGCCGTCAGCACGGACACGGGGTCTTTCCAGTACCAGATGACGACGGCCGCCGTGATGGAATTGGCGGCGGACCTGATCCGGATGGGAGTCAATGTGCAGGATATCAACCGCCAGCTCTATCAGGAGAAACCGTGGGTGAAGATGCAGTTGTTCCGTGAAGTGCTCAATGGCATGCAGTTGACGCCGGACGGCAGGATTTGCACTTTTTGCCTGACGAATGAGGCCAAGGCCCGGATAGGCTGCCGCCCGGAAGATACGGAAGGATTAATTGATTTGCTGCGTTCCGTTCAGGGCGTCTGGCTGGCCGCTTATTTGGAGGAGTCCGAGGACGATCCGCGCATCCGCATTTCCCTGAGGTCCAAGGTAACGGAAATTTCCGTGGCCGAGTTGGCTTCCCGCTTTGGAGGCGGCGGCCATGCGATGGCTGCCGGAGTGCGCATCAGGGGACCGGTTGAGGAAGTGCGCCTCGTTATTCTGGAGGCCATGCAGGCGGAAGTGGAACGCGTACTCCAACAGCAGATTTCATGAATAATTCCGATTCCATACAAACTCCGTCAGGCGTACTGCTGATCGACAAGGCGCAGGACATGACTTCCCACGATGTTGTGGCGATTGCGCGCCGGTCCCTGGGGATCAAGAAGATCGGCCACTGCGGCACGCTGGACCCCATGGCTACGGGGCTGCTGATGCTGGTGGTGGGAAAGGCCACCAAGCTTCAGGACAAGCTGATGTGCGAACACAAGGAATACGCCGGCACGCTGACGCTGGGCGTGGAGACTTCCTCCCAGGATGCCATGGGGGAAGTGGTGGCGGAGTATTCCGTGGAAGGTGTTACCGATGAGGCGGTGAGGGATGCCTTTGACCGGTTTGACGGGCAGTTTGAGCAGATTCCTCCCATGGTGTCCGCCATCAAGAAGGACGGCGTGCCGCTGTACAAGCTGGCGCGCAAAGGGCAGGAAGTTGTCCGTGAACCGCGGCCCGTGGAGGTTTTCGGCCACCGGATTACCCGCATGGCCATTCCGGAAGTGGATTTCACCGTTCAGTGCTCCAAGGGTTTTTACGTGCGTTCCTATGCCTATGATATAGGAAAGGCGCTGGGCTGCGGAGCCCATTTGAGCGCCTTGCGGCGCACGCGGTCCGGCCGCTTTACGCTGGACCGGGCCATTACGGTGGAAACCCTGAAAACCGCGCCCAGGGAGGAGTTGTTCCGGGCAATGCTTTCCCTGGCGGAACTGGCGGCCATCCTGATTGCCAAGTAAAAGCATGTTTGTTTACCAGGAGTTCAAGCAATTGAAGGACGTGTCCTCCCCCGTGCACTGGGCCATGGGGATGTTTGACGGGCTGCATGTCGGCCATGCGGCGGTGATTGGCGCCGCGGTGGAAGGCGCCCGCAGGAACGGCGGAATTCCCGCTGTGCTGACGTTTCGCCGTCATCCGCTGGCACACGTCCGGCCGGAGGAGGCGCCGGCAGCCATTATGGCCGCGGACCGTGAAAAGTTCGCCCTGTTGGAAGAAATGGGCGTGGAGATGGTGTTGAGCCTGGAGTTTTCCGCGGCGCTGGCGTCCATGAGCCCGGAAGAGTTCATCGGGGAATTGTGTTCGTCCTGCCGGGTGGCCGAGGTTGTCGTGGGCGAGGACTGGCATTTTGGACGCGACCGTGCGGGCGATGTGGGAACTTTGCGTAGCCTGGGAGAACATTACGGGTTCAAGGTGACGGCCATTCCCGCCATTTTGCGCGATGGGGAACGGGTCAGCAGTACCCGCATCCGGGAGACCGTGCGGCTCGGAGACTTTCCTCTGGCAATGCGGCTGCTGGGGCGTCCCTTCCGCTGGCAGGGGACGGTGATTCATGGCCGCCAGCTGGGGCGTTTGCTGGATTACCCCACGGCCAACATGAGGCCCGGTACCGAGTTGCTGCCCCCCCAGGGAGTTTACGCCGTCCGCGCCCGCGTGAACGGGATGGGTTACGGCGGCGTGGCCAATCTGGGAATACGCCCCACCGTGGAAGGAGAAGCGGGTGAGCTTCTGCTGGAAACCCATCTGTTCGGCCAGCCGGGGAATATTTACGGAGCGCAGATGGAGGTGACGCCCGTACGGTTTCTGAGGCCGGAAGCCAAATTCCCTTCTCTGGACGCCCTGAAAAGCCAGCTTGCGCTGGATGCCCGGCAGGCCGCGGAAGTGCTGGAACGGGCAGAGTAAGACACAAAAAACTGTAAAATGAAGGATGTCGGCTTGACCGCGGGGGCGATCGGGGGTTTTGTGTTCGCACGTCATGTTGGTTGAGCAGTTAAAATCAAAAATCCATCGTGCCATGATTACCCGCGGCGATGTTCAGTATGAAGGCAGCATCGAGATTCCTGCCGATCTGATGGCGGCGGTGGATTTGTGGCCCGGGGAGAAAGTGCTCGTGGCCTCCGTCACGTCCGGCAATCGTTTGGAAACATATGCCTTGCAGGGCCCGGCGGGAACGGGGAATATTATCATGAACGGAGGCGCCGCCCACCTGATCAAGACGGGGGAACGCGTGGTGATTATGAGCTTTGCCCTGTCCGACAAGCCCATTGTCCCTAAGAAAATCGTCTGCAACGAGCATAACGAAATCATTTCCTAGACTTTACAAACCATTCGAATTCACACATACTCCCCGCGCTCATGAACCTTTTTCTAGCAGATTCACTCAATATCAGCATTCAGTTGCTTTTTGCCGTTTTGGTTGTTGTCTCCCTTCTTCTTCTGGGCGTGGTACTTATGCAAAGACCCAAGCAGGAGGGGCTGGGCGCGGCCTTCGGCGCGGCCATTACGGACCAGGCTTTTGGGGCCCGCACGACGGACGTGCTGAAAAAGGCTACGGTTTATTTTGGTTCCGCATTCATGCTTCTTTGCCTGGTGCTGGCCATGCTGATCAACCGCCAGCATGTCAAGAGTTCCGAAAGTTTGCTGAGTCCGGAAATGCAGGAAGCCGCCGCCAAACAGGAAGCTTCCGTCCCCGTCAAGACTCCTGAAGAGCTTCAGCAGGAGGAATTGCGCAGGCGCGCCGCAGAGGCTGAAGCGGCCGCCGCCAGTGAAACGCCCGTTTCCGATACTCCCGGGGCTCCGGCTCCCGAAACGCCTCCGGCGCCTCAGCAATAGAAGTTTGCTTTTCCAAATATCCCCGGCATGATTTTTTGTCTGCCGGGGATGTTTTTGCATAAGGCAACGGCGCGTGTTTCCGGATAGCCGGGAAGCGCCTTTTGAAATTGGGCGCCCGGCAAGTTTTCCGCTTGCCCTCAATCGTAATTGCGGTACTCTTGGCAAAGTATGAAAGCACCTTTTCTGAACCGTAAATCCAAGGGATTCACGCTGATTGAATTGCTCGTGGTGATTGCCATTATCCTGACGCTGGCCGGCATCTCCATGATCGTGGTGAACGGCGTGATGGAAAAGTCCCGCATTACCACGGCGCGGAGCGACTGCAACGGATTGCAGACAGCCATAGAAAATTACATGATGGACAACGGCCGGCCCCCCGTAGCCTGGACCGGTCGGGAAATGAGCAGGAAGGCTCGCAAGGACGGCCAGTATTATCTGACCACCGCCCTGGACGACGACAGCCGTATCATGAGCATTCTGACGAATCACATGGACCGTGGAGATGAAGACAGGAAGCTCAATCCCAAGAAGACTGCCTACTTCAACACCACCACCACGGACGTGGAAGGCGCTCCCGGCCTGTTTTTTGAGAGCCGCGGACGCGTGAGCCTGATAGACCCATGGGAATCTCCCTACCACATTGTTCTGAATGCCAATCCGGACGACCGTTCCCCCCGCGTCCAGGTGGGTTCCCGCATGGTTACCAAGAACGTGGCCGTTTACAGCGTGGGCAAGGACAAGCAGGGCAGCACGGAAGACGGACATATCAACAATCAGGAATTTACGGATGACAATGTAACGTCCTGGTAACGCATTCGTGATCCGTTCGTTTCCGAATGGGTTCATTCTTTTTAAAAGGGCTTTCCGGCATGCCGCCGGAAGGCCCTGCGATTATTCAGGCATACTGGCTCCAAACCGTATTTTTTTCTTTTCAACCCCTATCAAAAACCCCTCAATAAGTCCCAGACATGAACTGGTTCAAAACAGACGACGTACGCATTCAAGACATCGAGCCCCTGATTTCCCCCGCCATCCTGATCAAGGATTATCCGGCGACCACGGAGATCGCGAAGATGGTGGCTACGACACGCAAGAATGCGGAGAACATCATTTCCGGCCATGACGACCGCCTGCTGGTGGTGGTGGGGCCGTGTTCCATCCACGATCCCCAGGCAGCGGTGGATTATGCCGCCCGTCTCAAGGAGCAGATGGTGCGCTTTGAGAAGGATCTGGTGATCATCATGCGCGTGTATTTTGAAAAGCCCCGTACTACGGTAGGCTGGAAGGGGCTGATTAATGATCCGTTCATGAACCACACGTTCGACATCAACCGTGGATTGCACATGGCGCGCGGCCTTCTGCTCCGCCTGGGAGACATGGGCGTGCCTGCCGCGACGGAGTTCCTGGACACCATCACGCCCCAGTACATTGCAGATCTCATTACGTGGGGCGCCATCGGCGCACGCACGACGGAAAGCCAGGTGCACCGTGAGCTGGCCTCCGGCCTGTCCATGCCCGTGGGGTTCAAGAACGGCACCAGCGGGAGCCTTCAAATTGCGGTGGACGCCATCATTTCCTCCTCCTGCCCGCATTGCTTCCTTTCCGTGACCAAGCAGGGTGTTTCCGCCATTGTCTCCACGACGGGCAACAAGTCCTGCCACCTTATTTTGCGCGGTTCTTCTCTGGGCCCGAATTTCGATGAGATGCATGTGAAGGATGCCGGGGAAGCTTTGCAGAAGGCCGGCATCAACAACCGCATCATGGTTGACTGCTCCCACGGGAACAGCTGCAAGGATTACCGCAACCAGCCGGGCGTTGCCGCCGCCATCGCCAAGCAGATTGCCGAAGGTTCCGACCAGGTAGCGGCCGTGATGATTGAAAGCAATCTCGTGGAAGGAGCGCAGCCTTTGAGTTCCGATCTGGTGTACGGCAAGAGTATCACGGACCAGTGCATCGGGTGGGATACGACGGTAGAAGTATTGGAAAACCTCGCCGCCGCCGTTCGTACGCGCCGCGCGAAGCGTCAGGAAGCCTGATGCCTCCCGCGGGGGGATGAAAAGAGGCGGATGAACGGCAAAAGCCGGAGAGAGCCGGCAGTTTTTCGTCTTTTGACGGAGAGGCCGTTCCGATTCCAGTTTTATTATTAACCCTTCGGCGAGAAGCCGGAGGGTTAAACTTTGTCGTTCCAAAGGTAGGAATGGCGTTCCGACAGGGTTTTGCCGTTTTGATCCTTCAGAAGCAGTTTCCACGCCAGTATCTGGCCGTTTTCCTTGGCATCGTCCCCAATGAATTCAAAGACGGGGGATTGCGTGCCGCCTTTCCGCCCGGCAGGGTAGGAAATGGATTTGGTCAGGATTCTGGATCCCGTTTTTCCCTGGCGGTACATCATGACCAGCGTGACCGCCTGGTCCGGAACCGCATCATACCAGGTGACGAAGTAGTACTGGCCCTGGCGCTGGACGCGTTCCTTGTTCGAGACAGCCCCGTACAGCAGGAAAGTAGCCTGGGAACGGTGCATGCCTACGTCCTCCGACGGGAGTGACGTGGTTTTCAAAGGCACTTCCCTCACGTGTTCAATCCTGGTGATTTTCCCTGCACAGGAAAACAGAAGCGGAACCGTGGCCGCGATGCAAAAGGGGGCAGGGAATCTCATGAAGCACATTCAATACATATCCGCCTGGAGAGTCAACACAAAGGTAGGGCTCCCTCCGGGCCATGGTTTGTGGATAGAGGGAATTGGGGCGGTTTTTCCCTTCCGCCGGGTGCCGCTGCCGTTCCGAACGTGACAGGCGGTCAGTGGCGCCGGATTGGAGGCGGTTTACAGAGCCGGACGGGGAATGAAGGTTGAAAGGCGAACAATATCCAGGATGGCGGCACGGGAATGGTGAGTACCGTCCACCCCCGGCAGGATCAATATAAGGGAACCACCAGCATGGACCCCAGGGTGAGCCAGCAGGGCAGTGTCAGGAAGGAGGCTACGGTGGTGGTCAGCAGGATTTGCGTGCCCAGGTCCGGATGGCCGCCGAACCGTTTGGCCAGAATGACCGGAATGACAGCGGAGGGAATGGCCGCCTGGATGACGATTACCCGCTTGATGTAGTCGTCAACCGGAAGGAAGTACGCCATGAGCAGGAGCAGGGCCGGGGCCAGTCCCAGGCGCGTCAGAAGGCCGCAGACGATAGGCTTGGGCTCCCATTTCATGTTGTGCCACAGGTCCCGCATGGAACAGCCGAACAGGATCAGGCAGAGGGGGGTGGCGCAGTTGCCGATCATTTCCAGGGCTTTCATCAGGGGCGCCTGGGCGACGTAGGCTCCCAGGCCGGACCATGCAAGGGCAAGGCCTACAATGACAGCCAGCAGGGGACCGCGGAAGAAGACGCCCATGTTCAGGTTGCCGGGACCTCCGGCAATGATGATGACGCCAATGCTCCAAACCACCAGTTCACACCCCACGTTGTGGACGAAGAGAACGCCCAGCGTGGGGTCATTGCTGGCCGTGAACAGCATCTGGATGATGGGGATGACGAAGAAAGCGTAGTTCTGCACCCCTGCCGTCAGGGTGAAGGTGCGCAGACCGGTGCCGATGCGCATGCGGAGCATTTTGGCTACCAGCCATGCCGCCGCAATGCCGAGCAGGAGCTCCAAAGCGCCAGCGCCTATGGCCTGGAGGGAGAAAGAGACGCTGCTGAGCGTTTCATTGCCGGAGAGCACCATGTATTTCATGATGCTGTGAAAGACCAGGCACGGATAGGCTACGTCCATGGCCAGCCGCATGATGGGGGCGTCGTGGTCCGCCTGGATAACCTGCTTGTGCCGCAGGTAAAACCCCGTGGCAAAGAAGAGGTAAACGGGAATAGTGGAGAGAAAGGAGGCGACGATGATGGAGCTGGTGTCCATGGCGGGGATTTTTGTGGGGGAAATGGACGGAAACTGGCGTCGGGGGATGGTTTAACGACACATCATCCGGCATTCAACACAAAAAATGCAACAGGTCTTGGACACTGGAAAATACCTTGGAAGGGTTGGCCTCTTTCAAGGCGGCAACGTCTGCGCCTGCGCTCCAGGCGGCGGACAGGCAGGTTACGCCCGCGGTTCTGCATGCGGCGACATCGGAGACCGTGTCTCCCACATAACAGAATTCCTCTTCGTTGAGTTGGTAAAAGTGCAGCAGTTCCGTGATGGCTTCCGCCTTGTTCGGCTTGTCTTCCGATCCTGTCTTGATGGAACAGAACAGGTTCTGCATGCCGAATTTTTCAAGCGTGATCATGCAGCTTTTTTCTCCCTTGCCTGTGATCAGGGCAACCAGTATTCCAGCGGCCCGCAGCGTTTTTATCAATTCACAAATGTCCTCATAGGGTTTGGGGCATTCCTCATGCATCCTTTCATAAATCGGATAAAAGTCATGAAGCGCCTCCTGCCATTTTTCCCCGGCAACCATTTTGATCATTCCCTCTTCATTCAAGCCGAAGGTCTGCACAATTTCCCGTTCGCTCAGCACATGGCCCGCGTATGGTGAAACCGCCTGCTTGAACGCCTTGATGCACATGGGGATTGTTTCCCCTATCGTGCCGTCCAGATCAAATGCTATCAATTTAATCATTGTCCGGGGTTCCCGTTGATTTTACGGATAACTTTGCAGGGATTCCCGGCGGCCAGGCTGTCGGGCGGAATGTTTTTGGTGACCACGCTGCCGGCGCCGATGACGCTGCCTTTTCCAATCGTGATTCCGGGCAGAATAATGACACCGCCCCCGATCCAGCAGCCGTCTTCTATCATCACCGGGAGGGCGAATGTACGGCGTATGTAGTCAACGCCGTCATCCGTTTCAACAGGGGCGAGGCGTTCATTCAGATCAACGGGATGCGTAGCCGTATATATTTGGACGTTCGGGGCTATCAGGACATTGTTCCCGATGGTGATTTTGTTGCAGTCCACGAAGGTGCATCCCGTATTGACCGTGACATTGTTCCCGATGTGGATGTTGCAGCCGTAGTCGCAGATGAACGAGTGGCCGATGGAGACTTTGGTTCCGATGCTGCCGAACATTTCCTTCAGCACCTCGTATTTTTCCTCCTTCCGGTCGTAAGGCAGGGAATTGTACTTCATCAACAGGCGGTGGGTTTTGCTCTTGAATTCGAGAAACACCTTGTCATGGCAATCATACCATTCACCCGCCATGCATTTTTCCAATTCGGTCTTCATGTCAGTTTCATGATTGTCTGGTTGAAGAGAGGGGCTGCACCCTGCCGCACGGGCGGCGGCAGGGCAGTAGAGCCTTTATTCCCACTCGATGGAGGCCGGAGGCTTCGTGGAAATATCATAAAGGACGCGGTTGATGCCCTTTACTTCATTGAGGATGCGGTTGCTGGTTTCACGCAGCAGGGCGGCAGGCAGTTCCACCCAGTCCGCCGTCATGGCGTCTTCCGACACAATGGCGCGCAGATTGGTGGCCCATTCGTAGGAACGTTCATCCCCCTTGACGCCCACCGTCTTGACGGGAATGAGGCCGGCATAGGCCTGCCAGACTTTTTCATACCAGCCGTATTTTTTCAGGTTGCCGATGAAGATGGCGTCGCATTCCCGGATGATGTCCAGCCGATCCCTGGTGACCACGCCGGGGCAGCGCACGGCCAGGCCGGGGCCGGGGAAGGGGTGGCGCCACAGAATGTCGTGGGGGATGCCCATGGAGGCTCCCAGTTCGCGCACCTCGTCCTTGAACAGTTCCGCCAAGGGTTCCAGTACCTTCCCCTGCGCCTGAAGCTCCAGAACGCGTTCCACGCGGTTGTGGTGCGTCTTGATGACGGAAGCCTTGGATTTGGCGTTGGAGGCGCTTTCAATCACGTCCGGATACAGGGTTCCCTGGGCAAGCATTTCCGCATTGCCCACGGCATCCCAGAATACGTCAATGAACAGGCCGCCGATGATGCGGCGCTTTTTTTCCGGGTCTCCCTCTCCGGCCAGGGCCGTCAGGAAGCGTTCGGAGGCGTCCACCGTTTCAATCTTGACACCCATGCGTGCGAAGTTGGCACGGACTTCATCCGCCTCGTTTTTCCGCAGAAGGCCATTGTCCACGAAGATGGCGCGCATGTTTACCCCGGCTTCATGCAGCAGAACGGCCAGCACGGTGCTGTCCACGCCGCCGGAAACGCCGCAGACGACCTGCTTGTCGCCCACGCGTTCGCGGATTTCACGGATGAGTTCCCTCTTGAAGTCGCCGATGTCGAATTTTTTCAGATTGGCGGCGCAGGAGAGGAAATTGCGCAAAATGGTCCGCCCTTCATGGGAGTGGGTCACTTCCGGGTGGAACTGGATGCCGAAGGTGGTTTCCCCCCATTGCAGGGAGACGGGAATTCCTTCCGCATTGCGGGCGATTACCCGGCAGCCTTCCGCCAGATGGTCCACCGTGTCCGAATGGCTCATCCATACCTGGGAGGAAGGGGACATGTCCTGATACAGCCCTGTGAGGGATTCCGGAATGAGGGCGGCGGGGCCGTATTCCCGCTTGTTGCTGGCCTTGACGCTCCCGCCATGTTTGATGTTGAGAAGCTGCATGCCGTAGCATACGCCCAGAACGGGAACGTTCAGGCTCTGGAGCCAGTTGAAGTCGATATCCGGCGCGTCTGCGTCCGTCGTGCTTTTGGGGCCGCCGGAAAGGATGACGGCTCCGGGTTCGTGGATTTGGTCCAGGTCTTCCAGAGCGTACAGTTTGGCCATGTAGCCCAGTTCGCGCACGCGGCGCACGATGAGCTGGGTGTATTGAGAGCCGAAGTCGATGACGGCTACGAGATGTTTGTCGTCCATGAGAGAGGTTTTAGCAGGAATAGTTGATAGGTTCTTCCGTGATGGTGATGTCGTGGGGGTGGCTTTCCTTCAGCCCGCCGGACGTGATCTGGACGAACCGAGCCTTTTCCCGGAGCTCCTGCAGGTTGCGGGCGCCCAGGTAGCCCATGCCGGAACGCAGGCCGCCCATGAGCTGGAAGACGACGTCCGCCAGCATGCCCTTGTACGGGACGCGGGCTTCCACGCCTTCCGCAACGAGTTTGCCGGAGCTGTTCTGCCCGTACCGGTCGCCGGAGCCGCGGCGCATGGCTCCAAGGGAACCCATGCCGCGGTATTGCTTGAAGTGGCGGCCCTGGTAATGGACTACCTTGCCGGGGCTTTCCTCCGTGCCTGCCAGCAGGCCGCCCAGCATCACCAGGTCGGCGCCGGCCGCCAGGGCCTTCACGATGTCTCCGGAATAGCGGATGCCGCCGTCCGCAATGACGGTTACGCCTGCGGGGCGGGCCACGGAAGCTACTTCCTTAATGGCGGTGAACTGGGGCATCCCCACACCGGAAATGACGCGGGTGGTGCAGATGGAGCCGGGACCCACGCCCACCTTGATGGCCTGGACGCCCGCCTTGATCAGGTCGGAAGCGCCTTCCGCAGTGACTACGTTGCCGGCCACGATGGGGCGGTCCGTCAGCTTGCGGAGATTGGAAACCACATCCATCACGCGTGTGGTATGGCCTGTGGCGGCGTCGATGAACAGGGCGTCAGCCCCTGCGGCGACCAGGGCCTTGGCCCGGTCCAGGTAGTCGGGGCCTACGCCTACGGCAGCGCCGCAGCGCAGATGGCCGTGGTCGTCCTTGGAGGCGTCCGCAAACATGGCGCGCTTCTGGATGTCCGTTTCCGTGATCAGGCCGGCAAGAACGCCGTTTTCATCCACGAGGGGAAGTTTTTCAATGCGGTGCGTGTAAAGGATGTGGCGAGCTTCTTCAATAGTGGTGCTGGGGGCGGCGGTAATCAAGCGGGAAAGAGGGGTCATCACATCCTTCACCAGCACGTGTTCGTAATCGTCCACTCCGCGCATATCGCGGCCGGTGACGATGCCTTCCAGCTTTCGGTTGGCATCCACCACGGGGAAGCCGGAGTAACCCTGGTCCATCATGACGTGATGGACTTCTTCAAGCGTCATGTCCTTGCTCACCGTGACGGGGTTCGGGATGACGGCGTTTTCAAACCGCTTCACGCGGGAGACCATGGCCGCCTGAATGTCGATGGGATTGTTGCGGTGGATGACGGCGAGGCCGCCTTCACGTGCCAGGGCAATGGCCAGTTCCGATTCGGAAACGGTGTCCATGGCCGCGGAAAGCACGGGGATTTTCATGTTGAATCCGGGAACGAGCTGGGAACTGATGTCCGCATCACCGGGAAGAATCGCGCTCAGGCGGGGTAGCAGGAGCACGTCGTCAAAACTTAATCCAAGAGGGAAATCTGCCATGCGACAATCTATAGTCAAATGCCCCATGACGCAAGCCGAAACACACAGACCTTCCGTTTTTGAAGATATGCCCCGGAAGAGCGCAGCTGAACAAACGCCGGTGGGAAGAATGGTGGCTGCCCTGTAGAAAACTCTTCCCTCTTGATCTGCAAAAACGCCTCTCTTATCCTAAAAGAAAAAGAATCATGTCCATGAATAACCCAAAACCGTACAGCATCCTTTTCGTCTGCCTGGGAAACATCTGCCGCTCTCCTGCCGCTGAAATCATTTTCAAGGCCATGGTGAAGGAACAAGGTTTGGAAGGGCAAATTGAAAGCGACTCCGCCGGCACGATCGGCTATCACCGCGGCTGCCCTCCGGATGCACGAATACTGGCTGCCCTGGAGAAATACGGCTACAGCAATCCAGGACTCAAATCACGCCCCATCCGGAAGGATGATTTGGAACAGTTTGACCTGATTCTGGGAATGGACAGGGAAAACCTGCGTGATTTGAAGAAGATGGACAAGAATGGGCTCGCAGAACGAAAAATCGTGCCCATGTGTTTTTTTGCAACCCATTTTCTGGATGAAGAGGTACCGGATCCCTATTATGGCGACCGGGAAGGATTTGAACACGTCGTGAAACTTCTGGAAGATGCCTGCTCCGGTTTACTGGAACATTTGAAAAAACAGATGAATCCCTGAAAGGTGTCTAAGGCTATTATTTCATGATGTCAAAAGACTGCCGATATGACGGCTGTTGGGAGAAATGAATAGGAGTCGCTGTCTCTCATGCTTTTAAATGAAATTACAAGGCCATGGTAATTTCTAAATTATTCAGGCCATTATGCATCACTTTTATTAGGAACATTCTTTTTTTTGCCGTTGCAACCCTTTGCGGCAATTATTTTTTTCCTGGAAAATGTATGATAGGGGTTTTTATGTTGAGGTCGAGAATTTGAAAATTTACGCCGGCGAGGATTCGGAATTTCGGTACGGGCTTTATTAATATAATTTGACTTAATATATTTCTCTATATATTTATATAAGAAACTCAGTATAAGAAATACAATAACAGTAATTATGGTATAGTCATTAAAAAGGACATCCTCTGCCCAAGATAATAAAATCATGAAAACAAGTGTAATAATTCCTAAAAATGCACCTTTCCTCCACCCTTTTAAATAAATTATAATGGTGAAAGCAATAATTAAATAAATTGCACTCAAATAATTCATAATACAGATTTAGCCGGGTAGATAAAAAACAGGGTATGAGGGGAGTATAATTTGAATTTTTATTCAAGAATATTTCCTCTAGAAATTTTAGAGACAGGATACTAAAAATCTTTTTATGACAGTGGAAAAGATTCTGAAACAACAAATATAGATAATTCTAAAATCTTACCAGTGGCGAATGTCTTTTTCAGTCAGTACAGGACGCCGGTCAAAAATGAATAAGGTAAATCCGTTCTTTAGAATCAAGGCATTAATACTATATCGGTCATACGGCATTCCTTCTTTTTCTTTCCACTCCGTATCTTGCCACCATGCTTCTATATCATTCGGATAAATTCTCGGATAATTCAACAATTGGTAGACTGAATTGATTCTTTTTAAAATACGATCAATCTGCTCTTTGGAATTGTCACTATCTTGCGGTCTTATTTTTAATTCAATGTGCTTTCCCGGCAGGAAGATACGGTTCTGCGAGTGAGCAAAAACTCCTTTCACTTTCTCCTGAATTTCAGGATACTTGGTTCGTATGGAATACCCGAGACGGCTGGAACTTATGTTATGTTCTTCCAGAGTCGTGAGCTCCTTGTCAATCCAGATTTTAGAGGATGAGGGAAAACTGTGGAGCTCCGAATGATTGTGTAATGCCGTTCCTGTTTCAGGAAGGTTTCTGGAACGCTCTTCCAAAGTTAAGGGTGGCACCTTATTGCCTTTATCGCATGCAGTTGTATAAATGTATGTAATTAATATTGTGATGTATATGAGATTCATTACAGGTCATTTTATAAAGAAGACAAACTTCATCCATGTTCGCCTTCTATATTACCATCTTACCTGGTTTTTCCGCTACGCGGTGGACAATGGAAATCAAGACCAGCTTTCTGAGTCTGTGCATTTTACCGCTATGCCTATTTCTATCAATACATGATATTAAAGGATATTTATGAATAAAATGATCTGATTGGCAAGTATGTTAAGATTCTGATTTTGTTAATTTTCAGATATTTCCTTATTCTGTTTGAGAGAAATTTCTTTGAGATAGTCGATTTGCCTTTGCGCGTCAGCATCCCCCAGTTTTTTTGCTCTTTCCAATAATTCTATTGATTTTTCGTAATCAATGAGGATGGCTTCTCCTGCCTCGTCATTTAATTCTCCTGAATAAAGTAATGCCAGATTCGTTAAAGCAGGGGCATAATTTTTTTCAGCTGATTTTAACAGCCATTTTTCGCCTTCTTTCAAATCCTTCTTTGTATAAAAACCTATCAGGTACTGGTAACCATAATTGTTCAGGGCCTCGGCGTCACCTGTACGAGCTGCTCGTTTTAAAATTTCAAGCATCCGCAATTTTTCCTGGTCTGAATAGTTTTTGATGAAAGATGGCCCTGCAAATATTAGTAAGGAAGCAAGTCTATACTCTGATCTCTGATGATGCTGAGCAGAAGCGGCTTGAAACAAAGAGATAAATTCCCTGCCCAGATGTTCTTTAAGATCCGGGTCGGGTTGATTCATGAAGCAGAGGAATAGAAATCCTCCCAATTGATTTTGAGCTTCCGGTATTTTGTCGACAGGTGGCTTGGACAGCATGAAAGCCCCCATGTTCCAATCCCCTTCTTCTATATAGTATTTGGCTTTTAAAATTATTCCAAGGGGATGATTGGCCTTTGCAAGCTTTTCCAGGCACTCCTTCCGGCGTTCGCCGCTCTGGTTCAGAGCTGCAATATAAGTCAGGCGGGAGGATGAGGAAGCCAGTTGGTTCATTTCTGCATCCATCTTTTCCGTGTCTTTTCCCACTTGCATGAGAAGAGCTCTGTTTGTAAGAAGCAGGTACATCCGGGCCAAGGGATTCCCTTTCTTGGATAGTGCTGTTAGCTCCTGAAGTCCTGCGACAGAATTTTTCTGGGGATGGAGCCCTAAGATGCGTGTGACAGCGAGAAAAGCACCGGCTTCTTCATCTCCCCTTTCTTTTGCTTCCTGTAAATAGGAAAATGCAATTTGGGGGGAATAATCCGTATATTGGGGGTCCAGAAGCAGTTGCCCTGTGATTCGTTTGGCGATCCTGTCTCCCCGTGTTGCTGCCTTTTGCAGGATATTGAGGGCTTCAACACGGTTATATGGGACTTGTGTTCCTTGTAAATAGATGCCGGCCAAGGCACGAGCCGCGCAATCGTTTCCTGTTTTCTCCAGAGATTGGAGGTTTTCTACAATTTTATTTACAGGAATATTTGAGTTGTCGAGGAGGCTATAGACATTACTTTCTTTTTCGGCGGGGTTGAAAAAATCATTTTTCCAATCGTAGAAATCGTCGAGAACCAGTCTGAAAGGTTGTGAATTTTTTTCTTCACGAATTTGTATATCACCTAATGTATTGAGTTTTGCAGTCCCTATTGAGCATATGGAGAAATAGAAAAGATATAATATATATTTAATCATATTTTGATAAAGTTTAAATTTTGTATATATTATATTATAATCTGATATTCAAAGTAATAACGTTGGGGTTGAATCAAATATTTAGAAACTCTATCACGCCTGTTTTTTTGTTGCCTATTGGGCCATGGAGATCACGACCGGCGTTTTGGATTCGTGAATTTCACTGTCATGCATCTATAATTCTTGCAAAGTATTTAGCTTTAACAGGACTAGAATCTTGTTTCAATCTTTTTTCTGCTACTTCACGTGTTTTTTTACTAATATGCATACATCTAATCTAGAATTATTAGATATTTGGTTCCCAAAGGAAGTGTCCTAGATCATTTTTCCATAGGAGTCATAGGAGAATTCCCGAATTCCTGAGGTATCACAAACCAGGGAAGATAGGCGGTGGTGGTGGCCGCCGGATCGATGGCTTTGACGGAGTACCATCCGGTTGCTCTCATAGAGAACGCACATCATCAAACGCCTCGTTAGCTCAGTTGGTAGAATAGTTGACTCTTAATCAATTTGTCCACGGTTCCAGCCCGTGACGGAGTACCAAATTTTTAAAGAGATGTCCGGTCAATCTGGCAGGACGTCTCTTTTTTATTTGAGTAAAATAATTAGTTAATTCTTTGCTTAATTCGTTATTTCAACTGGCTTTAAGATTTATTTTTTAAGTTTTTCTTATCTGACAATATTTTGTCAATTCTATTTACTTTAAATGGAATTCCTTGGTATATTAACATGTCCGCTCCTTCTTTATCATCAGATTGTCCATACCAATACAATTGGCATTTACCAATATATAAAACAGCACTAGGTGCTAGGGTAAGCTCTGTTCTAAAACTATCAATTTTTCCTTTCTTCATATACATTGTGGCCTGTTTTTTTAATGCATTGATAATTAGATTTTTTTCTACTGGTGTAAAATGAAAGGTATCTTCTTTTTTCCCGGAGAAAAAGAACCCAGATATTCTCTGGTCTTTTTCATGGAGTGCATTGTATAATGCTTCGTTGAGTTGGATAATATACTCAAGGTTATTTTCTGAATAACCCACGTGACAAATAAAACAACTAAAAATGATAGATATAATTTTTTTCATAAAGATTAAGATTGAGGTTTAAATTCTGAAAATGATAACCCTGAACCAATTCCTTGCGGTAATAAAGAGGTTGGATCACCAATATTGACACTTTTTCCATTTATTATTTTGGTAATTTTTTTTGTAAAAACCTTTGAATGTAGTGGATTGTCGTCTTCTCCAATAGCAGCATAACCATTTGGAGCGTAAACAGTGCACTTACTTTCATTAGCTATTTTTTGAGGTAATACTCCCAATCCCACCTCGCAAGATACTAAATAGATAAAACATTTACTGCAGAACGTCTCTTCATTTTTAAGAGCTTTTACCATTTCAGTAACATTTCCTTCATAAATTCTATTAGCTTTTTTTGGATCTGTACTGTTATTCCAAATTATCGTTTCTCCTGGTTTTGGAACAATTGCCATTTCACCAGGATTTCCGTGCATAATAAGAGTAAGATTTTCGATGCAGCAAAAACAATTTACTTCATCATCAATTTCATTAATGATACCTTTAAAAGTGTATTCTTTAATTGTTCTTTCAGCATCTGATTTTGATTTTATATCAGGTGTGGCATTGATAACAACATCTTTGCCAAAAAATATTTTTCCTGTTATTTCAATATTTATCAAAGAATTATTTCCAAGGAACCCATATAAATGCTGTCCTCCCTGTTCCTGAATAGGGTCCCTATTGATCCATCTGCCATCCATGGGATTAAGATGCCGGTAATTGTAGTAGACAAGTCCCAGTTCATCGTCTGCATACTCACAGGAAAACCTGAACCTGTTATCCTGAGCCATGTCTCCCTGTGCCGTGAGGAGGGCACCAAAGGGGGCATACTCATAGCGGGCCCTTCGTGCCTGCTGATCGTCAAAAAGAGAAGTGACGTTCTTCAGGGCGTCGTGCATGAAGAAAAGATGTCCGCCGGTTTCCGTTCCGTCCGCTTTCCAGCATGTCATCATCAGGAGGCGCGTGGCTATCGTCTCTGTGGGGTCCCATACGTAGTCCTTTACCAGCACTGGCTGGGGATGCATCAAATCCAGTTCGGCTACCTGCAGGTAGCCGCGGTACAAATAATAAGTGCGACTAGCAGCTGTCCCGTTGACAAGTACCTTCTTCTCAAAGCGGCGTCCTTGATAGTCATAGCCGCAGGCCACGACGGTTCGTCCATCTTCGCTGGTAAAGGAAACAGGCCTGTCATTGGCATCGTAGCAAACATTCCAGATGCCCGTTGAGGTTCTAATTCTTGTCTGGTTGCCGTCCGCATCATAGAGAGGGTCAAAGGAAACATCCGCCTGAATTATGTTTGTGTACTGGTTGAGACTGTTGGCATCGTAGGATACCTCTTCTTCCAGCTCCCGGGCGGTTTTGCGATTGCCGATGTTGTCGTACTGGTAGGCAAAGTTGCCTCTTTGCTGTATCTGATCCCCTGTCAATTCACTTCTGCCGTTGTAGGTGAAGTTTCTCGTGGCTCCCGCTGTAGGATCATCCCAAGAGTCCCGGCGCTGGGTGGGGCGCATCAGGTTATCGTATTGATAGGCATGTCCGGCCAGCATGTTGCCAGTCCCGGCATCCTCATAGCCGATGGAGGCCAGGAGGTTGAGCCTGGGATGGTAAGTATTCTTGCGGATCATGCCGTTGGGATAGGACAATTGATTGAGGAAGCCGCTGATCTGGTCATACTGCCAAGTGAAGGGAGTATCCAAGCCTTCCATATTCATCCCGATCATGGCACCTTGATGGCCATAGTCAAGATGGGAGT
>OHPB01000095.1_pt1 | contig 66001 bp, 59 predicted proteins | sample 1577621 | NCBI WGS metagenome assembly OHPB01 (sample SAMEA3879577, study PRJEB24766) | human gut metagenome | biome: human-associated habitat; feature: feces | place: USA | collected 1985/1987 | reverse complement strand
AAGATTTTTTTGTTTGAAATCAAGCCTTTTATCTTTTTTTTGTACCTTTGCCCAAAATTTTATCATGACGAATTGTATGTCTTCTTGGACAGCAGGCTTGAACATGTATCTATTAATGCTTAATCATAAAAAACCGTTATGTCAGAGACAAAGTATATCTTCGTAACAGGCGGTGTTGCTTCTTCTTTGGGTAAGGGCATCATCAGTTCCTCTATTGGGAAATTGTTGCAAGCGCGAGGTTATAATATTACTATTCAGAAATTTGATCCATATATTAATATAGATCCAGGTACATTGAATCCTTACGAGCATGGTGAGTGTTATGTTACGGATGACGGTCAAGAGACTGATTTGGATTTAGGACATTACGAGCGATTTACCGGTATACAAACGACACGTCATAATAATGTGACGACGGGTCGCATCTATCAGAGTGTAATAGAGAAGGAACGCCGTGGAGACTATTTGGGTAAAACGATTCAGGTGATTCCTCATATTACCGATGAGATTAAGCGGGATATGCTGTTCCTCGGTAAGAAGCATCATTATGATTTTGTGATTACAGAAATCGGAGGAACTGTAGGAGATATTGAGAGTTTGCCTTTTCTGGAAGCAATTCGCCAGTTGAAATGGGAACTTGGGCAGAATGCAGTATGCGTGCATTTGGCATATGTACCTTATTTGGCGGCCGCTGGCGAATTAAAAACAAAACCGACTCAGCATTCGGTTAAGGAATTGCAGAGTTTGGGCATTCAGCCGGATTTGTTGGTGTTGCGAACTGAGCATGAAATCGGGCCTGAACTGCGGAAAAAAGTGGCTAATTTCTGTAATGTATCGCATGATGCGGTGGTGCAGAGTTTGGATATGCCTACAATTTACCAGGTTCCTTTAGAAATGCAGAAACAAGGACTTGATGCAACAATACTCAAAAAAATAGGAGTTGAGGTCGGTGAGACCCCGGGCCTAGGCCCGTGGCGTTCTTTCTTGGATCGTCGGCAGCGTGCAACAGAGGAAGTCAAAGTGGCTTTAGTAGGTAAATATGATCTTCAAGACGCCTATAAAAGCATATTGGAATCTCTGTCTCAGGCAGGTACCTATAATGATTACAAGGTGAAATGTAAGTTTGTCAACTCGGAAAAACTGACTGAGGAAAATGTTGAGGCAACCTTAAAAGAATTTGATGCGGTTGTAATATGTCCAGGATTTGGCTCTCGAGGAATTGCCGGGAAGTTGGTGGCTGCACATTATTGTCGCGAAAAGGATGTTCCGACTTTGGGCATTTGTTTGGGCATGCAGATGATGGTAATAGAGTTTGCTCGCAATGTGTTGGGCTATGGTGATGCCAATAGCGTGGAAATGGATTCGAAAACTCCCCATAACGTAATTGATTTGATGGAGAATCAGAAGAACATAACGAATATGGGAGGAACTATGCGCTTAGGCGGCTATGAATGCGTGTTACGTGCTGGCAGTCGCGTGCGTGAAATTTATGGCAATGAGGTGATTCGTGAACGCCATCGTCACCGTTACGAGTTTAATAATGATTATCGGGAGGAGTTTGAACAGAAGGGTATGCAATGTGTCGGTATTAATCCGGATAGTGACTTGGTGGAAATTGTCGAGGTTCCGGCGAACAGATGGTATGTCGGAACACAATTCCATCCGGAATATACAAGTACAGTGTTGAAACCTCATCCACTGTTTATCAATTTTGTAAAAGCCGCTATAGCGTACAAAAAAGAAAAATGAAAGATAACCTCTTTGGTAAATCTGCAGATTCTCAGAAGTTTTACTGCCTTGTCGCAGTAGGATTTCTGAAATTTGCAGATTTTCCTAATAAAATGGAATTATCAAAAATATAAAAGAACAAACTAAGGTTTTATGGATAAGAATACAGTAACGGGGCTGATCCTTATTGTTGCTCTACTTTTGGGCTATAGTTATTATACAACTACGACAATGACCGAACCCGCCCAGTCGCAACCCACTGTAACAGAATCACAAATAAAGCAGCAGGAGCAGGCGAATGCGGAAAAAAAGCAGATGGCTATTGTCTCGAAGGATAGTACGCTGTTTTTTAATTGTGAAACAACGGGAAAAGATAGTTTGGTGGCAATTGAAAATGAAAAATTGCGTGTAGAGTTGAATTGTAAGGGAGGAACTGTAGCCAATGTTTATCTGAAAGAGAAAAAAGCAGATTCGGATGAATATCGGTACCGTAGTTACAATGATTTTGATGAGGGGAAGAATAATCCTCTTCATCTGTATCGGAGGAATGATGCTGACATGTCTTTTACGCTGGACACGAAAGATGGCGCGTTTACTACTTCCGATTTTGATTTTGTACCGGTGAATCATACAGCCGACGCAGTTACCATGAGATTGCTTTCAGCTGATAGTACGGCTTTGTTTGATATTGTTTATAAACTAAGCGATGGCGGTTATCTTTTGAACTTCTCAATAGAAACTCAAGGTATTGATAAATATGTTTCTGCTGCACAAGATTTTATTAAGATAAACTGGAGTAATAGAGTGAGTCTGTTAGAGAAAGGATTCAAGTTCGAAAATCAGTATTCTACATTGACTTACCGCTTGTATGGTGATGATACAGAAAAACTTAGTGAATACGAGGCCGAAAAAGAAACCAATGTCGAAGGACAAGTTTCCTGGGTGGCTTTCAAAAACCAGTATTTTAGCAGTGTGCTGATTTCGGAAAATCCGATGACAGCAAAGTCTTTTGAAAGTACTCCTTACTTAAAAGACAATCCGGGAAACTATTTGAAGGAGTATAAGGCTGATATGTTGGCATCTTTCGATCCAACCGGAAAAGGAAAGTCTAATTTCCAATTGTATTTTGGGCCAAATCAGTTCAGATTGCTTCAGTCAATGGACAAATATGCCGTCGGTGGTGAAAAAGATTTACATTTGGAAGAATTGGTATATCTGGGATGGCCATTGTTCCGTTGGATTAACCGTTTCTTTACCTTGTATGTATTCGATTTCTTGACACAGTTGGGGTTACCTATGGGCATTGTGTTATTGTTGATAACAATTTTGCTCCGCATTATTGTTTATCCGCCTACTAAAAAAGGTTTTTTAAGCAGTACACGGATGCGAGTGTTGAAACCAAAGGTAGATGAGATAAGCAAAAAGTATCCTAACAAGGAAGATGCAATGAAGCGCCAGCAGGAGATGATGACGCTCTATTCGCAATATGGCGTCAGTCCTATGGGAGGATGTCTGCCTATGTTGATACAGGCTCCAATTTGGATTGCTATGTTTAATTTTGTTCCTAACGCAATTGAACTCCGTCAACAAGGTTTCTTGTGGGCAGAGGATTTGTCTACCTATGATAGTATAATTTCATGGAATACAGACTTATGGTTGTTGGGCGATCACTTGAGCCTGTTCTGCATTCTTTTCTGTCTGACCAATTTGCTTTATACGTATATGACAATGCGTCAGCAGCGAGAGTCAATGTCCGGTGATCAGGCTGAACAGATGAAGGTTATGCAATGGATGATGTATTTGATGCCCGTATTCTTCTTCTTCATGTTTAACGACTATTCATCTGGCTTGAACTATTATTATTTTATCTCTCTGCTTGCAAGTGCTTTGACTATGTGGTATTTGCGTAAAACTGTTGACGAGAAGAGAATTTTGGAAAAGTTGGAGGCATATTATCAGGCAAATAAGAATAATCCGAACAAAAAACCTAGTGGATTGGCAGCGCGTCTGGAGGCTTTGCAGAAGCAACAGCAAGAAATGATGGAAGAACAGCGTCGTCGCCAGCAAAACAAAAAGGATTAGGGGTAAAAAAGGTAATAGATAATAATTTATGCGATAAACTGACAGAAGGAGTGCAGATGAGTATGTAATCCCTGAAAAGGATTTGCTTATGGCATTCCTTCTTATTAATTTTATAAGAGTATGAACATAACTACTATGTTGGCATCTTTGTCGTTGATGGTTTCAACACTATCGTCTGAATCTATGGCGGCTCCCAGTGATGGTGATTTCATAGGGAAACAGTCTTTGAGCATTAAAGATGGGCGGCTTACGCCTGAGGCATTATGGGCTATGGGACGATTGGGGGATTTTTCATTGTCTCCTGATGGAAAGTTAGCTGTTTATTCGGTTTCTTATTATAGCGTGGAACAGAACAAAAGCCATTCCGTCCTTTATACATTGGATATGGTCAGTAAAGAAAATCGTAAACTGACAACAACTTCCTCTCAAGAAATGTCGCCAGTTTTTGTTAAGGAGGGTAAACGGATTGTTTTTCTTTCTTCCGAGAGTGGTTCCATGCAATTGTGGGAAATGAATGCTGATGGTAGCGATAGAAAACAAATATCAAACGAGCCAGTAGACGTGCAGGGATTTCTTTTCTCTCCTGATGAAAAGAAAGTGCTTTTGGTGAAAGAAGTGCCACAGCAGACCTCGATACAAGCCAACGATGCGGATCTACCTCTGTCATCCGGTATGGTATGTAATGATTTGATGTACAAGCATTGGGATACGTATGTTAAATCAGCGCCTCATCCATTCGTGGCTACTTATGATGGTCAGAAAATAACAGGAGCATATGATATTTTGAAGGATGAGCCTTTTGAATCACCGATGATGCCATTTGGTGGTATTGAGCAATTGGCTTGGAGCCAAGATGGAAATCAGGTGGCATATACTTGCCGGAAAAAGAGTGGATTGGCATATGCCATTAGCACAGACAGTGATATTTATCTGTATGATGTTAATACTCAAAAGAGTAAGAATATTTGTAAGCCTGATGGATATACAGACGTTCATGTTGACCCAACCCGTTCCTTGGAGAACCAGCAGGGAAATCCGGCCTTCAGGGGAGTTGATTGTAATTTGGGCTATGACCAGAATCCTTCATTTTCGCCAGACGGTAAATATGTTGCTTGGTTAAGTATGGAGCGCGATGGCTACGAAAGTGATCGTACGAGGTTGTGTGTATATGAACTGGCAACAAGAAAAAAGTTTTATGTGACTGAATCGTTTGAAAGTGGTGTGAATGAGTTTTGCTGGCTAGATGACAGTAAGCAATTATATTTTACTGGAGTTTGGCACGGCCGCACTCATGTTTATCGTACCGATTTAGAGGGAAAGGTGGAGCAGTTGACTGAAGGTGATTATGATTATTCTTTGGTAGGGTTAGGCAATCAGAAAAACTCTTTGTTGTTGAAGCGTCATAGTATGAGTGCACCTGATGATGTTTATCATTTGACTTTTGGACGTAAGGGTAAGAAGGTTTTGACCCAATTGACTTTTGAGAATGAGCATATTTTGAAGCAACTTGTTTTAGGAGAAGTCAAAGAAAGGTGGGTAAATACAGTTGACGGAAAACAAGAACTTTGTTGGGTTATATACCCACCGCACTTCAATCCGGATAAGAAATATCCCACACTGCTGTTTTGTGAGGGTGGCCCACAATCTCCTGTAAGTCAGTTTTGGAGTTATCGTTGGAACTTTCAGTTGATGGCGGCCAATGATTATATTATCATTGCCCCCAACCGTCGAGGACTTCCAGGCTTCGGTATGGAGTGGTTGGAGCAGATCAGTGGCGACTATAGCGGTTTGTGCATGCAGGATTACCTTTCGGCAATTGACGATATTTGCAAAGAGAAGTATGTAGATAAAGACCGTTTGGGAGCGGTTGGTGCTAGTTTTGGCGGATACAGTGTATATTGGCTGGCCGGTAATCATAACAAGCGTTTTAAGGCATTCATCGCTCATGACGGTATTTTCAATACGCAGCAGCAGTATGTGGAAACGGAAGAATTGTGGTTCCCGAATTGGGATATGAAAGCTGCGCCGTGGCATAAGGATAGTGCAGGTGCACGGCAAAAGGTTTTTGAAACTTCGCCTCATCTTTATGTGGATAAATGGGATACCCCCATCCTCTGTATTCACGGACAGAAGGATTTCCGTATTGAATATACCCAAGCAGAAAGTGCATTTACTGCGGCGCGTTTGCGTGGTATACCAGCGCAGTTGCTGCTGTTTCCAGATGAGAATCATTGGGTGCTGAAACCGCAGAACGGCATCTTGTGGCAGCGTACCTTCTTCCGTTGGTTGGATCGTTGGTTGAAAAAGTAGTGATAGTCAAGTCGATTTTTAATATGTAAAAAATATGTCTGCAGTAAAAAAAATGAATGACAGTGTGTTGATTCGTTGGATGGCACTGTCAATTGTTGCGTTTATGATGATGGCAGCCTATTATGTTAACGACGTAATGGCACCATTGAAAAGTATGCTGGAAACTGATTTGGGATGGACAAGTGGTGAATTCGGTATGTTTTCCGGCGCCTACAGTTTCTTGAACGTATTCTTATTGATGCTGATTTGGGGTGGTCTGATTCTTGACCGTTTTGGTATCCGTTTTACCGGTCTTTTGGCGGCCTTTCTGATGGTGGCTGGAACAGCAGCAGAGTATTACGCTATTACTAGCATTGGAGGTTCGTCATCGGAAATCCTGGGATTCAAAGCTGATGTTTTCCTCGCCTCCGCGGGGTACTCTGTTTTCGGTGTAGGTGCAGAAGTCGCCGGCATTACGGTAACAAAGATTATTGCTAAATGGTTTAATGGAAAGGAAATGGCATTTGCTATGGGAGTTCAGGTCGCTTTGGCACGAATCGGGTCTCAAGCTGCATATACCGTAGCGATTCCTTTGGCTAGCAGTTATCACCTGGAAACTCCTTTGTTGATCGGTTTTGTTGTTCTGATTGGAGGCTTTGTTTCTTTTGTCGTTTTTTCGATGATGGATCGGAAGTTGGATTCGCAGGTTAAGATTTCTGTAGAAAGCAGTGATGAAGAAAAGTTCTGTTTTGCTGATGTCATGAACGTGGTAAAGAATCCTGGTTTCTGGTTAATTGCGGTGCTTTGTGTTCTTTTTTATAGCTGTGTTTTCCCCTTTCAGAAGTTTGCCACAGAATTAATGATTACTAAGTATGGAGTAGATGAGACTGTCGCAGGAACATTTGTTGGACTTCCTGCTACAGGTGCGTTGCTTCTGACGCCTGTATTTGGTGGTTTGATAGATATGCGTGGTCGGGCAGCTACTTTCATGATTGTGGGCGCAGCCATGTTGATTGGTGTGCATGCTATTTATGCTCTTCCGTTTGTTCACGCTTCGTGGGTCGCTATTGTGTTGATGGTTATTTTAGGTATAGCATTTTCTTTGGTACCTTCAGCGATGTGGCCGAGTGTTGCAAAAATCTTTCCCGTTAAGCAGTTGGGTACGGCGTATGCTCTGATTTTCTTTATTCAGAATATTGGTTTGTGGGGAGTGCCTACGCTGATTGGCTTCGTTTTGGAAAAGTATTGCATTATTGGCACAGAACTGGTGGCAGGCAAGGAGACAACATTTTATGACTACACCTTGCCGATGGTGATTTTTACAGTTATTGCTTGTCTGTCATTAGTGGTAGCCTTTTTATTGAAGGCGGCCGACCAAAAATATAACTATGGCCTGGAACGTCCGAATTTGAAAAAGTAGCGATATACAAGGGACGTTCCGTAGACTATATGGTGAGCCAACTGATTCGTAACAACAGGCATACGAATTAGTTGGCTCTCGTCTCTGAAATAGCCCGCGGAGCGGCCCGAAACAAAAGTACTGACAGAAAAATCTAAAGTACTGACAGTTTTTTCTAAAGTAAGGTTAGGAAATCCTGTCAGTACTTTTGTTTTTCTGCTTGCTCGTTTTTCCGCGGGCCGCGGTGTTTTTACTTATTCTTTGTTTTGAGAGTATGTGCTACCTTCATACTTAATTTTTAGCGTAACCTGTCCATATGGTTTCATGAAGAAAGGACCGTTTAGTTCTTCAGTCGGATTCTCTTCTATTCGACATATATAGACTTGATATGGTCGTTTGCCGGGATAAGAAAGTGTAACTTTTTCTTTTTTGTCAGACACAGAACGTAGACGTACAATTAATTCGTTGTCAGAGTCGGTAGACTTTAAGATTGTGGCGTATACCATAGGGTTGTCTATGGATAAGATGGGAGACAACTGTGGAGCCACATTTGCAGGTACATGAACTAGCGGTTGAACTTGTTCTACTCCAAACCGGTTTGCATCAACTACGTTGAAAGCATTGTGTGGGTATAAGCGGTATCGGAATGTGACTTGACCTTCTTGGGATGTCGGGAAATTGGTGTGCCAATGATTATTCATTACCCATGAGTAAATAGTGGAACTAGGGTGGAGTTTTTTTATCCAGGGACCCTTTCCTCCCCAACCGAGTGCAATATTTGCAGAGCGACTCCCATATTCGAATAAAGGTGCGTCCAATGAACACCATGTAATTCCATGAGTACCATTTGACACGTCAAGCCATCGCTGAAGAGTCAGCCAGTTTCGGTTGCCTTGCTTCCATTGATCTTTTTCGACCTCCATAACTCCCCAGGGGATATCAACTCGCGTGGTGGATTGTGGAATATTGAAACCGAAACCAAAATGAATGCCATCTTTTTCTGTTAATGGTAGTTTGTCTACAACATTCGTGATTTCAAGCCAAGGTAGCCCTGCAACCAATCGAACAGAGCGTGAAAGACTTTGGCACCCTTTAGCCTTGGAGTCTATCCTTAACTCTACGACTAATGGTCCATTTTCGATGACAGAAATGGATTGAACTGAGTCGGCTTCGGGTAAATTTTGGTTGGCGGGGAGCCATGAGAAGGAGTTTGCTCCTCCATCAATTGCGGTGTCTATATAATTATACGGCTCTCCCTTTTTTTGCAGAGAAATAATATTTCCTGATTTTTCATCTATTTTGACACTTAAGAACTCATTTTCCATGGTGGTTCCATGAATTCTACAAGTGACTTTTGTTGAATTTTTTCCTTGAATTACCCGATAATGTGAGGTACTTAGAGCAGGAGTTTCATTGGTCAGGAATATGAGTTCTCCTGTTGACAATCGTTGTGAAGGAACTGCATTTCCTTTTGCGTCTATAACGATATCGCCCTTCCTGCTCTCTGATGGACTTAGAGTTATTAGTCCCTTATGATTCCATGTGTGTGTATTGAATACGGCTATTCCACCATTTGCAGGTCCGTCTTTAGGACCTAATGCACCGTTGGACTTGTCGGTTGCTGGAGCCAAAGATTCTTCAAGAAGTTGTATGGAACGATCTTCTGCTTCTTTAAAATACGATTGCTTTACCTTCCAGATTGCATCTTGAAAGAAAGGTTCTGAAGGATTTTCAAAGCACCATGTATGTTCGGAACCTAATAAGATGTATCTCCACGCTTCGTCAAAATCGTTTCTAGGTGCTGCCTTTCCGTTTGCCAACATGCTCCAGACGGTTTCTGCTTGTGCAACGCGTTCTTTAGCCTTTCTGTTCATGGCTGTTAATCGGGCAGCAGTGCCCAATCCATCCGTCCAGTATTCCGTATAATCACCTTTTATTACAGGTAAATCCTTTCCATATTTTTCTTCAATCATAGACATGATTTCATGTCCGCTACATATCCGGATTTTGGGATAAGCATATTTTGTGTTCCAAGCCTGTACTGCATAGGGAACATCTGCATCTAGTGGATTGTTATCCCATAATGACCAAGAGAGAACGGTGAAATCGTATGGATAATTACTCTTCTCCAGCGCTATCAGTTTATTTGTAAAGTCGACGTTTGCGTTTCCTATTTGTATGCGAAGAGGTACTTTGGCCTGGTTACGCTGTCCGAACCAGGGACGACCAGTCTTTCCCCCTTTATCCATACTTCCGCTATTGGCATATTGTCCTGGCTGTAAGAATAGTACTTTTGATTCTCCGTCAGGTCCAATCCACCAGAAAGGTTTGCCATCAATATCAGCATGTGCATTGCCGGCACGGTCGGAATTGGGCCAGGATATAATATACTTGATTCCCTCCTGCGCCATTACAGGAATCAGTCCCCAAGTTATACCCGGAATGTCAAACTGTTGAAAAACATCCATAGGTTGTCCGCTGAGTTTTTGCATTTCTCTGGAAAACTTGAAAACATGGAATAATTCTTCGTCCAAACAAATACTAGTGTTCAGATTTAGATAGCTGGCATCTAGTGCAAGTCGTCCATCTTTTATGGCTACAATTATTTCGTTTCGTACATCCGGTTGGCTATACCACAGACGTTCAACAGGTCAAGTGACTTCTGGATTCCATACAAAACGTGCTCCGTCGGTGTGTCCTGTGGTTTCTTTACCGAGTTTTATGCCTTCTAATACATTATTCTTATGTAATTCTTCAACGTTTTTATGAGTATTGGTGTAACCAATATCTACGTGTGCATGGTTGTACAAATAGACGGTCCAGTGTCGCATTGGATTTACGACAAGTTGTTCCTCGTGTTTTTTATTATCACAATGAATAGTCAGTTTGATTGATGAAGTGTCGCGGGTGGATATTTCCGGAGGCAATAGGACTTCCACCTTAGCGGAGTCTGTGGTTTTGATTGTATACAAATTCTTTTCGTTGATTCCTTTTGAGGTGACATCTATTTGCAGTTTCCCTGCCAGATGGCTTCCTTTAAGAGTTACTGATATAATGCGCCCCGGCGAGCCATCTGAGCGGTATCCATATAAAGGTTCCACTTCACACTTTATTGATGTTGGACGTATATCTGTGCTATTGACAAAGTTGAAATCGTCCCCCAAAAGAGCATTGTTAAATTAAGAAAAAACAAACGTTCGTTTCAGGTAAAACACGAGCACGAACTGTTTGAAACGTCCGTTCGTTTTCATCAAGACGAACGGACGTTTTTGATGACTTCTAACGGAAATCAGAATAAGTTGATAATCTGGTAGATGGCTGCAGCCAGCAAGGCACTTACCGGAATGGTCAGTACCCAGGCCGTCATCAGGCTTCTGGTTACCCCCCAGCGTACCGCCGAGAGCCGTTTGGTAGCTCCTACACCGATGATGGCTCCTGTTATGGTATGAGTGGTGCTGACCGGAATCTTCAGGTATTCCGTCAGATACAGGGTAAAGGCACCGGCAGTTTCGGCTATCACACCTTCCAGCGGGGTTACTTTGGTGATGCGGGTACCCATGGTCTTCACGATTTTCCATCCTCCGGACATGGTTCCCAATGAAATCGCGGTAAAGCAGGCGAAGGCTACCCAGTCGGGCAAGTCGTTGATGCTGTGGATTCCCATACCGATACCTTCCGAGTGGGCGGCTATCATGGCCGCCGCAATGATACCCATTACTTTCTGTGAATCGTTCAGACCGTGTCCGATGCTGAACATGGCCGAAGAAATGAGCTGGAGTTTCTTGAACCATACTTCGGCCGTATGTGGGTGGGCACGCCGGCAGATGTACAATACCAGCAGGGTAAATCCGAAGGCGATGACCATACCGATAATCGGGGCCAGGAAAATGAAGGCCGCAATCTTCAGGATGATATTCAGCTGGATAGCCTGGAATCCGTTGGCCATGATGGCGGCTCCGGCGAATCCTCCGATAAGGGTGTGCGAAGAAGACGAAGGAATTCCCTTCCACCATGTGAACAGGTTCCAGACAATGGCGGCAATGACCCCGGCCAGAATGATGGGTAGGGTAATGTAGTCTTCCACGACTGTTTTTGATACCGTATTGGCGATACCGAATCCACCGATGATACATTTGGCAATGAAGAAAGCCACGAAATTGAAGCAGGCCGCCCATATCACTGCCTGAAATGGTGTCAGGACTTTGGTAGAAACGATGGTGGCGATTGAATTGGCTGCATCGTGGAACCCGTTGATGTAGTCGAATATCAAGGCCAGCGCTATAATCAGGATAAGTATTTCCATGTGGCTTGTTTCCCTTTATGCATATTTTACAATCAGGTTTCTCAAAATCTTTCCTACGCGTTCGGCGGCGTCGGTCGTTTTTTCCAGTTCCTGCATGATTTCCTTGATTTTAATCAGTTCGATGCAGTCTTTTTCTTCTTCGAAAAGTTTCTTTACAAACAACTCGTACACATCGTCTGCCTGGTTCTCGATGTCGTGCAGCTTCACGCAATATTCACGCAGCGCGGTAGGCTTTTTACGGAAAGTTTCCAGTTCGTCCATGGCTTTCGCGATGTATTGTGCCTCCTGCCGGATGAGTCGGCTCAGTTCCTTTCCGCTGTCTGAAATGGGACGCGGGTTGTAGATGGTGATACGCTTGGCCGAACTGTTGATGCCGTCGATGACATCGTCGATGGTAGAAGCCAGGTCGTGGATATCTTCGCGGTCGAACGGGGTGATGAATGTTTTTCCCAGTTCATCGAAAATCAGATGCGTCTGTTTGTCGCCTTCCCGTTCGATGTCCTTGATGCGTTTGTAATATTCGTTCCGTTCTTTCGGACTGTTGTGTTCCAGACTTTCTACCAGCAGGTCGGCAGAGACCATCAGGATTTCAGACAAGTGTTTCAACATCGGGAAGAACTTGGGTTCTTGTGGTGTAAATCGGCTAAAAAAAGAATTTTTCATAAGATGTATGCAATAAACTATTTTAAGTCCTGGTTATTTGATTGAGTATCGGATGACAGTTCAGACTGTCTGTTGACGGAGTTTCCATTTGGCCCGTACTACTTCGATGACAGCCGGTAGGATGGAGATGACCACAATGGCTACTATCAGCAGCTTCAGATTCTGCTGTACGAATGGAAGGTCGCCGAAGAAATATCCGGCGTAACAGAATGAGGCTACCCATAATGCACCGCCTATCAGGTTGTATATCATGAAATAAGTGTAGTGCATCTTACCCATGCCGGCCACAAACGGGGCGAAAGTGCGGACGATAGGTACGAATCGGGCAATGATGATGGTCTTTCCTCCGTATTTCCGATAGAACTCATGAGTCTTGTCCAGGTGTTTCTGTTTGAAGATGCCGGTGTTTCTTCCGTTGAAGAGTTTCTTCCCGAAAAGATGTCCGAGCATGTAGTTGCAGGAATCTCCTGCTACGGCAGCTATGAATAGAATCAAAGCCAACAGGTTGACCTCCAGGGGAGTGCCCGGAAGGGCAGCGATGGCTCCGGAGACAAAAAGCAAGGAGTCTCCCGGAAGGAACGGTGTCACTACGAGTCCTGTTTCACAGAAAATGATAAGAAACAGCAGGATATAAGCCCAGGTATGATAAGTCTGTACAATACCGATCAGGTATTGGTCGATGTGTAGAATAAAATCGAATATAAAATCCATGTAAACTGATAATTAGCATAATTAAAACAGGGGTTCCTTTCTCTTTCAGGACAGACAGATACAGGAACAAGTCTCTCATGGCGGAAACAGGCAAGATACGGGTATAAGATGCCCTACCGTCTTGTTGTATAACAATCGGTATGCTAAATCAGAATACGTTTTAAGCAGAAAATGTAATATTCGCTGGGATAGCGGTTGGATAGAATCGGGGGAGAAAAGAAGGTTTCTTTATCTTCGGGAAGAAGTATTTTCAGGAGTCTGGCTGTACGGGCCAATACGGAAGGGGTGGGATGGAATTTCAGAATCTTGGATGGGCAGCAGGTACGCCATGAACAGATGGATTCTGTGCAACCTATTCCTGTCTTGGCAAGGTGGTACTTTTCTTTATTGATTTCTTTTTTCCCGGATTGGGATTCGGATTTACGGTAGACTGTTTCATTCCCATAATATTGTTCAGTAGTACAGGAGGTATCGTACTGCTGAGTGTTATGGGTATCGGAACTGTATCCGGATAGCAGATATATTCCCAGTGCGATGTATAAAAGAAACAGATACTTTGCCATAGCGGGCGCAAATATACGAAGTATTTTCGGACCGATGAAAAGATTTGCTGTTTTTGTTGCGGAATGAGTAAAAAAGGTCAGCTCCACCGGGATCGTTTCAGGCTATCCGTCGGATGGAGGCTGACCTCTGCTCAGTAATGATAATGATAAAGTATATTAGAATGAAGTTCCTTGAAATACAGTGGAACACTCTTTAGGTACCAGATAACCGCTGAAGGTTATCCGGTTTGAACTGAAATTCGGGTTGACGGTTACGGTAGCCCGATGGCTGTCTTGTGGCAAGGACAGGGAAACATTGGCAGAGATACCATTGCCTATAACGCTCATGGAAAAGCTGATGTTTCCCTTCTTGTCTGTTTTCATCTTGATGTTCGAAGCGCGGCCTTCCAGCGTAATGCCTCCTACACCGTTCGGCCCCCCGCTGTTGAACGGGGCGATTTGAACGACGGCCTGGTCGTCCGAAAGTGAAAAGAAATTGGTGTTCAAGGTGACATAGGCCGTCTCGCCGTGCTTGAATATCAATTTGTCCGCTTCGACTACGAAGTCCAGTTTTTCCAGACTTTTTACGGCTTCTACGAACAGGATAGAATCCTGTACTTCTTCTGTCCGCTTCTGTTCTTCCCGTTCCTGGGCAGCTTGTTGCTCTGCCTGTGTATAAATTCTCTTTTCTACCGTCTGCGCTTGGCCTGTTACATAGAGGAACAGGGAAAGCATTAACAATGTAATTTTTTTCATACTTCAAGGCTATTAAGTTGGTTATATTGCATTTATTTGAATTTTTCTGTCGGCATCCGTATGGACTATTCGGCTCCTCCTCCCAGTGCCTGATACAGATTGATGACCGCCTGGCACTGTGTGAAACTGTCGGTTACTACATTCAGCCGGGCATTCAGTAGCGATTGACGGGCGGTAAGCAGTTCCAGGTAGGTGGCGTTGCCGGTTCGGTACAGGGCTTCGGATGTCTGTACCGTACGTTCCAGTTCCCGGCATTGCTTCCGGTGACTTTCCAGACTCCTTCCGGCCGATTCGGTGGCATAGAGGGCATCGTTCACTTCCTGTCCGGCATCCAGCAATGCCTGTCTGTAGTTCAGCAATGCAATCTGTTCTTCGTCTTTCGATACGCGCAGGTTGGAAATCAGTTTTCCGCGGTTGAAAAGCGGTTGGGTCAGTGAGGCGACTGCCGAGAGAATCCAGTCCCCCGGATTGGTGACTGCCTGTCCGAGGGCATTGGTCCAGCCTGCGCTACCGCTCAGGTTCAGGTTCGGATAGAAAGCCGAGCGTGCCTGGTTCGTAGTGTAATAGGCATTGGCCAGGGTCATTTCGGCCTGTACGATGTCCGGTCGGCGGGAAAGCAGACGGACAGGGATGCCTGTAGGAAGTGTTTCCGGAAATATTTGTTTGTCCAGTGTTCCACGTTCCAGACTGCGCGAAGTCATCCCCAGCAAGGTGCAGAGGGAATTTTCGGTTTCCCGTTGCTGGCGGAGCAGGTCGTTGTGGGTGGCTTCCAGTTCATACAGGCTGGCACGGGCTTGGGTGACGGCATTCTCGGTTTCTTCACCCACTTTCATCCGGGCTTCCATGGTTCGTACCTGCTCTTTCCAGACTTCCAGGGTAGACTGGCTGATGGCCACCTGTTCGTCCAGCATCAGCAGGGAATAATAGGTATTGGCGATACCGGCTATCAGTTCCGAACGGACAGCCTGCTGGTAGGCTTGCTGTTGCAGCAGGGTAGCCTGTGTACCTTTCTTGGCATTCCGCAGGTTGCCGAACAGGTCGATTTCCCAGCTGGCCTGTACCGGTAGTTCATACGTCTTTACGGTTTTGCTTCCGGCCGTGCTGGTCAAGGTACCTTGTGGCGAGAGTGTCAATGACGGTAAGAAGGCCAGTTTGGCAGCAGTGAGCTGGGCCTTTGCCTGGTCTACCCGGAGCAAGGCTGTCTGCATATCGGTATTATGTTCCAGTCCATATCGAATATAATGTTGCAGCAGTGTATCTTGGAAGACTTCCTGCCAAGGTAAATCTCCCAAAGAGAGGGAATCAGATACGGATGGATTATCCATGTCGCGGAACAGGCTGTCGGTCGGTAGGTTTTCCGGACGCTGATAGTTCCTGTAAATGTGGCAACTGCTCAGCAGTGCCACATTTATACATATAATGAATAGATAGGTTATTTTTCTCATAATTTTCTGTCTTCTTTTCGTTTACCCATTACCCGTTCTTCAATGTACTGGAAAGTGATGAAGAAGGCGGGTGTTACAAACAGCAGGGCGATGGTACCGATAAGCATACCTCCTACTGCACCTACACCGAGGGAAGTGTTGCCGTTGGCACCTACACCCGATGCGAACATCAGCGGGAGCAGACCGAATATCATGGTCAGGGCGGTCATCAGAATCGGACGGAGACGGACACCGGCGGCGGAAATGGCGGCTTGGGTGAGCGACATGCCTTCCTTACGCCGTTCGGTGGCATATTCGGTCAGCAGGATAGCGGTTTTCGACAACAGTCCGATTAGCATGATAAGTCCTGTCTGCAAGTAGATATTGTTCTCTATGCCCCACATGCGTGCGAAGAGGAAGCTTCCCATCAGTCCGAACGGGACGGATAGGATAACCGCCATCGGGATGAACAGACTCTCGTACAGCGCGCACAATATCAGGTAGATGAACAAGATACATACGCCGTAGATGATGATTGTGTCGTGCGAGTTGGCCATCTGTTCTTCTTCACGGGTCATGCCGGAGAACTCGTAGCCGTAGCCGGTAGGCAGGGTCTGTGCGGCTACTTCCTTTACGGCATTGATGACATCGCCCGAACTGTAACCGCTGGCAGGCATTCCCTGTACGTTGATGGACGAGAACATGTTGAAGCGGGTCAACGATTCCGCACCGTAAGTCTTGGTCAGTTTGACGAACTGACTGACAGGGGCCATACCGCCCGAAGTCTTTACAAAGACGTTGTCGAGCGACTGCATGCTTTTTCGTTCGTCGGACGGAGCCTGGATGATGACACGGTACAGTTTGGTGAAGCGGTTGAAGTTGGAAACATAGAGGCTTCCATAGTAACCTGAAAGAACGGACAGTACCGCTTCGGTTGTCGTTCCGGCCCGTTGGCACTGTGCTTCATCTACATCCACCCGGTATTGAGGGAAGTTGGCGCTGAAGGAGGTATAGGCCATCTGGATTTCAGGACGTTTGTTCAGTGCCACCAGGAAGGTGTCGGTTACCTGGCTAAGCGCGTCGATTCCTTTTCCGGAGCGGTCCTGAAGGTAGAGTTCGAAACTGTTACCGGTTCCGTAACCGGAAATCATCGGTGGAGAGAATACGAAGAGGTTGCAGTTCTTGATGTGGGCGGTACGGCGGTAGATTTCCTGCGAGATGGCATCTACACTGCTGTTTTTGTCCTGCCGTTCGTCCCAGTGTTTCAGTTTGACGATGAACATACCGTGCGAGGCACCGCTGCCCGAACCCATTCCGAATCCGGCTACTTTGTTGAAGTTTTCTATCTGTGGTATTTCCTTTAGTTCGTCTTCCACTTCGTTCATGATGCTTTCGGTTTCGGCCAATGTACTGCCGGCAGGAGCATCCAGACTGATGAAGATGGAACCGGTATCTTCCGAAGGCACCAGACTGGTCTTGGTTGTTCCCATGAAATAGAAAAGCAATCCGACGGCTGCGGCGAAAGAGGTCCATGCCCGCCATTTCCGTTTGATGAAGAACTTGACACCGCTCTTGTATTTCAGGACTATCCGCTTGAAGGCAGAATCGAAAGCCAGACGGAAACGGGTGGAGAATTCCGGTTTCTTGCCGTCTGTCAGGATTTCGTTGGGTCGTAGAATCAGGGCACAGAGGGCCGGGGAAAGGGTCAAGGCGTTGATGGCCGAAATACCGACCGCTACCGCCATGGTAATACCGAACTGGGTATAGAAGACGCCCGAGGTTCCTCCCATAAATGATACGGGTACGAATACCGCTATGAAGACCAGTGTAGAAGTGACGATGGCCGAGGAGATACCTGTCATGGCATCTACGGAAGCCTTGTAAGGCGACCGGTAGCCTTCGTCGAAACGTACCTGGACCGCTTCTACTACGATGATGGCATCGTCTACAATGGTACCGATGGCCAGTACCAGGGCGAACAGGGTCAGCAGGTTGATGCTGAATCCGGCGATGTACAGCGCGGCAAACGTACCGATAAGCGATACGAAGATACTGATGGTCGGGATGAGGGTGGAACGCGGATTCTGCAGAAACACGTATACCACGAGTACGACCAGCACGATGGCTTCCAGCAGGGTTTTGATGACTTCATCGATAGAAGCGTCGAGGAAATTTTTGGTACTCATCAGTTCCACGATTTCCATGTCTTCCGGCAGGGTTTCTTTCAGTTCATCCAAGTACTTGTCTATTTCTGTAATGATTTCGTTGGCATTGGTTCCGGCGGTCTGGTTAATCATACAGGTAGTTCCCGGTGCACCGTTCACCGTTCCGGTATAGGAATAGCTTTGGGCACCCAGTTCCACGGTGGCGATGTCTTTCAGTTTCAATACGCGTCCGTCATCGTAGGCCCGGATGACGATTTCTTCGAACTCCTGTTCCTTTTCCAGACGTCCGCGGTATTTCAAGGTATATTGGTACACATTTTTCGAATCTTCACCGATGGAGCCGGTAGAAGCTTCTATATTCTGGCTGGAAAGGGCGGCTTCTACATCGCTCGGCTCCAGTTCGTATTGGGCCATTACGTCCGGTTTCAACCAGATACGCATGGCATAGTCACCTCCCATGACATTTACTTCGCCTACTCCCGATATACGTTGTATCTGTGGCTTGACGTTGATGCTCAGGTAGTTGGTCAGGAAGTTCCTGTCGTAGGTACCGTTCGGACTGTAAAGCCCGAAAATTTTCAGCATACTGCTTTGGCGTTTCATGGTGGTGACACCTACTTTGGTCACTTCGGCCGGCAAAAGAGAAGTGGCTGTAGAAACCTTGTTCTGTACGTTTACAGCCGCCATGTCCGGGTCACTTCCTTGTTTGAAATAGACCGTAATTTCGGCGCTACCCGTGTTGCTGGCGGTAGAAGTCATGTAAGTCATGTTCTCTACTCCGTTGATGGCTTCTTCCAGTGGCACGATGACACTTTTCTGAACCGCTTCGGCATTGGCGCCGCTATAGGTCGTGGAAACTCGGATGGTAGGCGGTGCGATGTCCGGATACTGTTCTACCGATAGGGCATACAGTCCGATGAGGCCTGCCACCAGAATAACGACGGATATGACGATAGACAGAATCGGTCGGTCAATGAAATGTTGTAGTTTCATGGTTATGCCTCCTTCTTCTTATCGGTTGGTGCCTGTTCGTCTTGTGGAGTGCTGACTATGGTTCCGTCTTTGAGTAGACCGGCACCTTCGGATACGATGACATCGCCTGCCTGCAAGCCTTTTTCGACGATGTATTCGGTACCGTTATTGATTTCGAACACTTCGATAGGCGTGGAGACTGCTTTTCCGTCTATCACCTTGAAGGCAAAGATACGGTTCTGGATTTCATACGTTCCTCCTTGCGGGATAACAATGCATTGTGTCCGGTCATACGGAACGATGATATTGGCTGAACCGCCACTCATCAGCCGTTTGTCCGGATTGCTGAATATTGCCCGCAGGCTGACAGTTCCGGTTGTCTTGTCGATGATGCCACTGATGACATCTACTTTTCCTTTCTGGGCGTATGTACTTCCGTCGTTCAGTTCCAACGAAACTTCGGGAAAGGAAGCGAGCGCCTGGTCCAATGAACCGTATTGGGCTGTCAGGGTGAGTACCTGTTTCTCGCTTAGGGAAAAATAGGCATACATTTCCGAATTGTCCGAAACTCGGATAAGCGGGTCGGTCATCGAGGCACTTACCAGGGCGCCGATACGGTAGGAGGTCATACCGGCATAACCGTCTACCGGACTTTTCACTTCGGTATACGACAGGTTGTTTTGTGCGTCAGTAAGTTCCGCCTGAGCCTGTAACAAGGCTGCCTGGGCACTCTTGTATTCGTTCTGTGCCGTCCGCAATTCGAAATCCGAGATGACTTTATCTTCGTAAAGCGACATTTTTCCGTCGAGTGTCTGTTTGGCCGTCGCTTCGTTGGCTTCTGCGGTCGCCACGGCAGCCCGGGCTTTCTGCAGGGCAGCCCGATAAGGTACCTGATCAATAATGAACAGTACCTGCCCTTTATGTACGTGGGCACCTTCTTCTACCAGCACTTGCGTAATGGTACCTGATACTTGCGGACGCACTTCTACGTCCTGCTTTCCTTCTATCACCGCGGAATATTTTACAGAGAGCTGCCTGTCTTCCGGTGTCAGCGTCAGAAGCGGATACTTTCCACCTTCTTCTTGTGGTTTCCGGCTTTGCTGACAGGCAGACAATGCAAGGCAGCAGAGGCCGATTCCGAGAATACTTTTTACCTTCATAGTTCGTTTAATTTGAGATTCTGAGGTAAAAATAGAGGGCTAGAGAGGCGTACTGTTTGGACAAAAGGTACAATCATTTGTCCATATCACCCAGTATTAGAACTTATTAGTAAACCCTATGTCTATTTAGCGCAAAGATTTGTTTGCGGAAGACAGGATTCTTTATATTTGTTGCCGGTAAATGAAAATTGCATACGGATGACACAGAAAGAATTGATGCCTTTATTTCCGCCTACCTGTTATTTGAAGGGAGGAATCCTGCTGGTGTCTCCTTCCGATTTCGGACGACTGGAGGGACGTACGTTGGGAGGAAGCCGCCTGTTCATGTTGGTCTGCCACGGAAGTTTGTCGCTGCAGATTGCAGGCAGGAACTATGAAGTACGGGCATACGCTTTTCTGGATGTTATGGAAACGGTTTCTATCCAGATGGAGCAATTCAGCCCTGATTTACAGGCTTGGGGAGTATTTATTACATTTGAGTTTGCCAGTGAATCTTTGAAGAATCTGCGTCCGGGTCCTCAGGGATACCTGTTGGAACGGTTGAATATCCCTGTTCAGGAATTGTCAGAAAAGGAGTGTGGTACACTGGAACATCAGCTTCTGTTGCTTCGGGAATGCCTGTCTGATATGAAACATTTCTACCGTCAGGAGTTGGCACAGTTGTATTTCAAGAGTTTCAGTCTGGAGCTGGGAAACATCATGTTGTCTCATCGTGAAGACACAGATCGTTTTACTCCGCATATCAACAAATATGATTTCATTACGTTGGGATTCCTGAAATTGGTTTCCAGGTATTTTTCTTCGGAGCATACCGTCGATTTCTATGCCGAGTCCTTGTGTATTTCTACCAAACACCTGACACGGGTGGTCAAAGAGAAAATCGGAAAGACACCTCATGAGGTAATCTGCAACGAAATTGTGCATCAGGCCATGCTGATGCTGGAGGATGAACGTATCCCGGTGGGACAGATTGCCGAAGAGTTGCATTTTTCTGACCAGGCTTCTTTCAGCAAGTTCTTTAAGAAGCAGATGAAGATGGCTCCCATGCTTTACCGGCGGAAGTACGAAAAGAAATGATGCTGATTCTCTTCGTACATCTTATGCCTGACGGCTGTCTTCTTCCTTAGCTTTATCGGGGGACAATTCATTAAAAAATCATCCTATTATTGTGGCGATAATTCTTCTGCCACCGCCATGGTTACGGAATTCACACAGGTAAATACCTTGCCACGTACCCAGATTCAAAGAACCGTCTGTGATGGGAATGGAAAGACTGGCACCCACCAGGGTCGATTTGGCATGGGCCGGCATGTCGTCCCAACCTTCCAATGTATGGTCGTACCACGATTCCCGTTCGCGTACCAGGTTATTGAATATCTTTTCCAGGTCACTTCGTACATCCGGGTCGCAGTTCTCGTTGATGGAAAGTGCGGCGCTGGTATGTTGGATGAACAGGTTCAACAAACCGGTCTTGGGTAATTCCGGTAATTTGCTGATGACTTCGTCTGTAATCAGGTGAAAACCGCGGGAGCGTGGGCGTAATGTAAAGGATGTCTGTTGTATCATGATATGGTTGTTGGATTTCTATACAAAGGTAGACGTTTTCGGTCAGACGAGCAAAATGTGATGGTGCAAAGGTGCGGATAGAAAAAGATTCTTTTCTTTTAAAAAAGTGGTTGTTTTTGCTGCTTGTGTTAAAAAAAAATACTTCTTTTGCCGGAAAATAAGAAGAAACTATGAAAAAGACATTTTTAGGTTGTTTATTCGGTGTTTTGTTATTGGTATCCTGCGCTCAGACGGAACCGATGAAACCGATCAAATCGGGTGAATTATGGCTCGATGATAAAGGAGTCCATGTGAATGCTCATGGTGGTGGAATGCTTGTTTACGATGATACTTATTATTGGTATGGCGAAAACAAATGTGATTCTACCAGTGCAGCCATGGTAGGTATCATGTGTTATTCTTCGAGGAATCTGACGGATTGGAAAAATGAAGGTGTTGTTCTTCCTGTCGAGATGAACGATACAACCAGTGACATCATTCAGGGTTGTATCATGGAGCGTCCGAAAGTCATTTATAATGAAAAGACAAAGAAGTTTGTGATGTGGTTTCATCTTGAGCTGAAGGGGAAAGGTTATTCGGCCGCAAGATCCGCTTGTGCTGTTAGTGATTCCCCGGTAGGTCCGTTTCAGTATATCGGTTCGCTTCGTCCGAATGCCGGTAAGCTTCCTTTCGATATGACTGAAGAGCAGAAAGCGGTATTTGATACGCTTAATCTTGAGAACTTTAAAGAATGGTGGACTCCGGAATGGAGAGAGGCCATAGCGAAGGGACTATTTGTAAAACGTGATCTGGAAGGAGGTCAGATGGCCAGAGATATGCAGCTATTTGTAGATGATGATGGTAAGGCTTATCATATCTTCTCTTCGGAGGATAACCTGACATTGCACGTTGCGGAACTGAGTGACGATTATTTGAGCCATACCGGTAAGTACGCCCGTATTGCTCCGTGTGGACATAACGAAGCTCCTGCCATCTTCAAGAAAGATGGAACGTATTGGTTAATTACTTCCGGTTGTACGGGATGGGATCCTAACGAAGCCCGTATGTTTTCTGCTCCAAGTATTTGGGGACCGTGGACTCAGTATCCGAATCCTTGTGTGGGACCAAAATCAGAAATTACTTTCGGTGGACAAAGTACTTATGTACTTAACATCCCAAGCAAGAAGGATGCGTACATGTTTATGGCTGATATCTGGCGTCCGAAACATCCGAGTGATGCACGTTATATCTGGTTGCCTGTTCAATTCAAAGAAGGAACACCGGTGATTGAATGGATGGACAGTTGGACACTCGATTACTTCGATAAACAGGAATAAGATATTGTCAGACTTCTTGAGAGTCTGTTATCCTGATAATTCGTCGGATATAGATTAAAAAAAAAGCTGCCCTCCCGAATGGGAAGACAGCTTTTTGTCCTTGATACGAACAAATTTATTGCGTTTGATTTTGAGCCGAGCGAAGTTATCCGAGCATCGGAACGAGGTATTTAGTCAGCAGGTATCCGCCTACAACCAGCCAGATATACAGCAGTCCGGCCAAGACAAACGGTTTGGCGCCTGCCTGTTTGAACTTGTCGATGCTGGTATCGGTACCCAGCGCTGTCATCGCCATGGTCAGCATGAATGTATCGATGTATTCGATAGCACCGTTTAACGGGATTTCCTTTACGCTTTCTACTCCTAAAGCGGCTTGCAGCAACGAATTCAGACAGATGATACCGATGAAACCGAAGGCAAACCAAGGAATTGTAATTTTACTTTTTCCATTGTTGGCATCCGGAGTTGCTTTCTTGCGGCCCGCCAAAGCGAAACTCATGATAACCAGTACGGGAGCCAGCATCATGACACGAATCATTTTCGTGATGGTAGCTGTTCCGGCGATTCCCAGGGCATCGGTCGGGTCCATGGCATTACCGGCACCGGCTACATGTGCCACTTCGTGTAGGGTACTTCCGGTATAGATGGCAACGCCGGTATCACCCAATGCGCTCAGCATGCCCGAACGGTACATGATGGGGTAAAGGAACATGGAGATGGTTCCGAAGATAACTACGGTAGAAACCGCAATGGCTGTCTTGTGTCCTTCACAACGTACCACAGGTTCAGCACCCAGTACGGCGGCTGCCCCACAGATGGCGCTACCCGTTGAAGTCATCAAAGAAGTGTCACTATCCATTTTCAGCAGTTTTCCCAAGAAGATTCCCAGGAAAATGGTACCGGCTACGATGATGGTATCGATTACTACGGCCGGAAGTCCTACGGCAGCTACTTGGGTCAGAGTCAGACGGAAGCCGTACAGTACGATACCGGCGCGCAGAATCTGTTTGGTACAGAACTTGATACCCGGTACCCATGTTTCCGGAAGTTTGTTCCGTAAGCTGTTGGCATATAGCATACCGAGAATGATTCCGACGATAAGCGGGCTGAAGGATAATCCTTTTACAAAAGGAATTTCTGCGATGTAGAACGCCGCAAACGAGAATAAGGCAATCAATAGAATACCATGCAAGGTATTGGCTCTGTTTCCTTTCTTGAACATATCTTTTATCTTTGATTAAGTTTGTAATTTCTTTTTCGCCGGCAAAGGTACGACATTTATCAACTTCAACCTATTCACATTTTTTTATGTACTATAACCTGAAGTTATAATATCGGTTTTGGGGAGGCGTTCAGGTGCCTGGTGCTAGCGGTTGGACGCTCTTGGTCGGGGATTGGGAGGGAAGCATGATGGGTATCGGTTGATAGGGAGGTCCTTTCAAAGGATAAGCGTATTCATTCCCTCGTTTTTACTTATTAATTTTTACTTATTGATTTATTCTCTATCTTTGCACGGCTAAACATGAATTGAAAGAGAAATATGAAAAGATTATTGGGTATTTATGGTCTGGTCTTCTTGATGGGAAGCCTCATCTGTCTGGGGTGTAAAGAAGAGGCAAAAGACATGTCTATGAAAATGAACAATCCACACAATATCCGGGGAGTCATCAGTTATAAACGTTCGTTCGGCGATTTGAATGCTGTACAGCTGGCTACTGCCAAGAAAATCGGTATCCGTCCCATCGGTAGCCGTGAAGAAGCGGTCGGACTGGGAGAACGTCTGATTCACATCGTTCCTTGTGAACGGTATGATGTCGATTCACTGACGCACTCCATTCCTTATTTGATTCCACAGGCCAGTGCCTTGCTCGATACTATCGGAGTGAACTTCCTGGATTCATTGGAGAACAAGGGGTTGAATCCGAACAAGGTAATCGTCACTTCGGTAACCCGTACCAAGGAAGATGTGAAACGGTTACGCCGCACCAACGGAAACGCTTCGTTGAACTCCTGTCATTTCTACGGTACGACGTTCGATTTGAGCTGGAAACGTTTTGCCAAGGTGGAAGACCCGGATGGCCGTCCCATGCAGGATGTGAATGCCGATACCTTGAAGCTGGTGTTGTCGGAGGTATTGCGTGATTTGCGTAAGGCCGACCGTTGCTACGTAAAATATGAGTTGAAGCAAGGATGTTTCCACATTACCGCCCGTTGAGTTTATGCATCGATATTTCATTTATCTGGCCTATGACGGCACGAATTATCACGGATGGCAGATACAGCCGAACGGTGACAGTGTGCAGGAAACGCTGACACGCGGTCTGAAGACTTTTCTACGGGATGAGACCTTGGAAGTGACCGGGGCCGGTCGAACCGATGCGGGGGTACATGCCCGGCTGATGGTAGCGCATTTCGATTCTCACCGGCCGTTGGATGCAGATGTTGTGACTGATAAGTTGAACCGGATTCTGCCGCCGGACATTTCGGTGTACCGGGTGAGGGAGGTACGTCCGGACGCACATGCCCGCTTTGACGCGACTTACCGGACATACAAGTATTACATCACAACCCGGAAAGACCCGTTCAGCCGGGCGTATTCGTGGCGGATTTTCCAGCCGTTGGATTTCGAAACAATGAATGAGGCGGCGAAAACACTGTTCGATTACATCGATTTTACCAGTTTCAGCAAGCTGCATACAGATGTCAAGACCAACAATTGCAGAATCATGCAGGCACATTGGGAGCAGACGGGTCCTGACGAATGGGTGTTTACCATTCAGGCCGACCGTTTCCTGCGGAACATGGTACGGGCGGTGGTTGGTACGCTGGTAGAAGTGGGGCGCGGAAAACTTTCGGTGGAGGGTTTCCGAGAGGTCATCGAAGAAAAGAACCGCTGTAGTGCGGGAACTTCTGTTCCGGGGAATGCCTTGTTTCTGGTAGATATCGGTTATCCGGAGGCTCTTTTTAACCTGGATGAATAGGATTATCCCTTTTCGGTCAGGTATTTCCAATAGCGGACCGGCATGTCTTTCCGGTGTTTTACCGGATTGAGCCGTTCCTTGATGCAGATAGATTTGAAATAGCTTTTCCACAACTGCTGGAAAAGTTTTTCGTCTTTATCGAGGAGGCTGTCTTCCAGTTTTCCGGTCAACAGATGTTGCTGGTGAGGGTCGGCGAAGGTGATTTCGTTCACTTCCTTCCCGTCGTAATAATAGCCGTATTTCCGTTTGCCGTCGTAAATCAGCCAGCGCTGGTCGGCAAAACGGTCGCGGAAATGACCGATGGTGAGCGGATAAACGTTGTAGAGCGGTTCCATGACTCCGAAATAGATGCCTTCGGCCGTCTTCTGGAAACGCATGAATTGCAGGACCCGAGTCCGTTCATCGCTCACCTTTTTGCTCAGTTTGGCCATAGCCAGGATGTCAGGGTCGGTGAAATTGGTTTCGATGGAGCGAGGCGTATCGACTACTTTTCTCAGATAACGGAATAGCAGCATGGGCGTTTCGGGAAGTTCGGAAAGCCAGCATCGTGTCAGTCCGGACAAGGCGAAACGGGACAATTTCTTCTGCAAGGCTTTCCACACCCTTTCCGCCTTTTCAGTATCGGTGATGACGGTATGTACCTCGTCGTAGAACAGGGGGAGAGGAAGCTCTTCTGCCTGTAGCAAGTCCGGAAACTGTTTCCGGCTATAGGCATCGAAGAGGGCGGTCAGCAATCCCTCGAAGCTTTGGTCGTATCGGAAAATAATCATGGCTTTTCGTGGGTCGTAAACGAGTCTCCGAAGTCGAAACTCAGTTGTAAATCGTCTTTTTTCTTGGCCGGATGGGGAAGGAGGAGCTTGCGTACTTGTGTAGGACCCAGTTCCAGAATCGTCTTGTCTGGCAATTCGTTGCAGGTGATGAAGTACTTGGCTTTCTTCATGACCGCTCCCATCTTTTTCAGTTCATAGAAGCCTACGCGTGAAAAGCGGCGGGAGGTGACGATGAGTTTGGCCGAACGTACTCCGATACCCGGTACACGCAACAGGCTTTCGTAATCGGCCGTCTGGATATTGACCGGGAAAAATTCCGGGTGACGCAGAGCCCAGGCCAGTTTCGGGTCAATTTCCAAATCCAGGTCCGGGGTACGGTCGTCCACCAGTTCATCGACCTTGAATTCATAGAAACGGAGCAGCCAGTCGGCCTGATACAAGCGGTTCTCGCGGACCAGTGGCGGTTGTTTCAAGGCAGGGAGGCGCTTGTCGTAAGTATTCACGGAAATGTAGCCGGAATAATAGACACGCTTCATGGTAGGACGTTCGTAGAGGCTGGAGGAAACCCGGAGAATGTCACGGTCGGTCTCGGAGGTGGCACCGACTATCATCTGCGTGCTTTGTCCGGCCGGGGCGAAACGGGGCGCTTTCCGGTATTTCTTCCGTTCCTCGTTGCTCTCCAGTACCCCTTGCTGGATGTATTTCATGGGCAGGTACACGCTTTGGTGGTCTTTCTCCGGAGCCAGCCGTTTCAGGTTTTCTTCGGTAGGGATTTCCAGGTTGACGCTCAGACGGTCGGCATAGAGTCCGGCCTGACGGACCAGTTCCTCGCTAGCTCCCGGAATACTTTTCAGATGGATATAGCCGTTGAAGCGATGTACCTCGCGTAAATCCTTGGCCACACGTACCAGACGTTCCATGGTATAGTCGGGGTTGCGTACTACGCCCGAGCTGAGAAAAAGCCCTTCGATGTAGTTACGCCGGTAAAATTCCATGGTCAGGTCCACCAGTTCGCTTACAGAAAGGGTAGCCCGGGGAATGTCGTTGCTGATGCGGTTGATGCAGTAGGCGCAATCGTAGATGCAGTAGTTGGTGAGCATGATTTTCAGCAGGGAGATGCATCGTCCGTCTTCGGCGAAGCTATGGCAGATGCCCCATCCGCCGACGGTGTTTCCCACTCCTCCTTTGGAGTTGCGCCGGACGGTTCCGCTGGAAGCGCAAGATACGTCGTATTTGGCCGATTCCGCCAGTACCTTCAGTTTCTGTAATACCTGCTCGTTCATCTTTGTTGCCTTTGTTTCGTGGTATCAAAGGTAGAGAGAGTTTATGAGATGTGCAACTTCAGGCCCAGGAAATACATAACGGGTGAAACTCCTGGCATAATCGTACAACCAGAGTTCCACCCGTTATCTTTTGTTTAAAGTAAGATACGGCTTACCGTTTCATGTGGATGGCCTTATCGAATTCTGCCCAATGTTCGTCGGTCATGTTCGATGGAGTGAACAGGGCGACACCGGCCGCACCCGCTTCGATGGACCCGCGTACAGCTTCCATGATTTCAGAAGGAATCAGTCCGTGTCCTTCCGGGTCTTTGATATTGGCCTTGTTCTGCCAGTCGTGACAGATGAACAGACCGCTGTATACCGGAATCTTTCCGTTTACGGAGTTGACTTCTTCCTGGGTGATTTTGCCTACCCAGGAAGCCGGTTCCAGGTAGAAGTCGTTGTAGTTCATCGGGAAGAACGCGTCGATGTTCCATTTGTTCCATTCCTGGCGTACCAGTTTCTTGGCATACGATTCCGGTCCCGGGAAGACCGCTGCGCTGACTTTCTTACCTTTGGCATGTACTGTTTCGGCAATCTTGTTCACCAGGCTGGTGATGACGTTGTAACGGAACTGTTTCCATTCTTCACAGGTAGACGGGTCTTCTACACTCTTGATGTCGATACCGGTCGCAGCCTTGAAATCGGCTACACACTTGTCGCAATAGCAATAGTCGGCGGTAGGATATTCTTCGTTCATCACCAGACCGTATTTTTCCCACAGGCCGCGGGCCAGAATCACATCTACGTAGCGGATGTAGTCCAGATGGATGAAGTCCACTTCCGGAATATCGGCAATCTTTCCGTATTCAGTCACCAGATAGTTGATGACATCCGGGTTGTTCGGACACATGCATTTGTAATAAGGAACGTAGGCCTGTACGTTGTAGGCCGATTCGCCTTTCCGGTTTACGGCATACCAGGTAGAGTCTGCATCGCCTTTCAGCATCGATGGAATCCAGGCATGGTATTCCAGTCCGTTTGCATGGGCGATTTTGGCGGCACGGGTATGCTTTTCGACGTTGAATCCGCCGGCATTGTAGCACATACCGTCCAGTCCGTGCTCTTTCCATTTCTTGAAATCCGCCTGGATGGAGGCTTCTGTAGCGTCTCCGCCTTCCCCTTGCCAACCGTATACAGGAATTTTAGTCGTTGATTCGTCCGAGCATGAAGACATGCCCAGTACGCAGGCTGCCGCAACAGCCAAGAATGATTTTACTTTCATAGTTTTAGTATTGTTTAGTGATAGAGTTATTTTCAGATAACTGCTTGCCGGCCTGTATTTTCGGTTCTTCCGGCAATACATTCTTTGCAAATATCCGAAAAAAAAGTCTTTCTCAGGTTGTTTTAGGGAAAAAACTTCACGGTAAAGGTGGTCCTGGCGCGTTATCGGCTATTTCCCGTTTATCGTTTGTGCGGATTCTGTCTTTTCATTATTTTCCGGACAATTGTCTTTTCATGCGAAAAAACGGTTATTTTTGTAAAGTGCTAGGTCTCGGAAAAACAAACGGACATTTTGTGTGAAACGAACGTTCGTATCACACAAGACAAACGTTCGTTTTGCTTCGAATGAACGTTCGTTTTTTCAAGGGATGAAAAGTGGTGTTTGCGGTTGATAAAATTCAGGACTTATGGGAATACAGATGATAAAGACAAGGTGTATCGGTAGATTGTTTTTGACAGGTATATTGTGGGGCATATCCGTTTGGGCATGGGCGCAACCGGATGCCTCGTTGAGGCAGGAACTGGCAAATCGGATAAAGAATTGCCGGGCGCAGGTGGGGGCTGCTCTTGTGGTGGATGGGAAAGACACGCTGACTTTGTTTAATGAGGTGCCTTATCCGTTGATGAGTGTGTATAAACTCCATCAGGCGATGGCCGTAGGAAAGTATCTGCATGAGCGGGGGAGAACTTCGGAGAGCCGCATCGCAATTGGAAAAGAAGATTTGAAACCGGATACATACAGCCCGTTACGCGACAAGTATCCCGACGGAAATGTGTCGTTATCGGTACGGGAGTTGTTGGAATACACGTTGCAATGGAGCGATAACAATGCCTGTGATATCTTGTTTGCGCATACCGGAGGAACCGCCGAAACGGACCGTTACATCCGTTCGTTGGGCTTGAAGGAGTTTGCGATTTCGAGTACGGAAGATGAGATGCACCGGGATTTGGACAAATGCTACGATAATTGGAGTTCTCCGCTTGAGATGGCCCGGTTGTTGGAAATACTTTTTACGACTGATTTGGAGATGGGAGAGTTCCAGCCGTTGATTCGGCAGATTCTAATGACCTGTCGTACCGGACTGAACCGTTTACCCAAGCCGTTGGAAAGTAACGGGGCGCAGATTGCCCATAAGACGGGAACGGGAGACAAGAATGCCGCAGGTGCCCTTATCGGAATCAACGATGCTGGGATGGTTTTTCTACCGGACGGGCGACGGTATACCTTGGTCGTGTTCGTGAAGGATTCCTGGGAAAGTATGGAAAAAACGGAACAGCTTATTGCCGATGTATCGGAAATCGTTTACCGGTATGTTACCGGGAAATAGTGGTTGATTAAGGATTGGATTCCACGTTTAGGGTAGGGGCGGGGGTTGCCCGCCCGAATACATCACATTTTGTTTTTAGTAGGTTGGTAAGTTAAGACAGATTCCGGAAAGTTCCATGTCTTCTGCCAGCAACACACCGTTGTTTATAAAGCTTCTATTTCCGCTTCGCTCAGACCGGTGGCCTGCATTATCTGTTCGGTAGTGAAGTGCAAAGACTTCAGGTTACGTGCAATGGATTTTCTTTCTTCTGCACGACCTTCTGCACGACCTTCTGCGCGACCTTCAACACGACCTTCTGCATGTCCTTCAGCCCGTCCTTCAGCCCGTCCTTCAGCTCTTCCTTCCTCTAGTCCTTGCTTCCATCCGGCTTCACGGGCATCTTCTTCCACTATGCGGCTTACCCGGTAACGGTCCAGTGCCTTGTCGTAGGCAATGCGGTCTTCCAGGGAAAGGTTGGCTACGGCAGCCAGTTCTTCCAGTCGGTTGAAAACCTGTTCTTTCAATGCTTCGGGCATTCGGTTCCAGTGTTGCATATTCTTCAGGGTATAAATCAGTTTGTCATACAGAGTTTCACAATCGTTGAGTTCCTTCGTGAAATAAGGGAACTGAAGAAAGATTTGCCGGAAATGCGGATTGACTTGTTTACCACTTTCCCGGTCGGCTATCACGGTATCCGTACGGAACTTGGCTTCCAGTTCCGGTTCACGGAAGTTCATCAGGAAGATGCCGTACACCGTAGAGAGCTTGTATCTCGCTCCGTAGTAGTCCGCTTTCGCTTCGTTCAACATGAAGTCGTCTTCCTCTTCCGGGGCAGGATTTTCGGTGCGGAGTTCCCGTTCTTTCTTTCGTTTCTCGCGTATGTTCTCCACCTGTCTTCCGATGGCACGACACATGTAGAATAAGGTCCGGTCCAAGAAATTGCTATGGAAACGGTTCTGCATTTCCACGATGATGTATTCGCCTGTCGTTGTCAGGCAATAAAGGTCGTAGATGATACCCGCGTCGTCCAGGTTGTCGGAGTGATTCTCCTTGTCCAGGAAGGTCAGGTTCTCTATTTGGTGCTCACCGGCCAACAGCTCGTTCAGTAACGTGATGAGTAGTTCCTTACTGGCTGGTTGGCCGAAAATAATCTTGAAGCCGATGTCGGTAAACGGATTCACGAAGTGTCCGCAAGTCAAATCCTTGTTGCTCATGTTTCTTCCTTCTTTTTGCAAAGATACATTTTTTTGTGATGAAACCCAATGAAAACACTTGTAATTGATGGATTTCCAGTCTGGAAGAATGGATGTTTTCGTGTCCGCCTGGATTTCCGCTCTTGTGTCCGGAAATGAGAGGGTATGTATTCCAAAACCGTACAGAGTGTTCGGAATCGGACACTCTGATTTTTGAACTTTCCTTGTGAATCAGTTAGTTGCGGTTTTGGCACGTATCTTGCTCGGGAAATGTGTAAAAAGTCATTTATATAAACAGATAGTTATGGATAGGGAAATACCTAAAGAAGTGCGTACCAAGGAACGCAACAAGCGGATTATCAAATATGGAGGTATCGGGGGAGGATGTGTAGTACTCCTTATCGTATTGATTTCATTGATGCGGAGCAGTGTGAAAGAGAAAGATCTCGTCTTTTCGGAAGTGAGTCAGGGCACCATCGAGGTGAGTGTCAGTGCATCGGGAAAAGTGGTTCCGGCTTTCGAGGAAATCATCAACTCGCCCATCAACACCCGTATCTTGGAAGTCTATAAGAAAGGGGGCGATAGTGTGGATGTAGGCACCCCCATTCTGAAACTGGATTTGCAGAGTGCCGAGACCGAATACAAGAAGCAGTTGGACGAGGAGCAGATGAAACGGTACCAGTTGGAGCAGTTGAAGGTGAACAACAATACGTACCTGAGTGACCTGGAGATGCAGGTGAAGGTAGCCGAAATGAAGGTGAACCGTATGGAAGTGGAACTCCGGAACGAACGTTACTTGGATAGCCTGGGTTCCGGTACGACAGACCGGGTACATCAGGCGGAACTGAACTTCAAGACCGGAAAGCTGGAACTGGAACAATTGCACCAGCAACTGGCCAACGAACGGAAAGTGAAAGCCGCCGATTTGAAAGTCAAGCAGCTGGAATATGAAATTTTTCTCAAGGGATTGGCGGAGACCAAACGAACCTTGGACGATGCGCAGGTACGTTCGCCCCGTAAGGCTATCCTGACGTACATCAATAATCAGATTGGCGCGCAGGTGACCGAAGGTTCGCAGATAGCTGTCATTTCCGATTTGAGCCATTTCAAGGTAGAAGGCGAAATAGCCGATACCTATGGCGACCGTGTAGCCGCCGGTGGAAAGGCCATCGTCAAGATTGGTAGCGAAAAGCTGGAAGGGCAGGTGAGCAGCGTGACACCGTTGTCGAAGAACGGAGTCATTTCCTTTACCGTACAACTGGTGGATGATAGCAACCGCCGTCTCCGTTCGGGATTGAAGACCGATGTCTATGTAATGAATGCCGTGAAGGAAGATGTATTGCGCATAGCCAACGCCAGCTATTACGTGGGACGTGGCGATTATGAACTCTTTGTAATGGACGGTTCGAACGAACTGGTGAAACGGAAAGTCCAGTTGGGCGATTCCAACTTCGAATACGTGGAAGTGATTTCCGGACTCCAGCCAGGCGACCGGGTAGTGGTGAGCGACATGAGCCAGTATAAGAACAAGAACAAATTGAAACTTAAAAAATAAATACGACAATGAAGACAGATTTTTTGAAGAAAGGATTGGGATTGCTGATGGTTGGTGTTTTTTGTGTCATCGAGGCTATGGCCGGAACTGGTGAAACCGTCAAAAAAAATTGGAAAGTAGGAAATTTCTCCTCCATCGAATTCAACTCGGTAGCTCAAATCTTCTTTGTGCAATCGGACAAGTATTCGATGACGGTAGAAGGAAAGCAGGAAGAGGTGGCGAATCTGGTAGCGGAAGTGAAGGGAGGCTGTCTTTATATCGACAACAAAAAGCGGAAATCCAAAATTTCTGCCCGGAATCAGAAGCAGGGAGTGAAGATTTACCTGTCGGCTCCTACGCTGGAGGAAGTCCGTTTCAGTGGGGTAGGTACCTTCTATTGCAAGGAACCGATGAAGCTGGGTGATGTAAATTTTCAGGTAGAGGGAGTAGGAAGTCTGGAAGTAAAGGATTTGACCTGTGATGACCTGACGGTATCGCTTTCGGGAGTGGGAAATGCCGAGTTGCATGTAGATTGTGCGGACCTGGATGCTTCCGTAGAAGGAATAGGTAGTGTAACATTGAGCGGAAAGGCAGACCGGGCACACGTGGAACGTAGCGGGATAGGTAGCGTGAATACGAAGCATCTAAAGGTCGGTTTATGATTTTGAACTATTTCAGACAAGCCTGGACGCTTGTCAGACAACACAAACTTTTTACCAGTATATACGTGGTGGGCACAGGCCTGTCCATCGCCCTGGTGATGACATTATTCATCATCTTTTATGTGAAGTTCGGCCCGGTCTATCCAGAGTATAACCGGGACAGGACGCTGGTCATCAAATACATGCAGTATTATCCGAAGAGCGGAGAGAAGAATTTCCGTTCGGGTGGGGTGAGTCAGTATGTCATGACCGACCTTCTACCGGGGTTGCCTCATCTGGAGACCATTGCCGCTATGGAAAAGGCTCAACAGATTCAAGTAGGGGTTACCGGGAGCAATCAGGTCTTCAAGGTATTCTCGATGAAGGTGAATGCCGGATTCTGGAAGGTATTTACTTTTCATTTCCTGTCCGGGAAACCTTTTACCGAAGCAGATACGGAAGCGGCAGCTCGTGTGGTAGTTATCTCTGAAAGTATGGCCAGACGCTTGTTTTCTACCGTAGCAGTTACAGGACGTGATTTCTTGATTAAAGGCCGGAAATACCGGGTTTGTGGAGTCGTGCAGGATGTCTCTTCGGCTACTCCCGCCTCTGCGGCGGATATGTGGCTTCCGTTTGTCGTAGACAAGTCGTTTACGTTCGATGAAGGGTTACGTGGAGGACTGAGCCTTTATCTGACGGCTCCTTCCAAAGCCGAAAAGGAAGCACTCAAGGCCGAGGTACAGGAGGCTTTTCATAAATTCAATACCTCAACGAAGGAATATGTAAATGACCTGATGGAACAACCGGATGATTATTGGAAAAGTACATTTCGTACAGATAGCAGTAAAGTACCTGATTGGAAAGGGCAATTGCGTGTCTTTGCTTATATCCTGTTGGCCTTATTGTTCATTCCGGCCGTCAATCTGGGAGGAATGATTTCATCGCGGATGGATACCCGTATCGCGGAACTGGGTATCCGGAAGGCTTATGGCGCTACTAACGCTACATTGGTACGGCAGGTACTGACCGAGAATTTTCTGTTGACTTTTATGGGTGGAATAGTAGGTCTGATAGTCAGTTACCTGATAGTGGTGATGACCGGCAACTGGATATTGACATTGTTCGATGACCGTATCAATATGTCGCTCAATCCTCCCTTCCTTACATTCGAGATGTTGTTCAATCCCTATGTATTTGGAACGGCCTTCGTGGTCTGTCTGTTGTTGAATGTCATTTCGGCTCTTGTTCCTACGTTGTTGGCTTTGCGTAACAACATTGTACAATCATTACACCATAAAAGATGAAGTATGTTTAAGATGATAAGACATCAGATGTGGAACCAGCGGCGGCAGAACAGTTGGATTTTTCTGGAATTGCTGATAGCCGGCTTTTTCCTTTGGATGGTTGTCGACCCGATTTGCGTGATTACCGCCGACCGTGCCATTCCGTCCGGATATGATTCCCAAGGGATGTATGTACTGAAATTGGGAAATTACGATAGTAGTTTTGCCGAGTACGACGAAACTCAGGATGCTGACTCTTTGTTGGACTTGCATTACCGGCAGATTCTCCGTACCATCCGTACCTGTCCTGAGATAGAATCATTCACCATCGGATCGTTCGGTAGTTTCCCGAACAGTCCTTCATGGTCCGGTAATCAATATTACAACGATTCTGTCAAGCTACATGCACAGACTTATTATTTTGTTCAGATAGATGGAAGTGATATGGGGAAAACTTACGGATTTACCGATGCGAATACCGGCAAACAGTTACAGCTTCCGGCCGATTTTTCACAGAGGGAAATGGTCGCTTTATCTGCCTGTGCGGCTAAAAGGCTTTTCGGAACTACCGATGTAGTCGGAAGGAAAGTTTTAGGTCATAACAGGGAAAAGGAATTGGAAATAGCCGCGGTTTTTCAGGATATCAAGCATTTTGATGTTGAACAGCCTTATCCCTTGTCTATTCGGAGCATGAAATTCGAGGTCAGTCCTTATATGACCTTCTCACAGGATATCGTGTTCCGGTTGAAAAAGGGAGTGGACGAAGGAGATTTTAGAGAACGCTTTGAGCACGAAGTGGTTCCTCATCTATTCCAGGGAAATTTTTATTACGACGGTCTGCGCACCTTTGATGAATATGCTTATGAGAAGGCTGTCAGTTCCGGAGTCATTAACCGGTTGCGTCTGCATTATTCCTTGGCGGGATTTGCCATACTCTGCATTTTCCTCGGCATGGTAGGTACCTTCTGGATTCGGAGTAACGCACGGCGGGAAGAAATCGGTTTGATGCGTAGCATGGGAGCTTCTCAAGGTTGTATTGTCCGTCAGTTTCTAATGGAGGCTTGGATACTTGTTACCGTCGCATATCTCCTTTCTTTGTGGGTGGTAGCCAATTATGTATACATAGAAGGATTTGCCGAGCCGGCTAAGCTTTTGCTTTTCGGCGATTATCATCCGGACCCGGCCTATTGGCAGAATCGTGCGTTACCGCATTTTATGGTCGTTACACTGATTACTTACGTGTTGTTGTTATTGACTGCCCTCGTCGGTACTTACATTCCGGTACGTCGGGCAGCACGGACATTGCCGGCCGATGCTTTGCGCGATGAATGAAACCGTACGATAAAAGCGGACAGGGTGTTCGGAAACGGACACCCTTGATTTTGCTAAAATGCAGATAATCAATGAAAATTGTTTTGGCACGACTTTTGACTATCAGATATTGAAAATAGAAAAACAAGAATTTGTATCACTTAATAACGATTAGACTATGAATATGATTGAATTGACTGGAATCAACAAGATTTACCGTACCAATGAAATAGAGACTCAGGCACTGGAGAACGTGAACCTGAATGTGGAAAAGGGGGAATTCCTCAGTATCATGGGGCCTTCCGGATGTGGAAAATCAACCTTGCTGAACATCATGGGATTACTGGACGCGCCGACAAGTGGAACCATCCGGATAGCCGGAACGCTGGTAGAAGGCATGAAGGACAAGGAACTGGCTGCCTTCCGTAACAAGAACCTGGGATTTGTCTTCCAGTCGTTCCACTTGATTAATTCCTTGAATGTGATAGACAATGTGGAACTTCCGCTCCTGTACCGGAATGTATCGGCGAAGGAACGCCGCCACCTGGCCGAAGAAGTGCTGAAGAAGGTCGGATTGAGTCACCGTATGCGTCACATGCCGACCCAGCTCTCCGGTGGTCAGTGCCAGCGTGTGGCCATCGCCCGTGCCATTATCGGAAATCCGGAAATCATTCTGGCCGACGAGCCGACCGGTAACCTGGATTCCAAGATGGGTGCCGAAGTCATGGAGTTGTTGCATCAGCTCAATCAGGAAGACGGACGCACCATCGTGATGGTGACACACAACGAAGAACAGGCCCGGCAGACCTCGCGTACGGTACGTTTCTTCGACGGACGTCAGGTGGGATAATATGTGAACTGAATAAAACATGACACGAATGATGATCAGACAATATTTTCAACAGGCATGGGCGCAACTCCGCCAACAACCCCTCATCAGTGCGGTGACGGTAGCGGGTACGGCACTTTCCATTTTCCTCATCATGCTGGTGGTGATGGTGCAACAGGTAAAGGTAGAGCCTTTTGCTCCCGAAAGCAATCGTGACCGTTTTCTTCATGTGAAGTGGGGAAGCATTACTAACAAGGCATGGGGGGATAACAGTAGTAATGGTCCCTGGAGTGTACGTTCCCTGAAAGAGATTTATGGTAAAATGACAACACCCGAGGCTGTGACTTTCTATACCTCTTTTACCGAATCAAAGCCTGTTAGTTTACCTGGATTACCTGCTACGGCCGTAGATCTGAAGGAAACGGATGACGTATTCTGGCACGTGTTTGACTTTGCTTTTACAGATGGTAAGCCTTATGACCGTGCCGTCTTCAATGCGGGTCAACCTGTTGCGGTTGTAACCGAGAGTGTAGCTCGTTTGTTGTTCGGAACAACAAAGGTTACGGGTAAGGAGTTCCTTTTGGCACATGCTCCTTATCGTATCTGCGGTGTAGTAAAGGATGTCTCTACGTTGGCTTCTACCGCTTATGCGCAGTTGTGGATTCCTTATACTTCGACCGATCAAGTAGATAATACATGGACCGACGGGCTGATGGGTAGTATGAGTTGTACGATTTTGGCCCATAGCCGTAGCGATTTTCCTGTCGTTCGTAAGGAAGCCGAGCGTATGCTGGACGAATACAATAAGGTGATAGGGGAGAACGGTTATGAATTTATTAACCGTAACCGGCCTTACGATCAGGAAAAGAATGCCTTAGCTGCGGGTGCCAATATAGAGCCGGATGTGAATGAAGACCGTCGTAGCCGTTTCATTATTTTCCTTATCTTACTTATTGTGCCTGCCATCAACTTGAGCAGCATGACACACAGCCGCTTGCGTCGTCGCGTAGCGGAGATAGGTGTACGTCGTGCCTTTGGATGTACACGTGCTGAACTGATGGGACAGATCGTGGGTGAAAACTTTGTCGTTACCTTGTTGGCGGGTATACTGGGGCTGGCGATCAGCCTGCTTTTCGCTTTCTTGTTGGGCGATATGCTTTTTACGCAAGTGGGTAGTGCTACGCTCAATCCACCTGTAGTTGATGCTTCTATTCTGATACATGCTTCCACTTTCGGTTGGGCTTTGCTGTTCTGCTTTGTACTCAACCTGCTTAGTACGGGCATTCCTGCCTGGCGGGCATCACGGATAAATATTGTAGAAGCTATCAATGGTAAAACGCATTGATGTGGATGTATAAAAAATAATTTGGTTTATGCTATGAATAAGAAACTATTTACCCAGGTACGAAACGAGTGGCGCAGTAACTTGTGGCTGGTTATTGAATTATTGGTGGTGAGCGTGGTTATGTGGTACATTATTGACTTGTTATATTGTCGTATCGCTACGTACATGGAGCCGCGCGGATTCAATATCGAACATTGCTACTTGGTAAAGATGGGGGTACTTACCGATAAGAGTTCCGATTATACACCCTATGGAGATACCCATAAAGAAAGTGACGATGTGCGCGAATTGGTGGAGCGTCTGCGCCATCGTCCGGAAGTGGAGGCGGTCAGTCTTTCGCAGAACTCCTATCCTTATAACGGTAGCAATTCGTCTTTACGGGTACAGTATGATACCCTCATTTCACCCGAATGGACCATCCGGCGTTGTGTGACACCTGATTTCATGCGTGTGTTCCGTTATCAGGGAACACGGGGCGAGACCCCCGAGCAGCTGGCCCAGATGTTGGAACAGGGAGATTTGCTGTTTTTGGCTTCGGACAACCTTTATCGGCGTTATGATATTTCCATGACCTCGATGGCAGGCAAAAACGGTTTTCGACTTTTCGGCGATACCGTTTATGATTTCCGCCTTGGTGCCGCCTTGCAGAACGTACGTTACGATGACTTTCAACAGGCACGAAACAGTTACTCGGTTGCGCTCAATTTGAAATTGTTTGGAGATGAATGGGTGAACGCTGATAATGAACTCTGTATCCGTGTGCGTGACAACATGGACCGTAACTTCATTGACAATCTCAAGGCTGATAGCGAGAAGCAGTTTCGTGTAGGAAATGTCTACATTAGTGACATCAGCAGCTTTGTTGATATCCGTCGTTCCTACGAGCAGATTCAGTTTGACCAGCTTCGTGATTATTGTGTAGGTATGGGCTTCTTGCTGCTCAATATCTTTCTCGGTCTGCTGGGAACTTTCTGGTTCCGTACCCAGCAACGGCATTCCGAGATTGCCTTACATAAGGCAATCGGAGCTACCAATGGCGATGTCTTCCGCCGGCTCATGGCCGAAGGCTTGTTCCTTCTCATCCTTGTGACGGTACCAGCCATCATTATCGACATCGTACTTGCTCAGAATGAATTGAATGCCTGGCATAACGGAACGACGCTGGAATGGAACCGCCTGTTGCTTTGTGCTTCCGCCACGTTTGTCCTGATAGCCCTGATGATAGGCATCGGTATTGGTATTCCCGCCCGCCGCGCCATGAAGGTGCAGCCCGCCGAAGCCTTGCACGATGAATGATTTAACCGAAAAAAGAACAGTATGTTTACACAATATTTCAAACAAGCCCTCTGGCACCTGCGTGAGAATCCCGTCATCAGTTGGATTTCCGTACTGGGTACGGCTTTGTCTATCTGTATGATTATGGTCATTGTCATTACCTTGCGGGTACGTACCGCCGATTGCGAACCGGAAGTGAACCGTAGCCGTTCGCTTTATGTGCCCAACATGTCCTACCGGGCCAAGGGCGATACCAGCGGAAGCTCTGCCAATTCACGCATGTCGGTACAGACAGGGCGCGAGTGCTTCAAGGCATTGACTACCGCCGAGGCCGTTACCTTGGTGTCACAACCCGGTAAGGTGCGGGCTTCGTTACCAGCCGGAGCCAAGATGACTATCGATAAAGTAGAAACCGATGAGGCTTTCTGGCACATATTCCGATTCCGTTTCCTCGACGGGAAACCTTTTACCGGAGCCGATGTACAGAGTGGATTGCCACGGGCCGTCATCGCCGCTTCTGTAGCCCGTCGGTTGTTCGGACGTACGGATGTAACGGGGCAACACTTGGAATTGAATCACGTGGATTTCCAGGTGTGCGGCGTGGTGGCCGATGTCTCCATGCTGGCTACGGATGCCTACGCCCAGGTGTGGATACCTTACACGGCAGGCGATGCAGAGGCCAGTACATGGGGGTACAACCTGATGGGGCAGATGCGGGCCGTTATCCTGGCCCGTAGTGCCGATGATTTCCCGGCTATCCGTGAGGAATGTGAACGTTTGAGACAAAAATACAACGATGTGCAAGATGGTGTGGAAGTATTTTACCGGGGGCAACCGGATACCCAATTCACCCACCTTTACCGTTCGTGGTCGCAGGTTCCCGATGTACAGAGAGTCCTTCTCCGTTATCTCGTTGTCATCCTGATTCTCCTCATCGTGCCCGCCATCAACCTGAGCAGCATGACGCTTTCGCGGATGCGTCGCCGGATGGCGGAAATCGGTGTGCGGAAAGCTTTCGGGGCTACGGCCAACGAATTGTTACGACAGGTGTTCGTCGAGAATCTGATGTTGACTTGTCTGGCGGGTTTGCTGGGATTGTTGTTGAGTTATGCGGCCACGTTCGTATTGAACGGTTTCCTGTTCGGTAACTCCATCAATGCCTATTATTCCGGAGAGACTACCTTGACGGCAGGTGCCTTGCTGAGCCCGTGGATATTTCTGGTAGCCTTTGCCTTCTGCCTGCTGATGAACCTGCTCAGTGCGGGAATTCCGGCCTGGAGGGCTTCGCGGATGAACATCGTAGAAGCGATAAACGGAAAAATGTAAGCAAGTAACGGGCACTTGCGGATAATTTGTGAAAAACAGAGAATAAGACACTTTATGAGAACGATATTCCGACAATTAAGAAATGAATGGCGAAGCAACTTTTTCCTGGCGCTGGAGTTGCTGGTAGTCTTTGTGGTATTGTGGTACATCGTAGACTGGTGTTGTGTAACGGCACGTGTCTATTTTGCACCGATGGGCTTCGATACAAATCATTGCTATTGCCTGATGTTGAATCGGCTGACGCCTAACTCGGCTCTTTATGAAGCCGGCCGTACACCGGAAAACGATATGGATGATATGCTGGAGATAGCCGAACGCCTGCGTCATCGTCCCGGTGTAGAGGCAGTAGCCATCTCTCAGAACAGTATTCCTTATGGAGACGGTAGTAATGGTCTTACGGTGTGTGTAGACACGGTACCTGTCCATGCCATGCATCGTTGGGTGCAACCCGACTTCATGCGGCTGTTCCGCATACAGGGCGTGGCCGTACAGGGGGCGGACGGACAGACGGTCTATACCACGAGTCCCGATTCGCTGGCTTCTGTCTTGAATTCGGGTACCCTCATCCTCTCACGTAATGTAGCGGCCGATTACGAGGAACTCCATCTGCCCGACGCCACTCCGTTATTGGGACGTCAGTTACCTTTGGGGGAACCCGATAATGATTTCCGGAGGCGGGTAGCCGGTATCGCCGAACCTATGCGCTGGAGCCATTTCCAGACTTCCGACCAGTGGGGAGGGCCTTTCATCGCTACCGACCTTTCGCGCGAGGTCATGATTGAATTCGAGAATCCGGCGTATTTGCAATTGAGCGTGCGCGTAAAGCCGGAAGCCGACCATGATTTCGTTGAAGGACTGATGAATGATGCCGACCGGCTTTACCGCATAGGCAATGTGTATATTTTAAATGTATTGCCTTTCCATCAGTTGCGTACGATTGAAGAACTGGAAGATGTGAACGAAGTCAAGACCCAGCTTTGCATCCTGGGTTTCCTGCTGCTGAATATCTTCCTGGGCGTTGTCGGCACTTTCTGGTTCCGCACGCAGCACCGCCGTCAGGAAGTCGCCCTCCGCATGGCGTTGGGGAGTACCCGTCAGGGCGTGTTCATTCGCCTGATAGCCGAAGGGTTGCTCCTGTTCGTCGTGGCGATGATACCCGCTTCGCTCATTGCGTTGAATATCGGTATCGCCGACTTGGTGGATGTCTCGTGCCTGCCTTTCGATACGCTTCGCTTCTGTATAGCTCTGTCGGTGACGGCAGTACTCATGGCCCTGATGATTGTTCTGGGCATCTGGTACCCCGCCCGCCGCGCCATGAAGGTGCAGCCCGCCGAAGCCTTGCACGATGAATGATAGGAATGTGGAATCTTTAAAATGACTCGGGTATGAAGTATTCTTTTGGACATAACTTACGGTTACTCTTGAACCAGCTGAACCAGCACCGTTTCTATACGGCGGTGTGTGTAGTAGGAACGGCGGTTACCATGGCCTTTGTGATGGTGGTGGTAATGGTTTACGATTTCCGTACGGCCGATGTAGCGCCGGAAACACGTCGTAGCCGGGTGCTTTATAATTACGGTACCCAGTGTATGCGTCCCGACGGTACCAACATGTGGGGGTATCGGGGATTGGGACCGACGGCTTTCCATGCTTTCTTTGATGACCTGCCGGGGGTGGATGAACTGACCTTCCACGGAGGACTCCGCAAGGCGGTGTGTGCCTTGCCTGCCTCGTCCGACCGTCATTCGGTATTGATTCGTCCCGTAGCGGCCAACTGGTTTGAATTTTTCCGTTACGATTTTCTGGCGGGACGTCCGTTCACCCAGGCTGAGTACGATGCCGGGCGGGCCGCTCTCGAGAAGGCCGATGACGAATGGCGGAGCGTCCGCAACCGCGATGACGGTGTGGTACGCCGGTTCGTCGTCATCAGTGAAAAACTGGCAGGAGAGTTGTTCGGAGGAACCGCCGAGGCGGTAGGCAAGCAATTCCTGCTGGATTTCCAGGAGGTCCGTGTCGTAGGTGTGGTACGTAATGTCAGCTCCATATTCCAGACGGCCTACGCCGATGTATGGGAACCGTTTACGTTGATCTACGAAGAAAATATGGACCCTTCTACCAGCACCGGCGGTCTGATAGGGTTTCATTATACCGTCCTGCACTTGTCGTCAGACGCTTCACCGGATGAGGTACGTGCCGAAGTGATTCGCCGGATGGAACAGCTCAACAAACAGGGACTGGAGTATATCCTTCAGGACCCGCGTCTGTATACGCATACGGAGTACACCTTCTTCCGTGATGGAAGCATCCATGCGGGGCTGGTTTATGGATTGTTGCTGGTGATTCTGCTGGTAGTGCCCGCCGTTGGCATATCAGGACTGGTCCATGCCCAGATGCAGAGCCGGTTGGGCGAGATAGCCATCCGCAAGGCGTATGGGGCCTCCAATGCCGACATCATCGGACGGTTGTTTGCCGAGAGCCTGTGTACCACCTTGATGGGCGGTGTACTGGGTTATGCGTTGTCGTGTGTGTTGGTAGTGGCAGGCGGTACGTGGTTGTTCGGTACTGGTGGTGTGGAACTGGAAGGTATCGTGTTGGGTAGCGACCTGTTGTTACGTCCGACGTTGTTCCTGACGGTACTGGCGGCCTGTCTGGTGTTCAATGCCTTGTCCGTATTGTTGCCCGCCTGGATAGCCGTACACCGGAGTATCTCATATACATTGACAGGAGGAGAATAAGCTATGTGGAAACAGATTTTCAATCAGATATGGAACCAGCGGCGTACCAACGCCTGGCTTTGGACTGAATTGTGTATCGTAACCGTATTGTTGTGGTATGGGGTCGATGTGGTGTACAATTACGAAGGGGCAGCCTGGCAACCCAAGGGATATGATACCTCGTGTGTGTTCGACCTGACGATGGGTACCAAACCGATGGATTTTATCAACGATGCCGACAACCGGCGGGCAGGAGAAGATTTCACTTACCTGTATAACCTGATAAAGGATTATCCCGGCGTGGAAGAAGTTTGCGCCTATTACGGGAGTGTTCCTTATACGGATGAGGTGATGTCCGAAGGATATGCGCCGCATACCGATTCTACGCATGTGGTAAATTGTTACATCAGATACGTGACCTCTTCCTACTTCAAGGTGTTCCGCCTGAATCCGTTGGCCGGGCAGTTGGACGAGGAACATTGGTCGTCGGCCGAGAATCCCGTCCCCACACTGATGAGTGTAGACTTGGTGGATTCTCTGTTCCAGTTGCCTCATGCGGCCGATGCCGTGGGCAGGACCTGTTTCAATCCCTATTGGCTGAACACGAAGCATCCGGTGACCAACTACCGGGTAGCCGCTGTTCTGCCCCGCCACAAGTTGGGCGACTATGAACGCTACGAGCCTTTCATCTACCTGCCTGCCGACAAGGCCTTGTTCTGGCAACATGTGGCGTTACGGGTTTCGCCCGATCAGGTGGCCGGTTTTGCCGAACGTTTCCGGCGTGACATGCAGCCGGTGTTCGACCGGGGCATCTTCTACCTGGACAACATCCGCTTGTATGGAGATATGAAAGAGGCTTATGACATTCAGAAAGGCACGGTGAATTACCTCAATACGGTCTATACTGTAGCCGCATTCTTTCTGTTCAATGTCTTCCTGTGTGTGTTCGCCACCTTCTGGTATCGCACCCGCAAACGTCGGTGCGAGGTGGCTCTCCGCATGGCCTTGGGAAGCAGCCGGAGGCAGGTGATGCGGTATTTCTTGCTCGAAGGACTTGTTCTCCTGTTGATGGCGGTGATACCGGCGCTGCTGATTGCCCTGAATATCCAATGGGCCGACCTGACGGTACATACGCTGGTCGATGTCTCGGCGGTCCGTTTCGTAGGCAGTTTCGGGGTGGCGCTTCTGCTCATGGCCCTGATGATTGTCCTGGGCATCTGGTACCCCGCCCGCCGTGCCATGCAGGTGCAGCCCGCCGAAGCCTTGCACGATGAATGATTTTTGTTGAACCCTATTATCCCTGGAAATATGAAACGAACGATTTTATTTCTTTGTTCTTTACTCTCTCTTAACACCGTGCTTGCGGCCGGAGCAACCGATGCTCCGGCGCGGCAACGCACCATTTCGCTGGACGAAGCCATTACCTTGGCCCGGGTACAGAGTGTGGATGCCGCCGTGGCATTGAACGAGTTGAAGACCGCTTATTGGGAATACCGTACCTTCCGGGCCGATCTGTTGCCGGAAGTGAACTTTGCGGCTACCCTGCCTTCCTATAACAAGAGTTACAATTCCTATCAGCAGGACGACGGTTCGTACACCTTCGTGCGGAACAACTACCTGCAGATGAATGGCCAGCTCTCCATCGACCAGAACATCTGGTTTACGGGAGGTACCTTGTCTCTGAATACCTCGCTCGATTTCCTCCGTCAGTTGGACGGAACGGTGGGGAACCGTTTCATGTCCGTGCCGGTGGCCCTAACCTTGAACCAGCCTATTTTCGGCGTGAATAATATCAAGTGGAACCGTCGCATCGAACCGGTGCGTTATGCCGAGGCGAAGGCGGCTTTCCTGAGCGCGACCGAAGAGGTGACCATGACCACCATCAACCATTTCTTCAACCTCCTGCTGGCACGCGAGAATGTGGCCATCGCCCGTCAGAACCTGGCCAATGCCGAGAAACTTTACGAAGTGGCGAAGGCGAAACGCCGCATGGGACAAATCAGCGAGAACGATTTGTTGCAGCTGGAGCTGAATGTGCTCGATGCCCGTTCTACCCTGACTTCGAACGAGAGCTCCCTGAAGAGCAGCATGTTTACCCTCCGTTCTTTTTTGGCACTCAGCGAAGACGAGGAACTGGAACCGGTGGTGCCCGATTCGGTACCCGATGTACGGCTCGATTACGACGATGTACTCCAGAAAGCGTTGGCCAATAACTCTTTTGCCCATAACATCCGTCGCCGCCAGTTGGAGGCCGATTATGAGGTGGCGAAAGCCAAAGGGAACATGCGTGAAATCACCCTCTTCGCCCAGGTGGGCTTCACCGGTACGGACAACCGTTTCGATAGTGCCTACCGCCGCCTGAAGGACAACCAGGTGGTAGAGGTCGGGTTCAAGATTCCGATTCTGGACTGGGGAAAACGCCGCGGACAGGTGAAGGTAGCCCAGAGTAACCGCGAAGTGACCGAAAGCAAGTTGCGTCAGGAATCCATGAACTTCAACCAGAACATCTTTATCCTGGTGGAGCAGTTCAACAACCAGCAGACCCAGCTTCACCTGGCCGATGAGGCCGATCGCATCGCCCGGAAGCGGTACCATACCAACGTAGAGACCTTCCTCATCGGAAAGATTTCCACACTCGACCTGAACGACTCTCAGACTCAGAAGGATGAGGCACGCCGCAAGCACATCAACGAGCTTTTCTACTACTGGTATTACTACTACCAGTTGCGGAGCCTGACGCTTTGGGACTTTGCTTCCGGTACGGGAATCGATGCCGATTTTGAGAAGATTGTCAGACAATGAATCTCCGGATTCGAGGAATTATGTTTACTTTTGCAGGGTTATGATACTGATAATTGATGATGATAGTGCAATCCGTTCTTCGCTCAGCTTCATGCTCAAGCGGGCGAAGTACGATGTTCAGGCGGTTTCCGGTCCGAAGGAAGCCATCGAGACGGTCCGTTCCGTTACGCCGCAACTGATTCTGATGGATATGAATTTCAGCCTTTCCACGAATGGCGAAGAAGGGCTGGTGCTCCTCAGACAGGTCAAACTCTTTTGTCCGGATGTTCCGGTCATCCTCATGACGGCGTGGGGGAGTATTCCGTTGGCGGTGCAGGGGATGCAGGCCGGAGCTTTCGATTTTATTACGAAACCGTGGAACAACGCGGCTCTGATGCAACGCATTGAAACCGCTTTGGAGTTGACGGCCAAGGATAAGACTGCTGATACATCGGTGTCCGACGATGACGGGTTTGACCGTAGTCACATCATCGGCAAGAGCAAAGCGTTGCTGGACGTATTGGCTACGGTGAAACGGGTGGCACGCACGGGAGCGTCGGTACTGATTACAGGCGAAAGTGGAACGGGAAAGGAGCTGATAGCCGAAGCCGTTCACTTGAACAGCCCCCGTCGGAACAAGCCGTTCGTGAAGGTCAACCTGGGTGGTATCTCGCAGACCTTGTTCGAGAGCGAGATGTTCGGCCACAAGAAAGGAGCGTTCACCGATGCCGTGACCGACCGCAAGGGACGTTTCGAACTGGCGGATAAGGGGACCATCTTCCTCGATGAAATCGGTGAGCTGGACTTGTCGTGCCAGGTGAAGTTGCTCCGTGTGTTACAGGAACAAACCTTCGAGCCGTTGGGCGAAAGCCGTCCGCGGAAAGTGGATGTGCGGGTGGTCTGTGCTACGAACGCCGACCTGGAACAGATGGTGCGCGAACATACTTTCCGCGAAGACCTTTTTTACCGCATCAACCTCATTACCGTGCATCTGCCGGCCTTGCGCGAACGACGGGAAGACATTCTCCTGCTGGCGCGTCATTTTGCCGAGAGCCGTTGCCGGGTCGACGGGCTTTCTCCGGTGGAATTGACCTCCGATGCCTTGGAGTACCTGAGCCGCCTGCCTTATCCGGGAAATATCCGCGAGCTGAAGAACCTGGTGGAGCGCACCTTGCTGGTATGCGGCAAGCCGCAACTCACGGCCGACGATTTCAAGGCCCAGTATCATCCGTCCGCAGCCGGTACGTCCGCTACGGAAAGCCTGCAGGGCCTCACGCTGGAGGAACTGGAGAAACGTACCATCCTGCAGGCGCTCGAGGCTCACGGGAACAACCTTTCCCAGGTAGCCCTTTCGTTGGGAATCAGCCGGGCGGCCCTGTACCGACGCTTGGAGAAATACGGCATTTCGTTCAACGACTAATCCGCGCGACCGATGAAACTGAAAACCTTGTTCTTTCTGCTGGCCCTGTTGCTGCTGGGCGCTTGGGGTATCCTGTTTTTCTTCGTCTTGAAGGAGAAAGGAACCTTGGTGTATGTGGGCGAAGCGGTCGTTACCGTCAGCCTCATCGTGTTGGTTTATTTCTACCGGAAGGTGGTCCAGCCGCTCAACAGCATCGCCAACGGGATGGATTTGCTCCGCGAACAGGATTTCAGCAGCCGCCTGGCTCCGGTCCGACAGGCCGAGGCGGACCGCATTGTCGATATGTTCAACCGCATGATGGACCAGTTGAAGAACGAACGGTTGAGGCTCCGGGAGCAGAACCATTTCCTCGACTTGCTTATCAACGTTTCTCCCATGGGGGTGGTCATCCTGGATTTCGACGGAAAGATTTCGATGCTGAACATGGCGGCCATGCGTTTTCTGGGCTATACGGTGGCCGATGAACTGGTTGGCAAGCGTTTCCAGGACCTGGATGCCCCGTTGGCCGGAGAGATAGCCCGCCTGCCCAAGGATACCGTCGATACCATCCGCCTGAGCGATGCCATGATTTACCGTTGTTCGCGACTCTCGTTCGTCGACCGGGGATTCGCCCATCCGTTTGTCCTGATAGAGAGTCTTACCACCGAAGTGGTGAAGGCCGAGAAGAAGGCGTACGAGAAGGTCATCCGCATGATAGCCCATGAGGTGAACAATACCACCGCCGGCATCACATCGACGCTGGAGACGGTAGGCGAGGCCCTGAAGGAGATGGACGATACGGAAGACATCCAGGAAGTGATGAAGGTGTGCGTGGAGCGTTGCTACGGCATGAGCCGCTTCATCACCAACTTCGCCAATGTGGTGAAGATACCGGAACCCAGTCTGGAACAGGTGCGCCTGAACGATAGGGTGACCGCCTGCCGGATGTTCATGGAGACGGTGTGTCGGGACCGTCGGATTACTTTCCATAACGAGCTTTGTCCCGAGAATCCTACGGTGCGGATAGATACCGTCCTGTTCGAGCAGGTACTGGTGAACATCATCAAGAACGCGGCGGAAAGCATCGGCGAGTGTGGCGACATCTACATCCGTACCACCGCTTCACCGGTCACACTGGAGATAGCCGATTCCGGCAAGGGTATCAGCCGCGAGGTGGAAGCCAAGCTTTTCAGCCCCTTCTTCTCCACGAAACCGAACGGGCAGGGCATCGGCCTGATTTTCATCCGCGAGGTGCTGACCAAGCACGGATGTACCTTCTCCCTCCGTACCTATCCCGACGGCCTGACCCGCTTCCGCATTTCGTTTCCGCCCGTTCCATCCCGCTGATTTCCTCCGAGTGGCCTTTCCGGAAAAAATGTGACAAGGTTCCGCGAGATATGTTTGTGCGGCACGGCTGAATTCTCTAACTTTGCAGGCTGAAAATTAATGAGACTATGTGGTTACTTTTGGCTTTCTGCTCGGCGGCGCTGCTGGGCTTCTATGACGTATTCAAGAAAAAATCGTTGGCAGGCAATGCCGTACTTCCCGTACTGGGACTGAACACCCTCTTTTCCAGTCTGATATTCCTACCGTTCATCCTCATTTCCCATTTTCGTCCGGAGTGGTTGCAACAGACCATCTTCTTCGTGCCCGATGCCGGGTGGGAGGTACACCGGTACATTCTTCTGAAATCGGTGATTGTCCTTTCTTCGTGGACCTTCGGGTATTTCGGTATGAAGCACCTGCCGCTCACCATCGTGGGCCCTATCAACGCCACCCGTCCGGTCATGACCCTGGTGGGTGCCTTGCTGATATTCGGCGAACGCCTGAACCTGTACCAGTGGATTGGTGTATTGCTGGCCATCGTTTCGTTTTTCCTGCTGAGCCGTTCGGGTAAGAAGGAGGGCATTGATTTTCAGCACAACCGGTGGATTTGGTTCATTGTGCTGGCTGCCCTGCTGGGAGCCGTCAGCGGGCTGTATGACAAGTACCTGATGGGACGGTTCGATAACATGGTGGTGCAGGCCTGGTACAACGTGTATCAGCTCTTCCTCATGGGCGGAGTGCTGATGTTCCTCTGGTGGCCTAAACGGAAAACCACGACTCCCTTCCATTGGGACTGGTGCATCATCCTGATTTCCGTGTTCCTCTCGGCGGCCGATTTCGTGTATTTCTATGCCTTGAGCCTGGACGGTTCCATGATTTCCATCGTGTCGATGGTGCGCCGGAGCAGCGTGTTGGTTTCTTTCCTTTTCGGTGCCATGATTTTCCGCGAGAAGAACCTCACGAGCAAAGCTATCGACCTGGTGCTCGTCCTGCTCGGTATGATTTTCCTTTACATCGGAAGTACGCATTAAGTGATTGGTTGACCAGGTATTTTCCCAGCAGTATCACCAGACATCCCATCTGAAATAATTGTAAGGATTGTAATGTAAGGGGGACTGATAGACGTAATACCATTCCAAATTCCGAAGACAAAAAATGTCCGTTTGTTTTGATTCGAACAAACGGACATTTTGATTAAAACAAACGTTCCTTTGGGTTGAAACGAACGGACGTTCTGATGAAAACGAACGGACGTTTTACTGACCGGAGAAACGGTTAGTGTTGTTGCAGGTATTGCTTCATGCCGGTGGTGTAATAGATTTCCGTATTTCCCTTATCGGTAGTATAGATGAAATACGCGTCCAGTTCCGGATGAGCGTTGCAGATTTGTTTGGCCGAATCCAGACCCAATACCATGAACGAGGTGGCGTATGCGTCGGCGGTGGCACAATCCGGAGCTACCACGGTAGCCGAAAGAATGTTGTGCTGGATAGGATAACCGGTGCGCGGGTCGATGGTATGGGCATATTTCTTGCCTCCCTTGTAATAAAAGTTCCGGTAATTGCCCGAAGTAGCCAGACCCACATTGGTCAGTTTCAATACAGCCTGAATCTCCTGGTTTACCGACAAGGAATCGTCTATCGGCTTGTTCACACCGATGCTCCAGGTTTCCATCTTCGGATTCTCGCCCTTCATCACCAGTTCTCCGCCAATGTTGATCATGTAGTTGCGGATGCCCTTGCTATCCAGCAGACGGGCCACACAATCCACTCCATAGCCTTTGGCGATAGCGCTGCAATCCAGCATCAGACGCGGGTCTTTCTTGACAACCTTGCCGTCTATCAGCTCTACCTTGTCGATGCCGACAAACTGATGCAGGCTGTCTATCATGATGGAATCCACCTGTGCCGCGTTCTTGAAACCGAATCCCCAGGCGTTCACCAGCGGAGCTACCGTGATGTCGAAGGCGCCGTGAGTCTCTTGGGAAATCTGTTTGGCCAGCAGGAAGACCTCCGTAAAGAGCGAATCGGCGGTCAGGTCTGTATTTTCGTTGATGTGGGTGATGACCGAAGCCTTGTTGAACGGAGAAAGCGAGTTGTCCACCTTCTTCAGTTCCGCTTCGATTTCATCTTTCAGGTTTTCTTCCGACTGGTACGTAATCTTGTAGATGGTTCCGAACACGATTCCCTGGTCGGTCTGGTAGGGCGCCTGTTTCCGCAGAATCAGTACGGTACCTACAATCAGTACCACGAGGAACGGGAGCTGCCATCTGAGTTGTTTGTTTGCCATATACAAATTAGAATTAAACGTTTGTAAATAAATGCTCTATCAGTATCTTCACACCGATGCCGATAAGGACCAGCCCGCCGAAGAGCTCCATGCGCAGGTTGAACCGTTTGCCGCAGAAAACCCCGATGAGGCTTCCGATGATGGAAATCACGAACGAGGCGATGCCGATGGCGGTGAGCGGGAAGGCCAGCGAGTCCAGGCTCCGGTAGCCGGTGAAGGCGAACGAGATTCCCACGGCCAGGGCGTCGATGCTGGTGGCTACGGCCAGGGTGAGAATCACCTTCAGGCGGGTAGGGTCGAAGCTGCTTTCCTCTTCGTTCCTGAAATGTTCACGGATCATCCGGATACCCAGAAAGGCCAGCAGGCCGAAGGCTATCCAGTGGTCGTACGCTTCTATCAGATTGCTGAAGCGGCTGGCTCCCAGCCACCCGATGAACGGCATCAGGGCCTGGAAAAGCCCGAAGAAGAAGCCCATCTTCAGGAAAGTACCCCACCGGATGCGGTGGAGGATGATGCCGCTGGTAACGGACACGGTGAAGCAATCGATGGCCAGACTGACGGCCAATAACCAGATTTCGAATGCACTCATGGGTTAGAACGGCAGGTTATAGATGAGGTTGTACGTAAAGTTGAAGCTGGTCTCGCCGTTCTTTCCGAATCCGGGGACGTACCAGGCCTCGGCATTCTCATTGGCGGTGATGCTGAGCCGTCTCTTGTAGCGCACACTCCAGCCCATGCAGAACCCTTTGTAGATTCTGGCCTTCATGCCGCAGACGATTTCCACCCATCCGGCCTTGCTCTTCTGTCCCGGATAGTCGAAGGGGACGGTAACGAGGCCTCCGTAGTTCGGGTCCTGCATGGCAGGGCCTTTCACGTCGTAGGTGAACGAGGTGAATCCGTAGCGGATACCTACCAGCAGCCAGCCCGGCAGGTGGGGTTTCTTGTACAGGGCGTTGATGTCCAGACCTACCCGGAAGTACGGGGCCGAGGTCTTGTAGGACAGTTCGGTGTCTTCGTTGAAGGAGTCCGTTTTTCCGTAGCCGATTTCTACCGTCGGGAAGAACATGTTCTTCAGGTTGCTCTGCACCTGGACTTCCGAATTGAGGATGTCGCTTCCCAGCAGGTGGCTGATGGGACCAGCGACCTCCACTCCGATGGCTGTCCCCTGGTAGAACGGAACCTTTTCCTTTTCCTGGATGATGGTCACCTTCTCGAATTTGGTCTGACTCCGTCCCGCTACCGGCACGAGCAGCAGACTACTCAGTAGCAGCGGTAAAATATAGTTTGAAATTCTCTTTCTCATTGTTGTCGATATTCGGGTTAGTGATGACGATGGAGTCCATCATGCGTATCTGGTCGGCAGTGACGCCGGTCACCTCGTAGAACATCATGGTTCCGCAATCCAGGTTCATGAAGTAAGGGATGTTCCGGTGATGGATGGTGAACTGGTCCTTGTACGTGTTGTTGTATACGAGGGTGATGATGGTTTCGTCGTCGTAGCTCAACGGGATGCTGAGGGTACTCACATTGGTCTCCCGGTTGACAAGGGTGTCACTGATGAGGGAATCGTGTACGACGACTTCCTTCAGGGTACCGTCGGCCAATGTGTCGTAGCGGGTCACATCGGCCTTGATTTGTCCGATGACGCTGAGGGTATCCAGGTAGCTGATGGCTTGTCCGTACTGGTTCACCAGCTGGAACTTGGCAAACGACAGGGCGTTGGGTGGACATTCCTCTACCTCACAGGCCGGGATGCAGAGGAAGGCCAGCAGGATGCATACGATAACCGGTAGTTTCTTCATACGTATTACAGTTCTTTCTCGATTTGGTATTTGTTACGCTCGCTGGAGTTGCGGGCAATCAGTTCGCCCAGGAAGCCTGCCAGGAAAAGCTGGGTTCCGATAATCATGGTGGTCAGCGCCAGGTAGAAGTACGGGTTTTCCGTAACCAGGCGGTAGGGATTGCCGCAATACATGTCATAGAGCTTGGTGGCACCTACGACGATGACCGAAATGAATCCGAGGATGAACATGATGGAGCCCAGGAAACCGAAGATGTGCATCGGTTTTACGCCGAAGGTGGACAGGAACCAGAGGCTCAGCAGATCCAGGTAACCGTTCACGAAGCGGTTCAGGCCGAATTTGGTCTTTCCGTACTTGCGTGCCTGGTGGTGTACCACCTTCTCGGCTATCCGGGTGAATCCGGCGTTCTTGGCCAGGTAGGGGATGTACCGGTGCATCTCACCGTACACCTCGATGTTCTTCACCACATCGCGGCGGTAGGCTTTCAGCCCGCAATTGAAGTCGTGCAGGTTATGGATGCCCGATACGGCACGTGCCGTGGCGTTGAAGAGTTTGGTCGGGATGGTCTTCGAAAGCGGGTCGTAGCGTTTCTGCTTCCATCCGGAAACCAGGTCGTATCCGTCTTGGGTAATCATCCGGTACAGTTCCGGAATCTCGTCGGGGCTGTCCTGCAGGTCGGCGTCCATGGTGATGACCACATCGCCCTGTGCCTTCTCGAATCCGCAATAGAGTGCCGGCGATTTCCCGTAGTTGCGGCGGAACTTGATGCCTTTCACCTGTTCGTGTTTCCGGCTCAGTTCCTCGATGACGTTCCAGGAGCCGTCGGTACTTCCGTCGTTCACGAAAATCACTTCATAGCTGAAGCCGTTGGCATTCATCACTCGTTCAATCCATGCGTAGAGTTCCGGCAGGGATTCTTCCTCATTATATAAAGGTATTACAACAGATATATCCATAATGCTAATAAAAAAATCAAAGTCAAAATCATTGGCGCTTTCTCCGCATCACCAGCAGGGCGGTAGGCAGTGCCAGCAGTGTCCCGTACAGGAAGTTCTGCGAAATCAGCTGGAAAGTCAGCTGGATGGGAGAGAGCGAAGAAATCAGGCTGAATCCTTCGATGAACTGGTCGATGCTTTCCTTCAGCTCTTCCGTAGCGGTAGGCTTCATCGCCTCCAGCTGGCCGATGTAGCTGTCTATCAGGAATCCGTTGTCGATGTAGCGGAAATAGATGTAATGCGCCACGGCGGCCAACAGGGCTGCGAACAGGTACATCAGTACCGTAAAGGCGAACGCGCGCGAGAACGTGATGCTTCCTCCGCAATAGCGGTTGCGGAACTTGCGCGCATACAGGTATCCCAGTATCGGAACAAAGAAGGTGAGCAACACGAACAGGAGTTGCAGGAGCGGGATGGTGAATCCCAACGGCAGGAAAGTGAACTTGATAATCCAGAACAATCCCATAAGCGTTCCGAAATACATGGCGGTCTGTTGCAGACTGATTGGTTGGTTCTGTGTCATGTGCGGTGGTTTAATTTATGGATGCAAAAGTACGTTTTTTCGCTCGTTGTAGGAATGAAAAACCCGAAAAAAACGTGTTTCCGGTGAAAAAACAGCAATTTTTTTGCGGAAGGTATTGCAGATTCAAAAGAAATGTCTACCTTTGCACCCGCAATCGAGAAACAAGCGCAAGTTTGGTATCTCGGAAGCAAAAGACACGGGTAAGTCCCATACGGCCAGCTCCCTTCGAATCCTCCAGGGCTTGATCGCAGCAAAGGTAGTTGGTTGTAGCGGCGCGATATAGTAAGCTTACCCACCCGCCTCTTTAGCTCAGTTGGCCAGAGCACGTGATTTGTAATCTCGGGGTCGTTGGTTCGAATCCGACAAGAGGCTCGGAAAAGCGAGAAGGACGAAGAAATCTTCATTCTTCTCGCTTTTTTTATTATATTTGCGCTGATATTAGTTTTAAGGTTGGTACAACCGTTATTTAAGAGTTCTTTTTTATGATAGAGTCACAGATTGTGGCAAGAGTATTGCCGTCTAAATGCCGTGAAGCGGTAAAAGTCCTTTTGCAGGAAGTGTACGGATATGAAGATTTCCGTAATTTAGAAGTTTATGATGACTTGTTCAGAGGTAAGGAAAAATTGCAATTGTCTCAAGGACAATTAATTGAGGAGGTCATCATGGAAGCCGAAAAAGGGATCAAGGGTGACTCGTCTGCTCATAATTTGCTCCTGACAGCTCCGACCGGAGCCGGAAAATCATTGTTGTTTCAGCTCCCTGCTATTTATCTGGGTAATGAATATAAGCTTCTTACTCTTGTGGTTTCTCCGCTGAAAGCATTGATAGTGGACCAGGTTGAGGCGTTGCGGGAACTAGGGTATGAACGTGTGGCGTATGCTTCGTCCGATCTTTCACCTGAACAAAAGAACGAAGTATATCGTCGTGTCCGTGAAGGGGAGGTTGATCTTTTTTATCTTTCCCCTGAATTATTGTTGGCGTATGATATCAGTTATTTTGTAGGTGAACGCCGCATCGGACTGGTAGTGGTTGACGAGGCTCATACCGTGACCACTTGGGGTAAAGAGTTCCGGGTGGATTATTGGTTTCTAGGGCGTCATTTGGAAGCTTTAAAGAATGCGTTGGGGTATGTATTCCCTGTTTTTGCATTGACGGCCACTGCTGTGTGGAATCCCGAAGGCGGGAACGATATGATTTTTGATACCATCCGGTCGTTGCATCTTGCTCCGTGTGCCTTGTATGTGGGCACGGTGAAGCGTGAAAATATCGGCTTTGACATTACCGCCATGACCATAGAGGAGGGGGAAACCTACGATAAGGCCAAGCAACGTACTGTTGCCGCCCGGGTGGAGGATTTTCTGGACGGGCATAAGACTATCATTTATTATCCTTTTGCCGGAGGTATAGATATGAAACTGAAGACCTGGGTGTATCCGGCTAACTGGCATTGGGTGGCATCTTATTATGGTAAAAAGGATAAAGAGCAAAAAGCCGAAATTATACAAGCTTTTAAGGAGGGTGAGAAAAAAATAATCGTTGCTACGAAAGCTTTCGGTATGGGGGTGGATATCAGCGATATTGACCGTGTATATCATGTGGCTCCATCCAGCACCTTTGTCGATTATATTCAGGAGATTGGCCGTGCTGCCCGTGATAAGAACATTACGGGTGTGGCGGTGACGGATTTTAATGAGCGCGACTTTTATTATATGAAACGCCTGCATTCTGCGGGTGCCATCTCCCAGGAACAGTTGGGGATGATTCTGAAGAAAGTTTGGGAAATATATCTGATGAAAGGCTGTAGTGATGAAATGCAGATGTCTTTATCCGATTTTGAATTTGCAGTGAAGTTGCCTCGTAAAAAGAACAAGCTGGAATATGAATCGGATTTGGAGCAAGTCGTCAAAACGGCTTTGTTATGGATAGAAGAGGATTTGAGTTTCCGGCATGGCGGTTCTCCTGTTGAAATCAATTCACAGACGTTGTTTTCCGATGGCTATGTGCAGGAAAAGACGGGTGATGCCGCTTTCCGTAAAAAATACAAGCAGTACATGGTTCCCGTGAAAGGGGTTGAAGGAGTCTATAAGGTGGCTTTTGAATCTTTGTGGGAGAATTGTTTCTCGGAGATGGGATACCGTGAGTTTAAGCGCGATTTATACAATGGAAATCTCTTTGAGGGAGTTCGTGCGGCAGCTGTGGGTAAGCATGATGTCTTGTTAAAAGAGAGTGCGGCGGATATCTGCTCCAAGCTGGCAAGTCTCTTGAAGAGTTTGAAAGATTTGTTGACGGTGAGTCTGTATGGTAATAAAGGAAAGTTCGAGGAGGACGATTTGCGTAGTATTTTTGCGGCGTATGATATGGATGTTCCTTCTGCCAAGCGTTTTATCACTTCGTTACTGGAGTCCAGGGTAGAGGAGGGCAGAAGTGTGAGTTACATCACCAGTGCCAAGAAGAAAGATGAAGACAAACTGATGTTTACCGTTACCCGTGGTTTTGATTTGTTGCTTTCCCGTTACCAGAAGTTGTGTGCCCAGCGTATCACAGGAAAGAAAGGAGACCGGCTGTTGTTCTATGTCACTCCGTTCTCCGATCTCAATATGCTGCTCAATTTGCTGTCTATGCTCAATGTGGTGGACTTTACCGTAGAGGGGGGTGTTCCTTCTGTTGGAGTACGTGTCCGTGATGCGGAGATATTGAAAAAGGAAGCTGCTTCGGGAAACTATCAGAACCATGTGCTGGAGAATAATGAGAAAATATTCCAGGAACAGATAGAGTTGTTCCGGCTGTTCTTTGGCAATACGAAGTTAAGTGATGAGCAGCGATGGGAGTTTATAGAGGATTATTTTACGGGGATGAGTTTGGAGGGATTGAAAGAAAAATATTCTTGTGTTGTGGAATGACAGCTGTAAGGGCTGTATAATATAACTCGTTGGCGAAATTAATTTTGCCTTGTATGATTTCACGTTAGTATATGAGGTTGTGCCAACGTTTTGACACAACCTCTACTTGATAGCCGACAGTATGGGCATTAAATTCACTTGAAATGAATTTGTTTTCCAACTTTTATTGTTAATGCGAAGAGAACGACTTTGACGAATGCTACTCTTTATTTGGCTGGTACGCGCAAAGTCACGGAAGTTGGAATCAGCCTCTTGTCGGCAACCATGACGGTGGAGGAACGGGAAGACAATGTTGTGATAATTGATCATCGTTTTTGTTTTTAAAGGGTTGTTATTATCAGAAAAGTGTCAGGAAGGAACAAGGCGCACACTGCTGCGGCGTCCGGTGAAACTTGGTACAAGATCCGCGGAATCTTGTACCAGGATTTTTGTAATCTTGTGCCGGGGTGCGGCTGGTTCCTTCTGACACTGCAAAGATAACTTCACGTCCGTGCGGCGTGACCCCTTCCGACCCCTTTTGACCCTTTGGGGAAACTGTCCGGGAACTCGGCCAGCACTTGCGTCATGTGGTGACTTCAGGGGGGGCACGCTTCCCTCTTTATTCTTTCCGCGTAATCCACGCTCAAAGAGAGAGGAAGAGTTCTCGGACAGTCTGTGGCAGATTCCAGGGGGAATCACGGTTCTCCCAGGTGGAGGTAGACGAGTTGCAACTGGCGGCAGGTGAAGGATTTCTGACAGGGATGGTATCCAGTGGCTTCCAGGGCGTGGAGCAACGGTGCGCACCGGGCGATCCAGCGCATCAGATGACGCACGGCTACTTTCGGCGTACTGTCCGGAAAATAGAGAAGGGCTGTTTCGGTCTTATTCATGAATGGTTTCTTGTTTAACGTGAGTTTGATAGATGATGATAATGAACCTACGGCCAATCACCTACGGATAGAGTGCGGCCCGGTTGGCACATTGGCGCATTGGTAAATTGTACATAGCAGCAAATCAATAAATCGGTACATTGACACATGGGCAAATTATTCAAATCCCCTTTCGGCATAAAGCGTGCCCGATTGTTTTTATACTAACCGGCATGGAGTGTCGTATATAAAGTTTATCCGGAGTTTTCCGAACAATCGCAAAGAACTGCCACAAACGATTTTTGCTATCCGGGAACAACGGCCGCACGGAGCAGCGACGGGGACACGGGGACAGTGGGGACAGCCCCTTTTTTCCTCACACACACATGCGTGTACATATAGAGAGCCGCGTCAGTTCTTGTGATACGTTCCCTTGCCGTCCACACTCACCAGCGCCCCCTGTTTGGTGAGCCGTTTGAGCCAGGTCAGCGCGGTGGATTCAGGTATCCTCCTGTCGTGCGCTTTTTCCAGCAACAGCCGGCGGGTAAACTCGTCCTCCATCTCGGCAAAGAGCATATCCTTGTCCGCCGTGCTCCGGCGCTTGATAACGGAGGAGGACAGAAACGAAAGAACATGGGTGGCGTGCAGATAAAGCGGCTCCACCAAGGCAAGCACGGCATGGAAATCATCGTCTGTAATCACCAGGTTCCAGCGCGGGATGATACGGTCCTTCAGATTATCGGAAGAAATATGCGCGTCAGGTTTCACCAGAGAAGGGTCTTCCAGGCTTCGCAGGATGGCGACTATCGACATCATGCGGCACGCATTGACGGCAAGACGGATGACGGAACTGCTCATCTCGTCCCCGTTGATCTTGCCGGAGCGATGGAACAGCTTGTCGAACAGGAAGTTGAACTGTTTATGCTGGGCATGAGTCAGCTTCAGGGTAAACAATCCCCGAAGCGTCAGCTCGTCCAGCGTGTTTTTCCATTCGTTGCCCATCAGGCGGAATTCCTCGTCCACATCCACCTCATCCTCGCCGAACTGGTCCGCCCACTGGGTGACGCGTGGCATATAATAAAAGTTCTGGCGGGAGAACAGACCGTTCTCCGCCGTGGGGATCAGGGGCTTTACCTGTGCGGGCGTACCCGAGAGCAGCACGGAGAGGTAGCTTCTGCTCACCTCCTGATATTCGCGGTCGGTGCGCCGGTTGTAGGACAGGCGGTCGTGGTCGAACGCCTTGCGCAGCGTGTCGCTCCAGTTTCCGTATTCGGTCCCTATGGCGGTGGATACGGTGTCCGCCTCACTTTCGCAGATGATGCCCGTTCCGTTGGAATCCATGATATTTTGCAGGATGCCTGTTCCGGTGTTGTTTCCCGATATGAGGAACATCCGGTTGGGAGGCAATACGGGAGCTTCCTGATTTTTCCGTTCCTTGCCCAGAGAGTCGTAGGCAGCCTTTTCCCGGCGGTAAGTTTTCATCGCCTCTTTCACCTCGCTGCGTATCTTGTCGTGTATGGGTTCGATGAGGAGCCGTACCCATGTCAACGCGCTTTTTCCCGAGGCGGACGGGGCCACGATGAAAGTCTGCATACAGGGGGCCTGCCACTTCCGGCCGTACTGGCACCGCACTATGTGGGAGAGGGAGGCACCCAGTACGGTAAACGCTCCCAGGAGCAATATATCACGCTGTTCGGGATTTTTACCGAAGGAGATGATTCTCTCCAGCAGTTCCGGCCACACATAGTTCTGTGGAAAGGTAGGCAGGGGGGAATAAGGATCGGAGCCTTCGGTGAGCTGTTCCTCCTCGTCGGTATCATCGGAAATGTTATTTCCCACCTTATTATATCGCGCGCACGTGTGTGGAAAATCCGGGGCTGTCCCTGCTGTCCCCATTGTCCCTGCCTTGTGAGAGCCGGCGCTGCCGGAAATCTTCACTCCGCATTGCCCGGCCAGATGGAACACGGTTCCCAGATGTATATCTTCTTTATCGGCATGAAGCGCGTTCGAGAACAGTGCTTGTGCATTTTTTTCGTCGTATTTGGAGGAAAGGCAGCAGAGGGAGAGGAAATCATTGCGTCCCGCTTCCCCGCAATCGTTTGCGATGGCGAAAGCCAGTTGTACATATTCAATGTAGGTGGGAGCGATATCCGCGCCTGCCATGCGGACAGCTTCGGTCAGCTGCCGCAAGTTTTCTAAAGGATTGTTCATGTTCATGATATTTGTTGTTTTTTGAGTGCCTGTTTAAATTTTGTCCGGCATTCTTTTGAGTATGCTTTTCTATTCTTCTTAAATTTCCCGGCGTATCAATGCTTCCTCGTCATACGAGAGGAAACAGGCCCGTACCAGGTCCTTGCCGGAACGGTCCACGCCTTTGCCGGAGCGGCTCGTTTTCTTATCTTCCCCGTCCGGGTGGCTGTCATAGATTGCTTGTACGTAGTTCATCGCCCAGTGGATGTTTTCGGAGGTATTCTGTCTGGTGTCGGGTATGCGTGCCAGGTCGTAGGGGATGAACGCTTTTACTCCGCGTCCGCCGGGGCTGGTGAATGCCAGTACAGGGCGCAGGAGGCGGTCGTCGAACAGTTGTCTTTTCAGCTTTTCCGCTTCCCCACGGGAATCAAGATGGTCTATGTCCACCACAATCAAGCCCGACGGTCCGGTCAGGCTGTCGCTTTTGCGGTAGGAAAAGACACCGCAGGGGGTAACGTAGGGCAGTGTCTGCTGCTTGAGCATACGATAGATTTTTTCATCCCCGTTTTCCGCTGCCCGGCGCACGGTCTCGGTCAGTGTTTTCAGGCGTTCGCTGGATGTGATCAGTTTGTACACTTCCTGTAAGGTTATTTCCTTGTAGGGCGTTAAGGTGGGCGGCTGGACGGTTCGTCCGGTGGCACTGTCCTTTACCGGTGATATCGGTGGCAGAAACAGTGACATTTTAAATTGGTTCATTCGTTTTTATTTATTAAATTTGCAAGCCCTGATATTTATGAATCAGGTTATTGATTTTCAATGTTACAAAGTTCGATATAATAACCGAGATACGTGTGTTTTTGTCCTGAATGAGGACATGTAAATGAGTATTCATATAAAAAAATACGATTTAATCCGATGGAACATTTGAATCCTGTTGATCAGGCCCGGCAATTGGCTGCCGAGGTAGTGAAACGTCTGGGCCAGTTGAATCTGCACAGACGGGAGTTGGAGCGTAAGCTCCATGTGGCTAATGGCTTTTTTACCAGCCTGGAAGAAAAAAAATAACATGACGCTTCTTCTTTTTTTCGAGGTGAAGGCGGTTATAGAAGAACACTATGAGAGGCGTATCGAGTTTTACAGGTATGTCAACCCGCCGCTGTCACGGGAGGCGGAACGTGAACTGGGGGAGTGGAAGGGAAAAGTGAGGGAGATAATGGGGATGCTTTGAGTAAATTCTTTAATGAGAAATTTTTGTCTGAAGAAAAATAAATTGTATATTTGCGAAAACCTACTTGGAGGAAAAATATGAAAACGACATCTGAATACATTGCATTATTGCGTAAGTATATGGCTGAGAATGCTCATAAATATGGCATTGTGCGTATGGGTATTTTCGGGTCTGTGGCACGTGGCGAGCAGACTGAAAATAGTGATGTGGATGTGTGTGTGGAAGGTCAGCTGCATGGCTTTTTCGCTTTAGCGGGTATAAAGCAAGAGTTGGAAGAATTATTGGGCTGCAAAGTGGATATTGTACGCCTGCGAGATAGAATGGATTCATTTTTACGTGAAAGAATTCAGAGGGAGGGCATTTATGTATGACACGTTGATCGCTTTCCATATATTGGATTTGATACAGAAATCTCTGGAAAGAATAAGTTTTCGTTTTTCGGATATCTCCTGTCCGGATGATTTTCTATTGAGTGAAAGCGGTATGATGAAACTGGATAGTATCTGCATGAAACTGACTGCGATTGGAGAAAGCATTAAAAATCTGGATAAGGTGACAAACAAAGAATTATTGGCTCAATATCCGGAGATTCCATGGAGGTATGTGATGGGGGTACGTGATATAATAGTACATCATTATTTCGATGTAGATGCTGATGAGATTTATCGTATTTGCCTGGAAGACATACCACAATTGCAGCAAGCGATAAAACGAATGCTGGATGATCTGAAGACGGATAACCTAATAATGGGATAGCTTTTCTTTACCAATATCGTAAAATTCTTTTCTGAAGAAAAGAAGTCATATTTTGCGGTAAACGCAACAGGAAGTGGCGGAATTTGTTTATCTTCGTAGCGGTAATGTTAAAATGGAAAAAATGATGGAACAGCAGCAATTGAAGAAATGCCCGATAGGCATACAGACTTTTGAGGAAATAATCAACAAGGGTTACCTCTATATAGATAAGACGGAATATGTTTACCGGATGGCGCACGGCGCCTCCAAATATTGTTTCCTGAGCCGTCCCCGCCGGTTCGGCAAGTCATTGCTGACTTCTACGTTGCACAGTTACTTTGCCGGGAAGAAGGACCTTTTCAGGGGATTGGCCATTGAGAAGCTGGAAACCGAATGGACGGAATATCCGGTGCTGCACTTCGACATGAGTCTGGCGAAGCATGTGGACAAGGATACGTTGGAAAGCATGCTGAGCTTCCAGCTTAGCGGATATGAACAAATTTATGGCAAGGCTGAGGAGGCTGTGAAGCTGAACGACCGGATGACTTCACTCATCATGCGTGCCAACGAACAGACCGGCCGACAGGTGGTAGTCCTTATTGACGAGTATGACGCGCCTTTGCTGGATGTGATGCATGAGGAAACGGATCTTCCCGTTCTCCGTAATGTGATGCGCAATTTTTACAGTCCGTTGAAGGCGTGCGACCCTTATCTTCGCTTTGTGTTCCTGACCGGCATTACCAAATTCTCCCAACTCAGCATCTTCAGCGAGCTGAACAATATCTTGAATATCAGTATGCTGAAGCCCTATGCCGCCATTTGTGGCATCACTCAGGAAGAAATGCAGGAACAGATGACAGCTTATATAGAACGGCTTGCCGTTTCGCAGGAAATGAGCAAAGAGGAAACGTTGCAGAAGTTGAAGGAGAAATATGACGGTTATCATTTTACCTGGCCTTCGCCCGATATCTATAATCCGTTCAGCCTGCTGAATGCCTTTGCCAATGACGAGTTGAACAATTACTGGTTTGGCAGCGGCACGCCCACTTATCTGATAGAGATGCTACGCAAGTTCCACGTCCTTCCCTCCCAGTTAGGGGGAAGTATGCAGGCTATGGCTGCTGATTTCGATGCGCCTACGGAGAAAATGGAGGGCATTGTTCCTCTGCTCTATCAGAGCGGTTACTTTACGATAAAGGATTACAACAAGCTGGCCGAACTGTATACGCTGGACATTCCGAACGGTGAGATACGGATCGGGCTGATGCGCAGCTTGCTGCCTGGCTATCTGGCCCATAACACGCTGAAAGGCAATACGACCATCGCCCGTATGTATCTTGCGATAGCCGGGGGAGATATGGACGGGGCCTTGCGTCTTCTTCAGGAATTCCTTTCTACTGTTCCGTATTGTGATAACACGAATTATGAGGGACATTACCAGCAATTGTTCTACATCATCTTCTCCCTGTTCGGGATGTATGTCGATGTGGAGGTGCGTACCCCCAAGGGGCGTGTGGATGTGGTGATGCGTGTTGCCGGTAAGCTGTATGTCATTGAATTGAAGCTGGGTAGGTCTGCGGAAGCGGCCATGGCCCAGATCAATCTGAAGCAGTATCCCGAACGCTTTTCCCTCAGCGGATTGCAAGTGGTGAAGGTGGGGATCAATTTTGATGTGGAGAAACATACCCTGGGGGATTGGGTCATAGAAGAATAGGCCGTATATGATGTAAGAACTCTTTCATTGCAGGGACGGTAAAAGCGAAAAATAATGGAACAGGAACTTTTCGATAGGATATCAATTAAGATGCTGAATATTTGTTTGTTTGAAGAAAAATTTCGTTCTTTGTATTAAGCTTGATTGCAGTTAACAACAAATTCAATCTAAAGATAAGGAGTATGAAGCGTCCTGAAATCGTGAAATCTATACAAAATGCCTTACATAAGGTTGCTCCTGGTATAAAGGTGATACTTTATGGAAGTGAGGCGCGGGGTGATGCGCGTAGTGATAGTGATATAGACCTGTTGCTGTTGATAGATAAGGATGTGGTTACTTTGGAGGACAAGATGCTTTTAACTGCTCCTTTATATGACATTGAGTTAGAAACCGGTGTTCAAATCAATCCGTTTATAGAGTCGATGAAAGAATGGGGAAAACGTTTCACTCCGTTTTATGAGAATATAATGAAGGAGGGGATATTGTTATGACTCCGGAACAGCGGTTTGATATTGTTTTATATAGGCTGAATTCAGCCAAATCATTGTTAGATGAAATAAAAGATCATATAGAGCGTGGTTATTACAATACGGCAATGAATAGGATGTATTATGCCTGTTTTTATGCTGTGAGTGGATTGTTGTTGCAGTCGGAGATAGACGGAGTCAAGAGTCATGAAGGTGTACGTCAAAAATTCAGCCAGCATTTTATTCTTACAGGTAAATTCCCTAAAGAATGGGGACGCTTTTATTCTATTTTGTTCAATAATCGTTCAGCTGCCGATTATGAAGACTTTAAGAACTTTGATTTAGCAGCAACTCAGGAAATGTATCCTAAAGTCTGTGCTTTTATAGGACTTATTGATAATTGGGTTTTCGATAAAAATTAATCCGTAAAGAATAAGATATTTACTATAGGCTGCATGCAATGATGCATGTGGCCTTCCCTTTTTTTTGTTGCCGGTAGCGACCGGCATCCGCATAATGTATTGCATGAACGACACTCTTCGCGATTACCAGCAGGAGATGAAGCTCCGCCTTTTCAAGGAGTGGGAACTTCACCGAAGTGTGATGGTACAGATGCCCACCGGTACGGGCAAGACGCATCTGCTGGCCGCCATAGTAAGGGAATTCCTGCGTG
>OHPB01000093.1_pt1 | contig 66669 bp, 65 predicted proteins | sample 1577621 | NCBI WGS metagenome assembly OHPB01 (sample SAMEA3879577, study PRJEB24766) | human gut metagenome | biome: human-associated habitat; feature: feces | place: USA | collected 1985/1987 | reverse complement strand
TGCAGGTTGCAGTTCTTTGTATTGTAAAGAAGAAAACTTACTTTTTTCCGGTGATACCTTGTTTTTTGGCAGTGTTGGCAGATGTGATCTTTTAGACGGTGATTTAAACGCTATTTCTAAAAGTATAAAAGAAAAACTCTTTACTCTGCCGGATAATGTTGAGGTTTTTCCGGGACATGGCGGTAAAACAACCATAGGGTATGAAAAAAAATATAATGAAATAATAAATATATAGAGGTATAAAAATGAAGGAACAATTAGAAAGAATTTACACTGATGCGGTTTCAGATATTGAAAAAGCTGCTACAGTTAAGGATTTAGAAGATATCAAATTTAAATATTTAAGCAGAAAAGGTGAATTTAACGAAATTAAAAAAGGCTTAAAGGATTTATCTGTTGAGGACAAAAAGATTGTCGGTTCTTTGGCTAATGATATTACTCATAAGTTAGAATCTTCTATTTCTGAAAAGTTTCAAATTTTTTACGAACAGGAACTTAATAAAAAACTACAAAAAGAAAGAATAGATGTAACGCTTCCGGGACAATATATTCCTAGGGGTCATGTTCATCCGTTAACATCTACGACTAATGAGATTGTTTCAATATTTCAAAGTTTAGGTTTTTCTGTTGCGCCTAATGAAAATTCACCTGAAGTTGAAACAGAATATTTTAACTTTGATATGTTGAATGTTCCAAAAGATCACCCTGCGCGCGACATGCAGGATACTTTCTATACAAATATTGCAAAAAATGTTGTATTAAGAAGCCAAACCTCAGGTGCTCAGGTTCACGTTATGGAGGATCAAAAGCCTCCTATTAGAATTATTGCGCCGGGCAGAGTTTACAGAAACGAAAATATAAATTCTCGTAAAAATAACTTCTTCCACCAGATTGAAGGGCTTTATGTCGATAAAGATATTACATTCGGTGACTTGAAAGGTGTATTGAACGAGTTTATCAGAATTTATTTTGGCGCAAGCCGTCCTACAAGATTTAGAAGCAGTTTCTTCCCATTCACTGAGCCATCAGCAGAAATTGATGTTCAATGTATTATGTGCGAGGGCAAGGGCTGCAGAACTTGTTCCGGTACAGGCTGGTTAGAAATCTTAGGGGCGGGTATGGTTGATCCGAATGTCTTGCGCGGTGTTGGAATTGATCCTGATGTATATTCTGGTTTTGCTTTTGGTATGGGAGTTGAAAGACTTGCTATGCTCAAGTATGCAGTTGACGATATCAGATTGTTCTTTAATAATGATGTAAGATTTTCAGAACAGTTTCACAAATAATATTGAACCCTAATATATTCGGAGAAGAGCTATGTCTATAATTATAATGATTTTATTACTCAGTTTTTTAGTTCTGGTACACGAAGCAGGACACTTTTTGGCTGCGCGTGCGCTGGGGATAACTGTTTCCAAGTTTGGGTTTGGTTTGCCTATTGGTCCGACCTTATGGAGTAAACAGGTTGGAGATGTCGAAGTTGTTATCCACGCATTTTTATTAGGCGGATATGTTTCTTTCCCTGATGATGACAAGGATTCGAACTTGCCTGCTGATTCAAAAGACAGATTTATAAATCGTCCTGTTTGGCAGAGAATGATTGTTATCTCAGCTGGTGTTATTGCAAATATTATAACCGCATTTGTTTTTGTTTTGATAACGGCTTTTGTCTGGGGAAAACTGCCGTCAGGTCAATATGAAGTTTATATTAACAAAATAGCTGCTGCCAAAGGTGAATCTGTATGGGCAAGCGGTCTTCAAAAGGGGGATAGAGTTGTTAAAATTAACGGTTCTGATATAAATTCAAGTTATGCTCTTACTTTATATTCAAAAAACAGCAGACTTTATGATGGTAAGGTAAGTGAAGATTCTGTTGAGCAAAACCTTGAGAATTTGAAAAAACTTAACCCGAAAATAAGTGAATCTGATGTTATTGCAGATAAAACGGTTGTCATTTTGCCAGAAAGACAAGATGAGCCTGCGCTAAATATTGACAAGGAAGCTTTGAAGGGTTATAGCTTGTACCATGATAGTCAGGTTAATTTATCAGAAAATCAAATTAAATTAAGAGATTTGTTGAAAGATAAAAATAAATATGAAGCAGATGGCACCACAACATTGACTGATGTTGCTTATGCTGTTTCAGATACTAAACACCCTATAAATATTACTGTTTTGCGCGATGGAAAAATGGTTGATTTAAAACCGGTTTATTCAAACGAAAAAGGTTTGATTGGTGTTATGGTTGAATCCAGAGAAGTTTTAAGACCGACTAAAAATGTTCCTGATGCTATTAAAGGTACATGTAGATATCTTTGGGAACAGACTTATATGCTGGTCTATGGTTTGTGGCAGTTGTTTACCGGTAAAATTCCGGTGAAAGATTTGCATGGTATTGTTGTTATTACTAAAATTGGCGGCGATGTTATTCAAAATAGCGGATTTTTCTCCGGTTTATTGTTAACAGCGATGATTTCTCTTGATTTAGCACTTGTCAACTTTCTGCCGATACCGGCACTTGATGGCGGGCATTTCATGTTCCTTCTTATTGAAAAATTGAGAGGAAAGCCGCTTGATGAAGAATCTATAAACAAGATTAGTTCAGTATTTTTCTTGTTGTTAATTTTGTTTATGGTATTTATTGTATTTAACGATATTTATGCACTTATTAAACATAAATTTTAAATAAATAATCAGACAGGGATAAGTTTAACACTTATCCCTGTTTATGTTAAAATAGACTTTGTATAAAGGGAGAAATAGAAGATGTTAGATTTTATTCACTCGCATGGAATGATAATTTCCGGAGCAATACTTTTAATTGCTTATATTTTCATTGCCAGCGAAAAAATTCAAAAATCTGTAGTAGCATTGGTTGGAGCTTCTTTAACCATGCTATTGGGATTGATTCCGTTGTCTTTGCATTTAGAAGATAACGTAAAAGGCGTTTTTGAGTATGTCGATTTTGAAGTAATATTCTTACTTATCGGTATGATGATTATTGTAAATATTGCAAGCCGAAGCGGTGTATTCAAGTGGATGGCGCTTAACTTATTGAGAGCAACGAAAGGCCACCCGAAAACTGTATTGTTTGCGCTTGCTGCATTTACAGCAATTGCATCAGCATTTTTAGATAACGTGACAACAGTTGTTCTTATGATGCCGATTACTTTTGTAATTGCAAAAGAGTTTGATACTGATCCTGTTCCGTTTTTAATCACAGAAGTTTTAGCTTCTAATATCGGTGGAACTGCTACTCTTATCGGTGATCCGCCAAATATTATTATCGGAACAAGAGCCGGGTTAAGCTTTATGAATTTTGTTAAAGAGTTAACCCCGATTGTTGTTGTTATTTTCTTAATTTCAATTACAACCTTGATATTCTTGTTTAGAAAAGGTCTAAAAGCTACTCCTGAAAAGATGGCACATATCGCTAACCTTGATAATTCTAAAACTATTACCGATAAAAACTTGATGATTAGATCTATGATAACTTTAGGTTTGGTAATCTTAGGGTTTGTAACACATGATATTACTCATATTTCAGCATTTGTGTTTGCTGTTGCAGGAGCTTCATTTTTGTTATTATTTGAAAAACCGAAAGAAATTTACAGAGATGTTGAATGGTTAACCATTTTCTTCTTTATCGGTTTATTTATCATAATCGGTGGATTTGAAGCAAATGGTGGTATTAAATTCCTTGCCGACCAGCTAATTGTACTAACTAACGGCAGTCTGGAAGCTGCAACAATGATTATTCTTTGGGCATCAGGTATCTTATCTGGTATCATTGATAATATTCCATATACTGCAACTATGGCACCGTTGATTTCAGAGCTTGTTAACCCTGCCAATCCGAATGCGATTACCGGTAATGTCCATGCTCTGTGGTGGGCACTATCTTTGGGTGCTTGTCTTGGCGGAAACTTAACAATCATTGGTGCTGCCGCTAACGTTTTAGTTAGTGAAACTGCGGCATCAAAAGGTTATAAAATTTCATTTATGAGATTTATGAAATATGGTGCGTTAGTTACCCTAATTTCATTAGTGCTAAGTTCTTTCTATCTGTATTTCAAATATTTACGATAGGAGCTGATTATAATAAAAAGGGGCGGGAAACAAGTTTCCCGCCCCTTTTTATTTGTGGTTATATACATGTTTTTACCAATATTATCGTCATTGCGAGAAAATCTATGATTTTCGAAGCAATCCAGTATCATTTTGGGATTGAATAAAATTTTCCGGGCTGCTTTGCTAACGCTTGTTGTGACGTGCGTTTTTTCATTTAGTGGCGTTTGGTATTTAAGTCCCTTTTATTAGGGGGTTATATTTTTATAGAAGATAAGTTATAATATTAATAGGGATATCGAAAATTATGGTACAAGTTTACACAAGCTCAAATACTACAATGCCGATAGGCAGAGTGGAAGATTTCAACAATACAAACCCCTCAAAAGTAATGACCAGATACCGTATATTAACAGGTCAAACTGTAGGCGGAAGTATTGTTACGGGTAAAACTTCTCATCATACAGATTTTTCCAGAGCAATTTATGGTGATGGCCCATATAGTCTTTTGCGCCCGAATTCTACATCTGACACATTGGCTCAACATATTGATTTAATGGTCTAAATTTTATTTTACTCCTGATTTGTTACGAAATATTAACTGTATAAAAACCAAAAAGGCAATTCTCAACAAAAAAAATACTTTATATAAGAGTATATAGGAAAGAGGATAACAGGTAATGAAAGAACAAGAATTAAATACCATAATGTCAGTAGTCACAGACCCGATTGAAAATGTTTACAAAATCGAATCATACAAAGATTTAGCTGAAATTCAACGTATTATTAGAATTTTTAATATTTCTGATGAGCAGCACAACAAACATACTATGTTATCAATAAAAAATCTTGCGGCTTTCCGCTTGGTTTTAAGTAATAATTAATTCTTGTTACACAATAAAAGCTTTTCGGTAAAAGATAAAAAGTCCTTGCTAATTTAGTAAGGACTTTTCTATTTGTCAATTTTACTTTGTAATAAGTTCAATAATCGGAGGGGCAAAAAGTAAAACTCCTATCATTACGGCACTTATTGTAACTATCATAACCGCACCTGCTGCGATATCTTTTGCCATTCCAACCATTCTTGAATACCTGTTATGAAAAATTGCATCAAGTGAAAATTCTATTGCAGAGTTGAACATTTCTGCTGATATTACAAAAGCTATTGTGAGCAGTAAAATACAGATTTTATTTATTGAAAAATTTAAGCATATTGCTGTAATTAAGACTAGTACTGCGGCAAAAAGGTGAACTCTTACATTACGTTCGCTTTTAATAGTCAATCTCATGCCTTTTCTGGCATTTCTGAATGTACTTGAAAAATTTTGTTTTTTATATTTTGTCATACTTAATTCCCATACTTTCCAGTGCTTGTTTTTGGTACTCGATTACGAATTGAAACTCTTCTTCGCTTTGGTGGTCAAATCCTAACAAGTGCATTATACCGTGGCTTATCAGGAAGATTAACTCTGTTTCTTTGGTAATTTCTTTTTTAGAAGCTTCTTCAATTACCCTATCTAATCCTATTATAATCTCACCTAAATTAATTTCCAAATCTAATACAAATTTTTCTTCATCAGCAGAATCTGCAAAGACTGCAAATGTTATTATATCTGCCGGATAATCCTTGTTTCGGTATTCTTTGTTAATGCTGTGAGTTTTTTTGCTGTCACATAATAGGAAATCAAACGAAACCTTATTGTATTCATAACCTTGCAGGCAGCAGTTATCTGCGATTTGCGGGCAGTTCATGTAGAATTTGAAGATTTCTTGTGCAATGTCAACGTATTTATCTGTATCAATTTCCCACCGGTTGTATTCGTTTTCTATAAATATGTTAAAATCCATCATAAGTCTTTATTCTCATTATTTGACCAGTTTTGGTTTTCAGTGCTTTTAGGCTCGGAAGGATTTGGAAGTTTTGATTCTTCAAGAGCTTTAATCTTCTTTTCAAGGTCTTCATCAAGAATTTTGTTTGGCATTTCTATTTTATTTTTTTCAAATTCTTGAGCAATATCTTCTTGATATTTAATTCTATTGTGCTGCATACCTCTTAGGATTCTGCTGAAAGTATATGCGATAACCTTTAAATCCTTCAGAGTAAGCGGGCTGTCAGCAAGCTGACCATCATTCAGTCTTTCTACAATAATTTTATCTATAATATTTTCGATTTCGTCAGTTGTTGCGCCTTTCATAGCTCTTACCGCAGATTCAACCGCATCAGCCAGCATTAGTATTGCTGTTTCTTTGCTGTTTGGTTTTGGACCGGTATAGCGGAACTGTTCTTCTTTTACGTTTTCAATCCCTTCTTCTTGTACAGCTTGGTTATAGAAATACTTAGCGATACCTTCACCGTGGTGTTGAAGTATAAAGTCTGAGATAATACTTGGGAGTCCGTTTTTCTTGGCTATTTCAACTCCGTCTTTAGGGTGTGCTGTAATAACCATTTTACTTAATCTTGGATTAAGCTTGTTATGCGGGTTTTCAATGCTGAAATATGATTGGTTTTCGACAAAGAATAACGGGCGTTTTAGTTTTCCTATATCGTGGTAAAATGCACCGACTCTTGCCAGTATTGGATTTGCCCCGATTGCTTCGGCTGCGGCTTCACATAATGTTGAAACCATCAAACTATGGTGATAGGTCCCGGGAGCTTCCATTTGCAGTCTTTTTAAAAGCGGCTGGTTATGGTCGCCAAGTTCGGCAAGTCCGTATGGGGTAATAATATGGAATGTGCTTTCTAACAGAGGAGAAGCCCCCAATACAATTATTGAATTTAATATACCGTTAACAAAAATAAAGATACAATTTCTTAAAATTAAGGAGTTGCTTACATCGATTAGGCATTTATCTATAAAGTACAAGCTCAGCATAATTAGAACGCCTGCAATACCAAGGTTAAATCCGACTTTAATCATATCAGATCTTCTTGTATAGCGGATTCTCGAAATCATAATCATTCCGATTAACGACAGTATGGTAAATATAATAATGAATTGAGATTCATATTGCATTCCGACAGTTAGAACAATTAATAACAAAGTTGTTAATAAAAATGCTATTCGAGGGCTCATAAAAACAGCCGCGATGATTATAACACCGGGAATTGGCAGAATATACGGAGATGAGCCGGTAGGAAGTACGACTGCAGCTAACCCGGTTAATGTTATAAGTATTGCAGATAGTGACATAAAGCGAGGTTCAAGAAATTTTTTCTCAAACACTCTCAGATATGCAACAAAAATCATTGTGAGCAGTAATACCAGAATATATATAGATAAGATTCCTTGCCAGTTGAGTTCATAAACGTTATAGCCGGCTTCTCTTAGAGCATCTCTTTTTAATCTTGTAACCGGTTCGCCTTCAAACACAATTTTTTCACCTTTTTGGAAGGTTACTTTATAAGGTTTTACGGATTCTTGAGCATTCATTTTGGCTATTTCAGTAGCAGCATCGTCCACAACAAGATTCGGCACAATAACTTGTTCAAGCATTGCTGTTATTACAGAGATTTGTCTTTTTGAAACATTTGTTACCAGATTATTCTGAATAAGTGTTTTGATATTATCTTTTTCATAGTCTTTTTCAGTAATCCCGATTTGTAAAATGTTCATCAAAGATAAAGATGCTTTATCAAAAGCTTCTCTAAGGCTTGGTTCATCAACATGAAGCAAGAAATCTATAATAAAATCTTTTTTAGGATTGTCAGACAAGTCAAATAGGATGTTTAATTCGTTAATTTTTTCTTTAGTAGAGGTTTCTTTTTTTCGAATTTGGATAACAGAACTTTGTATTGTGTCAAGATTTGATTTAATAAAGTCATCTTCTGCAGGAACCAGGATTGGTTCAATCTTTTGGGAAATCTCTCTTCTGTGTTGTTCTGTTCTTTTAACATCTTCTACTGTCAAGGTTTTTTGAGCAACGATATCTTTTTTACTTATTCCGTTTTCAATAATGCTTTGAAAAAAGAAGTTTTGAGATGAAATAATTGCCGTAAGTAGAACAGTAAATGTTATCAGATAAGTGATTTTTACTGTTTTCGAGGACGTAAAGAACTCTTTAATTTTGTTTAAATATTCTGTTTTTGTCATGTAATAATAATCCTATTTTATATTCAATTTATATATCAATTTTACGACTTATTAAAAATTTTTCAAGTAGGCATTTGGCATGTATATAAAAAGAGACCGCATTCGCGGCCTCTCCTTAGATACAATTTTTGCAAGATAAATTATTCTTCAGTTTCTTTATCTTCTTCTTCGCTAGCCTCTTCAGTTTTAGCTGATTTAGCTTCTTTTTGTTTGCTGATAAGGTCTTGTAATTTTTCTTTAATTTCTTCCCCTTTTTTCTGAAGGTCTGAAACTGCATCATCAGCTTTTACCTGAATTTGCTTAGCTGTTTCGTCAGCTCTTCTTGCCATGTCTTGAGCTGAATCTGCTAATAATTTTCTGGTTTCTTCCCCTGATTTTGGTGCAAGCAAAATTCCTGCAATAGCGCCAATCGCACCGCCAACAACGAAACCTGCTATAAATCTTGATACTGACATATTATTTCTCCTTTTAAAATTGTCTTGTATAATTATAATTAGGAATGTAATATATTACATTGCCTGAAAGTTCTATTTTCTTTTAATTAATGAAAAAACTGTCATAAATCCTTTTATAAAACCGCCAAGAAGGCTTTCTGAGAATGCTTTTGTTTTGGTAATAGCATTTTCAAGGCTGGTTTTAACATTGCCAACACCTTCATCAGTGCTTTGGATAATAGAATTGATAGATTTCATTGTGTCATTTAGTTCTTTTAAAGTTGGTTTTAACTCTGTATTAAGAATTAAAGATGTTTCATTAACATTTTTAGCTAAAACAGATAAATCCATCAATAATTTTACCAGGAAATATCCTACCGTACCCAAAACAATTGCGGTAACTATTGCTAAAAATGTAAGACCGTTATTTAATACTATTTGTGATAATTCAATACTCATTTGTTATTCCTTTTAGTTAGTAAGTAAATCGTTGATTAATTAATAATCAAATTCGTTTTCGTTTTCATTTCCGTTTTCGGAGTCTTCTAATTCTTTAGCTTTTTGCATTTTTTTAGATTTAACCGAATTATTTAATTTGCGGAATTGTCTTTCTAATTTGTATTTCATAAGATCAATGGATTCCATTGCCTGTTTTTTAGCATCGGCAATTTGTGGAGCGTGTTTGTCATAGATGTCGCAAACTGTATCTTTAAGCTCTTTTCTTGATTCTTCACCCGGTTTTGGGGCAAAAAGTACACCAGCAACGATACCGCCGACAACACCTGCTATTACGCCCATTGAAAACATAAATGCTTTGTTTTTGCTCATAGTTGTAAACCTCTTCTTTCAAATTTCTTCATAATTGTAACATATTTTTTCTCGGATTTCAATATCAATTTGTTATTTTGTACTATAGATTGATATCTGATATGGAATTTTATTGCAAAATTCAGGCAGATACGTTATAATATTATTATAGTATTGATTAAGAGGATATAAGGAGTTATAGCGCGTGGAAATAAAAAATATCTGCAAGGCTGGGGATTGTATGGATTCTCTATTACGTAAAAAGGGATTTACACTAACAGAGGTTCTTTTGGCTACTGCTGTAGTCGGGGTTATTGCAGCTTTGGTATTGCCGGCAGTTGTTACCCATTTTAATGAAGAGGTTTTGACTCAAAAGTTAAAGAGGCAAGTTTCATCTATACAGCAAGCTTTGGATGTCCTTGTTGTAAATGAAAATAAATCAGATTTTTCTGAAACAATGATGTACACTTTAGACGCAGCTCCGGACTATGACGAAACTGTAGGTAAATTCTTTAAGAAATACTTTAAGGTTTCCAAATATTATGGAGCGTATTCCGGTGCAAATAAAACTAAAATACAAAACGAGTGTTTTGGTTCTGAATATTATGAATATGATGAAGCTACAAAATCTAAAAAGGATTTTGACATTAGTCGAGAGTTGGTAGGTGCTTGTGCAAAATTAAAGAACGGAACAAGTATTTGTTTAGTTCCACAGATGGGTCAAAACCCTGCTCATGGAGTTATAGATATAAATGGACCAAAGGGTCCTAATGTAAAAGGCAGGGATTATATTGTATTGGACCCTGGAATGATAGCTTTGGTTAGTACCAGTACAAAAATAAAGACTCCCGGTAGTTGGAATCAAGAATCTGTTGAAAATGTTGTAACCGAAGATAAACCAAATATTACACCGGATCCGGAAAATCCATGTGAAGTTGGAGATTATGGCAAAGAATGCTGTATATATTACAATAATAAGGGATCTTTATCCGGAAAAATTAAAGATGAATGTTGTAATAATCCGGAATTCAAGCCGATATCTACTGCTTGTGCTACTAATGATCTGCTGATTCACCTTAACTATTATCCTACTACAAGTCAAGATGATTGTGACTGGACAGATTGGAAACAGGATAGTTGTCCACAAAATCCGAATATTAAAGGTTCAGGAACCTCTGTTAAATCAAAAGTTACAGGAGCTCCGGTTACATTGCCGACAAATCCACCTCCTACTGTTTTGTGGTGTGATGGAAAAAAAGGCGGTACTATGTCTTCTGCTACTTTAGGGAGTGCTATAAACTCAAATAATGGGACTTATTTTTATTCCATAAGGGATATGTCTTCATTACAAGCTTCACTCATAGGGTTGAGCCATGCTGATTGTCGTTATGATCATCTTACTACTGGTAAAACCTCAGACCATGCTTCTGTAACGTTTACAAATGGTTCGCACCAGATCGAGTTTGGCGGGATAAAATGGACTATTGAAAAAGGTTAATTTATAATTTGAAAATAATAAAAGCCCTTCTTAATGAAGGGCTTTTATTATTGATATGCCATTACGAGGTGTTCTGTCCGAGCCGCCCCTCACACCAGCTTTCTCCCAAATGTCGAAAGAGAAAGAGATCAAAGTATGTCATTCCGAACTTGTTTCGAAATCTAAATCAGACCCTGAAACGAGTTCAGGGTGACCGATGAAGAAAAACCCTAATTCAAAACCTAAGGCAATTGGTGGCATAGTACTTCGTTCTGCGAGGGCTTTGGCGATGACAGAAAGGTTAGGTTTATAGATTTATCCCTGAAAGATTTTTTTTACAGCAAAAATCAAATCAACAATTGTAAAAATCTGCTTTCCGGGGATTTTTAATATTAAAAACAGTATTGATGCAATAATATTTTTCTTTATTAATATTACGCAGTTTTCTTTTTGTTCAGCAATGAATGTAACAAAATAATCAAGGCTTAGCCCGGCTATATCAATTATAGATTTAGTTTTCTGTAATTGATCTTTTAGTATCGGCTGAAAATTTAATACTTCTTGATTTTTGGAAAGTACAATTTTATCAAGTTTGATTATGCCTGATATTATCCAGCCTGCAACGATTAATTCTGCAATAAATATTATTGTAAAAAATAGAGTCAACATCTTTCAACTTTTCTTACTTTTGTATTATATTAGAAATATAATATATTATTAGAAGAGTTTTTTGAATACGTCTAAAGGACTATTTTATGAATATAATCCGATTTTATACAGCTTTAATATGTGCAAGGCTTATTTATCTGGCAATAAGACTGCTAAACAAATCCTCAGGGACTTCTTTTGTAGGAATGATGACCTTGAAAATTTGTCCTGATTTTTTAAAGTATTGTCGAAAATATGTAGCCTCAGGACATGCCGCAACGATTACCGGAACTAACGGTAAAACTACGACATCAGGGCTTTTGGCTCATATTTTGGAAGCTGATAAAAATAAGGTTATTCATAACGTTAAAGGTGCAAATATGCTGACCGGTGTTGCTAATGTTTTTGCACTGAATATTTTACCTTTTAGAAAGTTTGATTATGCTGTTATAGAATCTGATGAGGCTTATTTGACAAAGCTTTATGATTATTTTAATGCGGATTTTCTGCTTGTGACAAACCTTTTTAGAGATCAACTTGACAGATATGGTGAACTTTCTACTACTGCAAGCTTTATCCAAAATGCGATAGACAAAAATAAAGATCTTACTTTGATTTTGAACGCAGATGATCCTCTTGTTACAACATTTGGTAAGGATTCAAAGGCTTTGTATTACGGGTTTGAAGATGTTGAATTTTGTTCAGATATTCACAATTCATCTTCTAATGCACCTACAGAAGTTTTTAATTGTATTTGCGGGAGCCCTTTAAAATATTCAAAACAATTTTTCGCACAAGAAGGTCATTATTACTGTGAAAATTGCGGATATAACCGTCCTAATCCGGATTTTAAAGCCAGGGTTAAGATTTTTGCAGATTATTCAGATTTAGAAGTTTGCTATAAAGATATGACATATAGCTTCAGGGTGAACCTTGTCGGGCTTTATAACGCATACAACGCGCTTGGGGCTGTAGCCGCTGCTCTTGCTTTCGGTGTTGATTATGAAGTTATTAAAGATGCTGTTTCATCATACAATTCTATTTTTGGACGTGCTGAAAGGCGTGTTATAAAAGGACATGATACTTTAATTCAGCTTATTAAAAACCCTACAGGTGCCAGTGAAGTCTTGAAAACAGTGGATCTTGATTCCAATATTGTTATTGCAATAAATGATAATTACGCAGATGGCAGAGATATCTCCTGGCTTTGGGATACTGATTTTGAACGGTTAAAAGGTGCAAAAAAAACTATTGTAACTTCAGGAATCAGGGCAAAAGATATGGCATTAAGGCTTAAATATGCCGGTATTGCGCAAGATAGAATTATTGTTGAAGAAAATCTTAAAACAGCAGTTGAAATTGTTGCCAATATAGAGGATAATAAAGAAAGGATTACGATCCTTCCTTCTTATACTGCTTTATTAAAACTGAGTAAAATGAAATTTTAGAAAGGATAAGATATGCTTTTAGGAGTGAATATAGATCATATTGCTACGTTGAGAAATGCCAGAGGCGGATTTGAGCCGGACCCGATTCTTGCGGCTGAGATTTGTGAAGCTAATGGTGCAGCTTCTATTACAACTCATTTAAGAGAAGATAGAAGACATATCAAAGATAAAGATGTAAGAACACTTATTAAAACTCTTAAAACAAGGCTTAATCTTGAAATGGCAGTAACCGATGAGATGCAAAAGATTGCGCTTGATATAAAACCTTATTCTGTATGTCTTGTGCCGGAAAAGCGTCAAGAAGTCACAACAGAAGGCGGGCTGGACGTTGTTAGCAGGTTGAACAAGATGATTAAGTTTATAGCTCCGTTAACTGATGCCGGAATACAGGTAAGCTTATTTATTGATCCGTCACATGAGCAAATTCGTGCGGCTGCTAAAACCGGTGCGCAATTTGTTGAACTTCATACAGGTCAGTATTCAATAGCTTACGGCACACCTGATGAACAGGAGGAGTTTGAAAAACTTCGTGAAGCTTCAAGATTGGCTCATGCTTTGGGGCTAAAAGTCAATGCCGGACATGGTTTGAATTATCAAAATGTTCATAGAATGCGCCAAATTCAGGATTTGCATGAGTTAAATATCGGGCACAGTATTGTTTCACGTGCTGTATTTACGGGGCTTGCTCAGGCGGTAAAAGATATGGCTAATCTGGTTAAGTAAGGTGTCAGAGTATGAAAAAAACAAACGAAGAAATTATTACAGAAATGCAGCAGGTTGCTGCGCAGATGGTTATTGATGATCTGGAAGAAAATCCTGATATAGCCAATGATTTTTTTGACTGTGATTGCTGCGGTAAAAATAAATGCCTTGCAGGTTCTATTCAGTACGGGGATTATCGCTTGTGTAACGACTGTGTATTGATTGCAGAAACCGGCTTTGCTCTTGGCAAGTTTACTGATATCCAGAGTCTTATTGATGCAATGGAAGATAAGCGCCTTGAAGAGCTTTGTCAGTTTATAAAAGATGAAGAAGCTCGCAAAAATCAAATGGATAACTAGATTTGCGGAATTACTCCGTTATATTTTTTGTATAAATCCATAACATCTTTTGGCATTTTTATGTTATCAATTAATTTGGCATATACTTCTGCAACAAATTCACCCGGAGCTGTTTTTGCATAATCGCTTACTTTGCCGGCTATTTTTTGATATTCGTTATTTTCTAAAAACTCCTTAACTAAAATGGTGGGAGATTCGCCATCGGTTGGGCGGCGCAGGTTAGAATAGCCTTTTGGTGTTGCAAAATTATAATAATGCTGAAGATGTCCGATTTCATGAAATATTGCATTACCGCCGGAGTTTAATTCGGTTATGAAGTTTTCCTGCATGTATTTTGAGCCGATTAAACTTTCAATAATTTTAAACATTTTTAAATTGTGTGGCAGCATACTTGTGCCAACATTAGATTTGTCTTGAAATATTTGAGTTTGAATATCTTTAGGAACATTATAGACGTTTTTTATTCTGTCAACCATATCGTCCAGAGCGTTTCTTAGATCCATCTTTTCACAGAACTTGAGTTCATTTTTATCTTTTATGAATTTTTTCAATAAGTCAGTCAGCTCCGGATATTTTTTAGAATAAAAGTCCATAAGTTTGAAAGTTTCGTCGCTTTGCCAGCCTTTTATAATATAACTCAGTTCTGTCATCATTTTGAAAGTTTTACTTATATCAGAATCGATATTTTCGAAAAAATTTTTATTAAGGGTCATTTCCCTGGATGAACATACAATTTCAGCTAATGTAAGTTCGTCTTTAGGTGCTTTTGGTATATCTCGATAATGTATTGTCGCCGGCGGGGTGAATTTACCTTTCAAAACATTTGATAATTTTGTAAGGCTGAGATTTACCCAGTTTGCGACGTCAAGGTTATTAATCTCTTTTATATCAATTCCCCAGTTCCTTTTTGCAAATGTTATTGCATCTTTAAGTGTATCCGCATTTATAAAGTCGATGTGTTCTGCGATGTTTGTGAAAGGTTTTGCTGAAGTTGGTTTTATCGCGAATACACTAAGGGCAATAAGTGCCGGAACCATAGCTGCGATTGCTATTTTTTCACGATTTCTTTTTGTATCTAAATCAGTTCGGTTTTCTATAAATTTGTCTTCGACTGGTTGTTTTTTTAACGAATTGTTAACATAAGGGTTTGTGGTCGAATTTTTAGCATAACTCATATACAGGTTTGCGTTAGTTTTCCCGTATAGAGAGTTAAGTATTGAGTTTTGTATTGTTGAATTAATCATTGTTATTAATAATAACGTTTGAAAAAGAAAAAAATTGCTATTAATGAAAAAAAGAAGGATATTTCATCCTTCTTTTTTATTATTTCCATAAATTGTTTTCCGGTGGCGGGGCGATAAGCGGTTTGAGCATAAGACTTGGCGAACCTAAGCCTTGGAATGGCGGGCGGGGCTTGTGGAATTGTTCAAATCTTGCACGTCCCTCGGCTTTCATTTTTTCAAGTTCAGCTTTTTGCTTTTTATTTAATATTTTTTCAAAATCTTGGGAATTTTTCTTCCTAATCTCTTGAGCCTGTTTTTCAAGTTCTTTTATCTCGATATTTAATTGGTCGATTCTTTCTTTTTGCATTTTTTCAGAAATTCTTGTTAATTTTACGGTTTCAATTTCTTGCCGTTTAAGTTTAAGCTGCATAATAACTGGTCTCATCTCCTCACGACCTTGCTGATGAATAATTTTAGCTTTTTCTTTTTGTTTTTCACTAAGATTTAGTCTTTGCTCAAATTGTTTTCTCATCTGTTCTCTTGATGGATGCTGATGCATAACAGAATTAGCTGCAGTTGGCGGATTTTCAGCTGATGGCACTTGAGCAGAGCATGTATTCATTGTAATGATTGTTGATAGTAACAGCAGTGATAATGATAGTGTTTTTTTCATTTTATCCTTCCTTATTATCTTTTTACATTAAATCTTGTAGTTTTTCAGCCAGTTCTTTTTTTGCATTGTAAATTCTGGATTTTACGGTTCCTAACGGACATTTTAATTTTTTTGCGCATTCTTCGTATGTGTATCCGTTTATTTCGCAGATAAGAATTACTTCTTTAAATTTTGGTTTTAGTTCATTAATTGCGGCGGCAATTTTTTTCTGGCGTTCAAGTTTTATTATGTTGTCTTCGGGTGAAATCTTTTTATCTTTTATATTAGAAATAACAAGATCATCAGAAGTTGAGGTTTGCGAAACTTTTCTGTATGCGGATTTTAAATAATCAAGAGATGTATTTTTGGTAATAGAAGAAATCCAGCTTTTTATTGAGCCTTGTTCTTTATATTTTTCTGAATTTTTCCAGATTTTAACATATACTTCCTGTTCCAAATCTTCGTTATCTTCTTTTGTAATAAGTCGTATGATGTTTTTAATATTCTGTTTATTTGATTCTATTACTTTGTTTAGATCCATCAAACCATTCTGCTATTCTATGTAAATTAACCCATAAGAGTCTACAGGCAGCCCTAAATCCTCAGAACTTAAAGTTGTTCCGTATTTCAAGGTATCGGAAACGTCGGTATTAAAATTGATTACACCAAGAGTTGTTCCGCTGACCATAAGCATAAACAATGCACAAGCAACTTTTACTTTTGCAAAATTTTTACGTTTTTCTCTAATGTAAGGCTTTGCTTCTTGAATAAGTTCGGAAACCTTTAACATTTTTTCGTGTTCTTTTTTGCAATCGTCACAGCTTTGGATGTGTTCAAGTAACTCATCCTCCGAGCGAAAAGTAAACAGGGCTTCATATTTTGTGCATTTGTCTTTCATTTTTATTAACCTCTATACTCTTATAACGATTATAAACTAAAAAAGTTCATTTTTCTTATTGTTAAGTTAAAATATGTTTCAAATTCTTGCACAATGTTTTTTTTGATAGTAATATATTGTCATATAAGGGGAGATATTATGGAATTTTTCAGAAAACATCAAAAGGCGATTATATTAGTTATAAGTATTTCATTTTTAGCTTGGACTGTAGGATTGATGCTGTTGCCTTTGTTGGTAAAATAACTTAAATATTATGAATTTAAAAAATGTACTAAAAAATATATTTATATGTTGGATTTTAGTTGGGGTTATGGGTGTATCTGCCGCATCGGTTTATGCTGCGCAGTCAAAATCTTCACTTACCCAAAAATTGAACCAAACAAATAATAAAAGGGTTTATTTCCAGCAGAAAAAACGTCAGGCCGATTTGAAGCTTCGTACGGAGCGTAATAAATTAAGTAATAACCAGCAAAAGCTTGAAAAGGCTCAGGTTGAACTTAGGACAACGACTCAAAAGTATAATTCGTTGATGTCGAATCTTAATGCGATGGAACAACAGTTAAATACCGCAATTTATGAATTCAGAAGTATTGATGCTGCTATGAAATCCAGAATTCGTCAGGTATATAAGCATCAGCGCTCAGGAATGTTTGAATTGATTTTATCAGCAAGTGATGTTAACACTTTAATGGATATGTTCTATTTTGAAAAGCTTGTTATTCAGGACGATTATAAAAGAATGCAGGCAGTGAAAGCTAAAGCGAATGAAATAGCTGTTTTAAAGACTCAGGTTGAAAACCAAAAAAGAATGGTAGAAGCTTCAATACGTGATATTAATAACCAAAGGGCGACAATTCAAGGATCAATTGCTGAAAATAAGAACATGATAAACCGTCTTCAAAAAGACAAAAATTACTATGAGCGTTCAGAACGTGAATTGGCAAGACAATCCGCAAGTATTCAAAATATGATTGCAAGTCTTACTAAAAAGAATGCTTCATCAGGTTCATCTCCTGTAAAAGTTTCTTCAACCGGGTTTATTTATCCGATATCAGGTCCTATCACATCTCCATTTGGCTGGAGGACACACCCTATATTCAAAAGCCGTATTTTCCACTCAGGAATTGATATCGGCGGACCAAACGGAGGAGCAATTAAAGCCTCTAATGATGGCAGAGTTATCTATTCCGGTTGGTATGGCGGATACGGAAAGGTTGTAATTTTAGATCATGGTGTAATCAATGGCAAGCCTATTACTACATTATATGGTCACATGTCTGCGATTACGGTAAGTAACGGACAAAATGTTAAAAAAGGACAACAAATCGGACGTGAGGGTTCGACAGGATACAGTACCGGACCTCACTGTCACTTTGAGGTTCGTGTAAACGGAAAACCTACAAATCCGTTAAATTATATTTAAGAATAAGGAATCATAAAATTGAAACGATTTTTATTTGTAATATTTTTCATATTGGCATTTACGAATTCGGTGTACGCACAGGATAATGAAACGGTTGTGCCTGATGCCAGTTATGCTTTGTCTGACGATTTAGAAAGCAGTAATTTCTTTAAATCGCCATTAAGCAAGGTTATGCCTGAAGTCAGACAGAAAGATAATCATGAATTTACGTATTCGTTTGACCATCAGGGCAGATCTTATAAAGAAATTGATCCGGATAACATGCCGTTGTTTAAACAAATGAGGCTAAAGCTTACAAATAAAATTATCAGCTTGACAAATGATGATGAAACTGCGGAAAATGCAGAAAGTGATAATAACGAGTATTCGGTAAGCCAAACTAATAAGGCGAAAAAAAGTGTTGTGCAGAAACTAAAATTCTGGGAGAAAAAAGAAAAGGTTCAAGCTAATGAAAACAATAATCTGCCGTATATAACAGAAGAGGGTTCTATAGCTGATTCTATTCAAAACCAAACAGGTGCAGAAATACCGTCTTCCGAATCACTTTCGTTAGAAACAGGAATTAGTGAACAAGTTGTGGAAAAAGAGCTTCAGCTTGATGCTGAGAATGTTGTTTTTGATGAGGAAACAGGAGATATGGTAGCGACAGGCAGACCTGACTTGTTTCTGCCCCCTCAAAATACAAGAGTTTTAGCTGATAAAATGATCTATAATCAGGATTCAAATATTATGAAAGGTATTGGGCATGTTGTTGCATTTAAAGACGGTATGCCTATGAAAGCCGATTATTTTGAAGTTGATATGAATGAAGAAACTATGTTCATGGATAATGTAGAGGCAATTAATCAGGCAATGATTATGAATGCTAAAAAAGCCATGCAAAAGGATTCTTTATTGATTTTAACAGACGGCAACTTCCACTCTGAAACCTCTCAGGTATATAGAATGTCATCAAGAATGGTTGGACCTAGATTTTCGAATATGATTATTGATGAAGCCGATCAGTCTTTATTCTTTGGGGACCCGACAGGCAACAAGCTTCATTTTGATATAGACGAATTATATGTTGATGCTCAAAAAAATCATGATAAATTTACGGCAAAAAAAATAAAAATTACAAGAGATGGCAGATATTGGTTTTCTTGGCCAAGTTTGACAGCTTATACAAACAAAGACAGAGATTTTTTTGAAGCAAATTATCCTGAGTTTGGTACAAGACGTAAGCTTGGTATGTTTGCAGGTCCGGGGTTTGTATTTGGCGGTCCGGGCGGTTCTGTATTAAAAGTTATTCCGTTTTTGAACTACCAACATGGATTTGGGTTTGGTGGAGCTTTGAAATACAAAAATACTTATAATACAACAGAATTGGGTTATGGTTCTGCTGCTGATATATTTTTCTTGAAAGGTCACCAGAGACTGGACGATAATTTATTTATACAATATGCAGCAAATTCGTTCATTGATGAATGGTTTATGGGTGCCAGAATGCCAAAATATATGGCAGAAATCTACTATGATAAAAGATATTCTCTGCCAGATTTCCTTGCCGAAAATAAGGGGCTTAGTTTCCGCCATAGAGTTGGTTTTGGCTTAATGCAGGATAACGATAGAAACTATTACGGAGAAAAAATTGCCGGAGATAATACAACTACAACAAGGTTGAAATATATGGCAGAGATTTCTCAGAAAATATATTCATACGAAAGACCGGAAGATCGATTTTATTTCGATGTAAGTGTAGCATTGCAAGGTTCAGCTGCGGTTTATGGTACAGGTGACACACAGTTTGTCGGCAGGCTTGGACCAAGAGCGCATATTCAATATAAAAATTGGATGCAAGATATCGGATACTTCCAATCAGGATATAGTGATGAAACTCCGGTACCGCGTTATGATATGTACAGATACGGTCATTCTGCTTTTTATGTTTCAGAAATCGTAAGACTGCATAAATATTTATCCGTGGGCTGGTCCGGTATGGTTAACCTGAGTGATGATTCTCCAAATGGCAAATTATTCCAAGAAAACCGCTTTGTATTTGCAATCGGTCCTGATGATTTGAAAATAAGACTGGGTTATGATTTTGTAAGACAAACTACTTATTTTGGGTTTGATGTTGCTTTTGATACAAAAGGTACAAGTATAAATTATGGCAGAATGGAGATAAAAAATCCTGAAAGACTTGGAAAACATCAAAAAGATGAAGAAAGAAAGCTGGCTTTTTCACCGGTAAAAAAACAACCTGAAGTAAAGGTTTCTTCAAGAGCTAAATCTAGCGAAAAAGTAAAACCAAGAGTTCTTGAATATGCTCAAGTTATAGAATTAGAAGATCCAAACAAGGAAACAGTAGATTAATATGTATGAAAATATTATCAGCGAACTAACAAAATACGGACAAATTGCCGGCATAAAGGGCTTTACACCCGGAATTTCCGGGAATATGTCTGTTCGTTATGAGGATAATATTGTTATTACCTCCTCAGGCTCTGCTAACGGATATTTGGAACCTTCTGATTTTAGTGTGATTAATTATGACGGAATTTCAGTTGACGGTAATCCTAAACCATCAAGTGAAAAGTTTCTCCATATAGATTTTTATCGCAAAAGACCTGATATAAATTGCATTTTACATTTTCACTCACCGTATTTAACGGCTTTTGCAGCAGCCGGTAAGGCTCTGCCAGAAGCTGTATCTCCTGAAATAGTATATTGCTTTGAAAAAATTCCGCTCGCTGAATATGCAATACCGGGTTCAGATGAATTAGTTCAAAAAACTTCAATCTATTTTAAAGATTATGATATTGTTCTTATGGAAAATCACGGGGTGATAGCTGGTGGTGCGAATATAAAACAGGCATATTTGAATTTGGAATTGGCTGAAGAGTATGCAAAAACAATACTTTTTACAAAATTCCTTGGTGGTGCTAAAATATTACCAGAAAACGAAGTAGAAAAGATTTATTTATTGAAACAGAAGTAAAAGAGGAAAATAATCGTGTCAATAACATTGGAAAACAAACAAGGATTAATTGCCGGAGATGGAATATTACCTGTAAGAATGGCTCAATATGCTAAAGAAAACGGATTTGACGTTGTATGTATTTCTTTGGCAAAAGATAATGTTCGTGAATTGAAGAAATACTGTTCTAAGGTTTATAGCTGTCATCCGGGTGAAGTGAACAAAATTGAAGAAATTCTACAAGCAGAACAAATAAAGCAAATGACTTTTTTGGGCAAGGTTCACAAAAAAGTTTTACTTCAGCTTCACAAATTTGATAAGCGTGCTGTTGATTTGATTAAAGAAGCTGCAAGGCTAAATGATGATCAGGTTATGTTTATGATTGTTGAAGAGCTTGGAAAAATCGGTATCGAAGTTTTGGATCAAACTATATTTATTAAAAACTTGATGATACCTGCAGGAGTTTTAGGCAAGCATAAACCTACTCAAAGCCAGATGGATGATGTTAATTACGGTTTTTGGCTTGCGAAAGAGATGGGTAAGCTTGATGTAGGGCAGTCTGTTGTAATCAAGGACAAAATGATTATGGCGGTTGAAGCTATTGAGGGTACTGATGTTTGTATCAAGCGCGGTGCAAAATTGGCAAAAGACGGTGCTGTTGTTGTTAAGGTAGCAAAACCAAAACAAGATAAACGTTTTGATATTCCGGCAATTGGTATGAAAACCTTGAGAACAATGAGTCATAGACATGCTTCTTTGATTGCGGTTGAGGCAAATGAAACAATTATTGTTGATCAGGAAAAAGTGGTCAAGTATGCTGATGAGCATAATATAGTAATAATGGCAGTTTAGATAATGAAAAAATTATTTATTATAACAGGTGAATACTCAGGAGATATCCATGCTTCAAAAGTTGTCAGGGAATTGAGAGCTCTGGACTGTGACTTGGAAATAGAAGGTATTGGCGGTATTAATCTCGAGCGTGAAGGGGTAAAACTTTTTACCAATCAGGAAAAGATGTCTGCAATGGGGATTTCGCCTAAAATTATTATTAATCATTATAAACTTGGTAAAGCTGTTTTAGAATATTTAAAAAATGATTATAAACCGGATTTGGTTTTGTTAATTGATTATGGGGCTTTTAATCTTACTATTGCAAAGTTTTTGCATGATGCTGGGATTAAGGTTTTTTATTATATCCCGCCTCAGGTTTGGGCAAGCCGAAAATATCGTATTCACTTGATTAAGAATTTTGTTGATAAAGTTTTGTGCATATTCCCGTTTGAAAAACCGTTGTATGCCCAATACGGTATTGATACACATTACTGCGGTCATCCGCTTGTTGCACAGCTGCCGGCTGCAGCAGGCAGAAGAGAGTTTTTCAGAAACCATGGACTTGATGTTGAAAAAAAACTTGTTTCGGTCTTTCCAGGCTCAAGAGAATTTGAATTAAAAAATCTTATGGGAGTATTTAAAGAGACAGTACAGCGTTTAAAGCATAGACATCCGGATTTGCAGTTTTGTATTTCACAGGCTCCGAATTTGTCAGATGAAATTTATAATAAATATTTGGGTGAAGATTGTGATATAAAGGTTATAAAAGGTGAAAACCAGGCGCTATTAAGTGTATCTGATGCGTTAATTTTGGCTTCAGGCACGGTTGCATTAGAAGCCTGTTTATATAAAACACCGATGATTATAGCATATCGCGGTCCGCAATTTATGTATTGGATATATTTGCTTGTACGGTGTATAAAACGTGTTTCTTTGCCAAATATTATTGCGGATAAAGAAATTGTACCGGAGATTATTCAAAATAAGGTTACACCTTTAAATATTTCCAATAAAATTGAAGAACTTCTATATGATCAGGCTAAGCGTGAAGAAAATATCAAAGAATTAGGTCAGGTTAAAGAGTTATTATCAAACAAAAATTCAGCTCTTGAAGTTGCAAAGGTTATAGATATTGAATTGTTTTCGTAACATAACTTTAAATGCCTGTATAACTTGCGCAATTTTATTTTATTTTGCACCTTTATAATTATGTAGGCTAGTGATTTTATGATTAATTCAATTCCTAAAATTGAATCTGATAAAGTATATACATTCGGGCAATTTACGACTCAAAAGACACCGAGTGCTTACTGGCTACCTGCGCCGGTTGAAGAATCCCCTGAGATTTCAAATAAGAAGAAGAAAAAGAAAGGAAATGAAGATGAATTTACATCTTCAAAAATTCGTATTATCACACCTTCAGAAGCTCAAAAAACAGACAATCCGAAATTAATAGGCTGGTCTATTGCAGGGGCGACAGTTTTAACTGCTGCCGGTTTGTTTTTATTGTTAAAGGGCGGAACAAAAGGGCTGTCTAAGAATTTTCAGAAATTAAGAGATTACTTTGACAAAAAACTTCAAAATTCTAAATTGAACAGTAATGACGGGCTTTCTTTTTCTAATAGGCTTTATATTTATATTGTTAAATCTTTAGATATTGCATTAAAAAGAAAAGAAGCAATTAATAATTTCACAACATTTAAAGATATGTTATTCAAGAAGATTATGTACCTGAATAAATATACAACAGTGCATGATTCTATCTCCAGAATGTTTGAAAAGATAGGCCGCCAATCCGTATTAAATACATATAAAACCACCGCAGGCAAGGCAAGAGAAACCCAGCTCCTTACAAGAGCTGCATCAGAAAAACTTATGCAGGGGAATACATATGAAGTAATTGAGATTAACGGCATCCGCCAGACAAAAGCTCAATGGCTTGCTCAGCTTGACGAAATGCACAATCAGCTGCATGAATCTTATGATAAAAATTTCAGTCATAAGGCATTAACAAAACGCTATCTTCAGGTTAAAAAATCTCTTGAATATTTAAAATCTGTTTTTGCGAAAATGAAAATCTTTTTCTCAAAAGATGTTTACAGTACATTTATTGCAGAAGAAAAAATAGCAAAAGAAAAGGCTATACTTCAAAAAGTGGTTAGGGCTCATAGGCTTGACTTATCATATTCGCTTGCAGATATGGCTAAAGAGTCCGATGATACAATTATGAAGATGACAGAGCTTATCAGCTTTAAAGATGCTGATAAAATAAAATATTTAAGAGACATCAGAGGTAATATTAAAAAATATGTTAAAAACCCTGAGGCAAATGCCGAATTGAAGGAGCAAATAACAGCTTCTATAGAGAAATTTTTAAAGAACGTAAAAGATGCTCAAGCAGATAAAGTTCTTGATGAAAATACTGCAAGAAAGTTATTGTCAGGTGCAGAAGATTTGAAAACTACATTTGCAGGATTTAAGCAAGGTAAAATTCAGGATATTCTTGATATTTATAAAAAACTTCTTCCCGCAGATGAGTATTCCCAGATTGCAAAATCTTATAGAGAAAGTATAAAATCTTTGGATAAATCAATTCATATTGAAACAGAAGATTTTGTAAGCAAACTTAGAGATTTAATTTTAGGCTCGGCGCCTACTGATATTTTAACGATATTAGGTTCTTTTGGGGTTTTAGGGTACTACCTTGGTAAATCCGAAAATAATGACCAGAGAACCTCTATTGCTATAAAATACGGCTTCCCGGCTTTAGCAGGTATTGGAGTTTCTTTATATTGTAATGCTAAATTGTTTGCAGGAACAAAATCCTTAATAATCGGTACTTTATCGACCTGGGTATTGAATAGAATTGGTATTGTTGCCGATGATGCTCTAAAAAAATATAAAAATTCTAAAAAATCACAAGTTATAGCTGAAGCTGCTGTTGTTAAAAATCCTCCAAAAAATGTATAGCCCTCTTTCAACTTTCTGATAAAATCACAACTGGGGGGATAGTTATGACCGCATTAACCATAAGAGAGAAACTTGAAAAAAGAGAATATGAATATTTAAGTGATATAGCGACGAAATCTGCTCTGAGCAAGGGAAGAAAAGTAAAAGAAGAACCTTCTGATTTGAGAACGGATTTTCAGCGTGATAGAGATAGAATTTTACATTCAAAAGCATTTAGACGTTTGAAGCATAAAACTCAGGTATTTTTATCACCGTTTGATGACCATTTTAGAACAAGGCTTACACATACTCTGGAGGTTTCTCAGATTGCAAGGACGATAGCGCGAGCTCTTGATTTGAATGAAGATTTAGTTGAAGCAATTGCTTTAGGTCATGATCTGGGTCATACTCCATTTGGACATTGCGGAGAAGGTGTGTTAAACGAAATTGTAGACGGCGGATTTCACCATAATCTTCAAAGTGTGAGAGTTGTTGAAGTTTTGGAAAATCTTAATTTGTGCAAAGAAACTATTGATGGTATCAGAACGCACTCTTGGGGCTATAAGCCGACAACCCCGGAAGGTAAGGTTGTTCAGCTTGCTGATAAGATTGCTTATATTAATCATGATATTGAAGATTCAATTCGGGCAGGGGTTATCTCCGAAAGTGATTTGCCAAAGGATTGCATTAGTTATTTTTCATCTAATCAGAGTCAGCGCTTGAATAAAATGATATCAGAAATTGTTCATAATTCTATCGGTAAGGCTGAAATTTCAATGAGTGACGAGGCTTGGGGCTATACAACAAGGCTGCGTGAGTGGATGTTTGAAAATGTTTATAATGATGAATCCATAGCAAAACTTGAAGAACGTAAGGCAAGGCGGGTTATAAAAGAATTATTCTACTTATACTGCGGAATGCTTAAAAATGTGTGCCCGGAAGTGCGTATAGTAAGGGTTGTAACCGATTATATTTCCGGCATGACTGATAGATACGCAGTAGAACGTTTCAAGGAAAACTTTATTCCAACCGGACTAAAATGCAGTGCAAGAGAAGATTATTTGTTTAAGCTTGCAAATTCTTCTATTTGATAAATTTTGAAAAAAGAGTATAATCAAACTTATGGATATACAATATTTATCGGAATATCTTGAATTTTTGGAAGTAGAAAAAGGGCTTTGTGAAAATACACTGGAAGCTTATCGCAGAGATTTGGTTTCTTTTATTGATTTCTGTACAGCACGCGGGGTTGCCGAATTTAATGATATTGAGCGTCGTGATATGAACGCATTTATCCTAAAGCTTCGCGAGGATAAATATAATCCAAGCAGTGTAACCAGGAAGGTTGCATCATTGCGTGGTTTTTTTAAATGGTTTTGTGCAAATGAATACGGGCAGAAAAATCCGGCACAGACTCTTGAACAGCCCAAGCTTCCAAAAAAACTGCCAAAAGTTATGACTGTTGAAGAATTGAATGTAATATTAAATTCTGATTTGAATGTTGAAGAATCTTTGGTTGTAGAGCTTTTATACGGCTGCGGGCTGCGGGTTTCGGAGCTGGTTAATCTTAAATTGGGAGATATTGATCTTAAATCAAAATATATTGAATGTTTTGGAAAAGGATCAAAGGAAAGACTTGTCCCGTTTGGGGAAAAAGCAAAAGCTGCATTAAAAAAGTATTTGAAATTTCGGGATATGACTGTTTTAAAAAACAGCTTACAAAATTCAAAAATGTTGTTTTTAAAAGATAACGGAAAACAAATTTCAAGGCAGGACATTTATAATTTTATAAAAAAACAGGGTGAAAAGATTCATAAGCACATTTCACCGCATACCCTGAGGCACAGTTTTGCAACTCATCTGCTTGAAAACGGGGCTGATTTGAGGGTTGTGCAAGAATTGTTGGGACATAGTGATGTTTCAACAACACAGCTTTATACGCATATTACCAAAAAGCGTCTTAAAGAGGTTTATTTTGCAATAAATAAAGACTCGTGATAATATAAAAATATGCTAAACGTATTTATCTCAGGGCTTGAACGACAATCCGGAAAAACTGTTGTAACTGCGGGACTTGCTGCTACAATGCAGAGTCTTTCGTATTCTACATGTGTTTATAAACCCATTCAAACAAATTCAAGCGAATTGAACGGTGTTAAGTTTTCTCCTGATTTAGAGTTGGTAAAAAGGGTTGATTCAAATATTACAACGGGTTCTACATACCTGCTTTCAGGCACGGAATCCCCTTTTGTAAGTGCGTATAATGACGGAGTAAAAGTTGATATAAATACTATTTTTGCGGAGTATCAAGGGCTTTCAAGTATGACTGATTGTAATATTGTAGAAGGGTGTAACAGTATTTCTGTACCGGTTGCGCAGTATTTGACTGAAATTGATATTGTAAGATCTTTAAGATTACCGCTTGTGCTTGTCGTTAATTCTGCTAAAGCTCCTGTAGATAGTGTTTTGTCTGCCCTAAGTTATGTTCAGGCAAATAAAGTCAATCCTTTGGGGATAATTATTAACCGGTATGATGAAAATTCTACCAATCTTGAACAAAAATATTTTCCTCAAATTTTGCAAGAGTATTCCAATGTAAATATTTTGGGAACCCTTCCTGATTATGGTGATATTTCGCTATTACCGCCTGAAGTTTTGATAGCGGATGTTTTAAATAATATCAATATAGAAGCTATTTTTGGACTAGAGATTGCCAAGTTAAGAAATTAGTATTTTATTAAATTTACCATGCTTTTATCATGACCCACTATACGTATTAGAAAAACTTTAATAATTTAGCTTTGTTTTCATCTTTTTAAATGATGTTTAAATATGCGGATATTATAGAATAGAAATGTAAGAAAGAACGAAGAGTTGGGTAGGTTGATGGAACAAAGTTTTGATTTTTCTTCTTATAACAGTATAAAGCGTTTATCAGAGGATGAACTCACCGGCTTGTGGACAAAATACCTTGCTGATAAAACTGATAAGCACGCAAGAGATACGCTTATTGTTCAGTATATTTATTTAGTCAGATATGTTGTCGGACGTGTTAAAGTCACATTACCTGCTACTATTTCGATTGAAGATATTGCCGGATATGGGGTTGAAGGCTTGATAAATGCGATTGAGCGTTTTTCTCCTCAGAAAAATACCAGATTTGAAACTTATGCACTTATCAGGGTTCGTGGTTCTATTCTTGACAGAATAAGATCGCAAGATTTTTTGCCAAGAAGTGTAAGAAAGAAAATTAAAGATATAAAACAAGCTTCAGAAACTTTGAAACAGGAATTAGGACGAGTTCCTACGACTACTGAAATTGCAAATTATCTTGATATGGAGCCGGATAAAGTTAACCAGATTATGTCTGAAGATGTTGTTGTAACTTCTATCTATGACAAACGCGGAACCTCTGATGATAGTATGGAAATCATTGATACTATTGAAGATTCAAATAAATTAAATCCGCAAGAGCGCATGGAAGAGCAAAATGTCAAAACCGATTTGCAAAGAGCTTTACAACGCTTACCGGAAAGAGAACGTGTTTTGATGGTTTTGTATTATCAGGAAAACATGACAATGAAAGAAATCGGGGAAACTCTTTCAATGTCCGAATCTCGAGTGTGCCAACTTCATGCTCAAGCTATTATGAAACTGAAAAATATTCTTAACGAAAATCGTTCATCACGTCTTCAAAAGGCTATTGTTTAATGTATAGGGACATTTTTTTCGTAGTTAAGAATCACAAAATCAATTCTGCGGTTCATATTTAACCCGTAAGAAACATTATCATTAAATGGCATTATCTCTCCAAACCCTATTGCACGGATTTTTTTTGGGTTTAAATTTTGGCATTTTATTAGGTATTGTGCAATTTTTTCAGCCCGTACGATTGAAAACTCCCAGTTTGATTGGTATATTGAGCTTTGAGGGGATTTATTGCCTGAATTGTCTTCAACAACACAGGATTTGTCTGTAATTTTTAATATCTCACCGATTTTGTTAAGAATGGTTTTGGAGTCTTCTTTAATTTCGTCTTGACCTTCTTCAAAGAATATGGAGCTATTAATGCTTACAATTAGCCCGCGAGGAACTTTTGTATAGACAATTTCGTTTTGGGGTTCTATATTTGTTTTGAATAAGTTTTCTATTTCTTCGGTTGAATTATATTTATTTTCTGTAAGGCTTGCGGTTATTTGAATACGGGTATCGTTTTTCAGAGCATATACGGGCAGAAATATTTCAGAAAGGATTGCCAAACAAATAAAATATGTAATTTCCGCAATTTTATTTCTCACAACGACAATCCTCTCAATTCAGATTGTCTTAAATTTGCTTAGAAAAAACTATTAGCTGACAAGTTAAGGTTTAATTATGGAAAGTACATATTTGTCGTTGAAATATTTTTGCGCGCAGTGTAAAACTTGTTCAGCGGTTACAGCTTTTACCATTTCTTTTGTTTTTTCCGTGTAATCAAAGCCAAAACCTACAACACCGTATTTTGCAAAAGTACATGCTTGCTGAATATTTGTTTCTTCAAGGAACGCGCATTTACCGATAAGGTTATTTTTTGCATCGTTCAATTCTTTTTCTGAAACCGGAATTGTTTTAATTTTTTCAATCTCTTCGTTGAAACCTTTTAGTGAAACCTCGATATTTTTAGGTTCTGTCGCGATATAAATCATAAAACTGGCAGCAAGTTTGTAGTTTTCGTATGAACTTCTTACAACGTATGCCAAACCTTTTTTATCACGCAGTTCCATAAATAATCTGGAAGAAAGTCCGCATGCTCCAAGAATTATATTTAATAAAATTAAAACAGGATAATCTTCTTCACCGCAAGTTTCAACCTGCCAGCCTTTTATTATATGAGCCTGGTTGATATCGGATTTTGTATTTATGATTTCTTTTTTTTCTTTTAATATTGGTTTTTCAATATTGAAATTATTGTCGGTAGATTCCGGAAGATTGCCGATAGTTTGCTCAAGTTGCGGTAAAATTTCATCTTTGTTAAGCGCGCCGACAACGGCAAGTATTTTTTTACTGTTATTCAATATGAAGTTATAAGCTTCTGTAACGTCTTCTTTGGTAATAGAATCAATGTTTTCCATGATTTTAGTCATTGAGTTTCCATAGAAATGATTTTCATACATAGCACGACAATAAGCATCCATTGCCAATGCTCTTGGTGAATCTAATTCTGCAGTAATTTCGCCTTTTAACTTAATTCTTTCTTTTTCAAATTCCTCAAAGGTTGAATTTGTAATTACTTCATTCATAAGTTCAATAGCTTTAGATATATCTTCATTCAGGCATACAAATTTCAAACGTAGGTAATTGGGGAATAATTCGCTGGAAAAATCTATTGCATATTTTTCAAATTCAGTTGCAAGTTCTTCGGAGTTATAGTTTTTAGTACCTTGTAAAAGTAATCTTGCCATTAGTGAATATACTCCGGGAAGTTTTTCCGGTTCGTTAACTGACATATTCAGGCATACAGCCATTCTAGGGGTATTATCGTTTTTTTTGTAGATATATTCTATATTATTTTTTAATTTTGAAATTTCTTTAATCATAATTTATAAGCTCTCCATTTAATTAGTCTATCACGATTTAACATAAAAGACAAATATTTCGGGTTATGCTATACTAGCCATGTGGTTAATAGAGTAAAAACAGCTACAGTTATAGGAATAAATGCTTACGAGGTTTTTGTCGAAACAGATGTCGTAAATTCTCTTCCGGGAATGTCGATAGTGGGACTGCCGGATACTTCAATCAACGAAGCTCGTGACAGGGTTAAATCTGCTATAAAAAATTCGGGATATTCATTCCCTTCAAGAAAAGTGGTTGTCAACCTTGCTCCTGCTGATTTAAAAAAGATAGGGACAGGATTTGATTTACCTATAGCGGTTGGAATTTTAACTGAAGAAGAAGTTCTTGATGCTGAAAAGTTAAAAGATTATGCGTTTATTGGGGAATTGTCGCTTGATGGGACTATACGCGGTGTTAACGGGGTTTTACCGCTTGTTATCGGATTAAAGGATGCAGGGGTTAAAAATGTCATTGTTCCTAAAGTTAATGCTAAAGAAGCAGCTTTAAACGGAGATGTTAATATTTATGGAGCGGAGCATTTAACAGATGTTGTAAACCATTTTATAGAAACAAAGATTCCGTCATCGGTTGTAGATATAAAACAGTATCTAAATCAGGAAAACCATCAGGATTATCCGTTCGACTTCAAGGATGTAAAAGGTCAGAAAAAGGCGAAAAAAGCATTGGAAATAGCTGCAGCAGGTGCTCATAATGTTTTAATGATAGGTTCTCCGGGCTCAGGTAAAACTCTTATGGCAAAATGCTTCGCTTCGATTTTACCGCCGCTTGAATTGTCAGAAGCATTGGAGTTGACTAAAATTTATAGTGTGTGCGGGCTTTTACCTCCGGATGAGCCGCTGCTTGTTAAACGCCCGTTCAGACCTGTTCATCACACAGCATCTGCAAATGGAATAATAGGCGGGGGAAGTTCTCCGCGCCCCGGTGAAATTACTCTAGCAAACCGCGGGGTTTTATTTCTTGATGAGATGGTAGAATTTCCGCGTCAGGTGTTGGAGGTTCTTCGTCAACCTTTAGAAGATGGTGAAATTGTTATTTCAAGAGCAAAACATTCTGTAAGGTACCCTGCAAAATTTATGCTGCTAGGTGCTATGAACCCTTGTCCTTGCGGATATTTAGGGGATAGAGAAAAGCAATGCACCTGCTCGGATTTTCAAGTAAACCGTTATCTTGCAAAATTATCCGGACCTTTGCTTGACAGAATTGATATTCAGGTTGATGTCCCAAGATTGTTCGCTTCTGAATTGTTAAATTCAACAGAGGAAGAAGAGTGCTCTGCAGATATTAGAAAGCGGGTTGTGAAAGCGCGTGAAATTCAGGCTCAGCGCTATAAAAATGAGTCAATTCTTACAAATGCCGAGTTAACCACTGATCTTATTAAAAAATATTGTAAAATTGATGAAAAATCGCGTGAAATGTTAAAAGTTGCGGTTGTAAAATACCAGCTTTCCGGCAGACGTTATGACAGAATCTTAAAACTTGCAAGAACTATTGCCGATCTTGAAGGCAGTGAAGATATTTTACAGCTTCATCTAATGCAGGCACTTCAATATAAAATGGGCTCTAATATTATTGATGCTGTTACCAAATGCTAAGTTTTAGGTGCTGTGATATTTTTGTCATATAATAAATCTATGAAGAAATTGGGAATAGTGTTATTTTTTAATATTCTGTTCTGCGGGCTTTGTGCGAATGCTGCATATATGGGAAATATTCCTCAAACAACAATGCAAATTGCCAGAGAAGCCGGATTTAATCAATATTTATCAAATCCTGTTTCTAAAATTGTCAGGGTCGGTATCGGTACAAATAATTTTACAACTTATGAGTGGGCAGATGCCCAAATATACGGAACAGGTGAGTTTGAGCTTTATAACAATAAAACCTATATAAATACCTATGATAGTAATAATGTTATAAAAATAAACATGGTCGGAAAGGTTTTTGTAATCTCAGATATTGAAGATAATGTTATTGCCAAAGTTTCAGGGCCTTTGATTTTTAAAACAGATTTTGGGTATATGGGGGTTAAAGGTTTAAAAAGAGCTGAGCAAGATGCAATTTATCGCGGGCAGCTAGAGCTTGTTGCAGCTGCTCATTCAGGTAAATTTCATATAGTAAATTCTTTAGAACTTGAGGATTATTTAAAAGGGGTTGTCCCAAATGAAATGCCTGTTTCTTTTGGTTTAGAGGCATTAAAAGCGCAAAGTGTTGCGGCAAGAAATTATGTACTTTCTCCAAGAGTTAAAGCTAATCCTAATTACGATGTTGTGGATTCTGTAGCAAGTCAGGTATATTTTGGTGCCAATACAGAAAGAGATTTGTCTACGCGTGCGGTTAATGAAACAACCGGTCTTGTGGCTTTATATGGCTGGGATTTAATTCTTGCACAGTATTCATCAACTGCGGGCGGATACACTGAAAGTTTTAAAAATGTTTTTTCAGATCCTGTATCTAAAAAATTTCCGTCAGACTCAAAGCCGTATCTTATTGCAAAACCTGATTATGAAGAATTTGAACCTTTAAACTCTGAAGAGGCGGCTGCAAAATTTTATAAATCTAAGCCGAAATCTTTTGATGTTAAATCCTCCTACTATAGGTGGGAAAGAGAATGGAACGGGCAGGAGATTCAAGATGCGCTGCAGGCAAATATTGCAGCGCAAAGTGCTGCCGGGTTTGTAAAGCCTGCTGTAGCTAAAGGGGAAATAATCGGGATTGTCAAAAAACTGAATGTTTTAAAGCGTGGAGAGTCCGGTAAAATTATAGAACTGGAGATTCAAACTGATAACGGAAATTATATTGTACAAAAAGAGCTTGTGATTAGAAGACTTTTAACAAATAAAGGAAAATCTCTTCCAAGTGCTAACGTAGTATTTGAACATGAATATAATGAAAACGGGGATTTGATATATATAAAAGCCTATGGCGGTGGATTTGGACATGGTGTTGGTATGAGTCAATACGGCGCAGGGTATATGGGTAAAGAACTTAAAATGAGCTATGATCAAATCTTAAAACATTATTATTCAGGGATTTCAATAGCAACTGAGCCTGCAATATTATCTTCTAATAGCGGGCAGAATACTGTTGTTAAAAGTTTCTGGACAAAAACAGGAGAAGCTGTACTTGTTGTTGATAATAAGTACAAAGTAGCTTATATTGATGCGTCTATAAATAATGTTGATGAAAAAATAGAGTTTGATGTTAATGAAAGATTTAATAAAATAGATTTATCAAAATATTTACAAAAGGGTATGAATACAATAAAATTTTATTATCCTGCAAAGCAGGGTGCAAATAAAGGAATAAGAATATATATAGAACCGGTTGGAGAAAATGACAGAATCGACTATTAATGAGAATAAAGCACCGAGTGTATTAAAAGCCGCCTGGCTTATAGCAGTTGTTACAATTGTGAGTAAGCTTATCGGGTTTGTAAGAGATATTATAATTGCAAATTATTACGGAGCATCGTTAGTTTCGGATGCTTATTACTATGCTTATCAAATCCCTTCTCTTTCACTGATTTTATTAGGCGGAGTTGGCGGGCCTTTTCACAGTGCGACTGTTGCAATTTTTTCAAAATTGATTCCAAATTTAAAAGAAAAACCCTCAGAAGAAGTTAATAAACTGTATTCAATATTTATGAATGCAACTATAATATTTTTCTTACTACTTTCAGCTTTAATATTTTTATTCCCAAAACAAATAATGGGGATTATAATCTCAGGCGGCTCGCCGGAGATGGTGAATCTTGCTGCGGCACATTTAAAAATTATGACACCGCTACTGGTTATAGGTGGAATTGTCGGGATATATTACGGAATATTGATTATCTACAGGCAATTTATGCTGCCTAATTTATCGCCGATAATTATGAGTTTGGCAATAATTGGGGTTGTAATTGCTGTCCCTGATGATCAAAAAGGTTATGCTCTTGCCTGGGCAACAACTATTGGTGCTATTTTGCAGCTTATTATTCAGTATCCGAATATTAGAAAACTGGGTTATAGATTAAGTCCGAATTTTCAATTTACAAACAATCCGCATTTTAAGGAAATTTGTGAATTATTATTCCCGGCGGTGTTAAGCTCTACGGTTGGTCAAATTCATATTTATGTTGATATGTTTTTTACATCATCTATCTCAGAGGGTGCTTGGACTGCTATAGGATATGCTAATAGAGTATTTCAATTTCCTGTAGGTATTCTTGTTACAGCGTTTTTAGTTCCGTTGTTTCCGATATTTGCAAAACTTGTTGCGGATAAGGATTTTGATGGAATAAAAAATTATTTTAACAAAGGGGTCGGGGTTTTGTTTTTCGGTGCAATCCCGATAATTATAGGTATTCTTGTTGTTGGTATGGATGCAGTAAGGTTAGTATTTGAGCACGGAGTGTTTGATGCTAATGCGACGTTTATGGTGACAGAAGCTTTGTGGTTCTTGTCAGTTTCTATAATTCCTTATGTGTTCAGAGATTCTATTACAAGGGTTTATTATTCGTTTAATGATTCTGCAACTCCGTTTGTTGTTGCGTTTTCATCAATTGTTTTGAAGCTGTTTTTAAACTGGATTTTGATTTCAAAAATGCATTTCGGAATTGGCGGAATTACCCTTTCTACTTCGCTTGTAACTCTGTTTAATGCTGTAGTTTTAGGGGTCTTAATAACTAAAAAAATGAATATGGATTATAAGACTTTATTTATAAACTTGTTAAAAATGATTGTTTCAGGTATTATAACTCTTGGGGTTTGTTGGTTGTGTGCGTATGAATTTGATAAATTTGTACAGCTTCCTAAAATTCCGTTTGAGATTATAAAAATAACTATAATTGCAATAGTCTGCCTGGTAGTATATGTACCGTTGAATTTATTATTTAAAATGGACTATGCAGGAGAGTTGTTTAATAGATTGTCGGCAAAAATTTTGAGAAAATAAGGCAATATAAAATTTAAATAAGAAGAGTTAAGTTTACAATATGAGATTACAGATAGGTCCAAATATTGATAATAACAGAGTTCGCCTTGACTTTAGGAAAAGTCCGGACAAACCTTCAAATGTTCCAAGCTATGAGATTGACAGATCAAAGGCTGATGAATTTGTCAAAAAATATAACGCACAAGAAAAACAGTTGTTAAACCTTACAATGGTATCTGTTGCTGCGTTTGCTATTCTAGGCTGGGTTTCGAGTCTTCGTAAGCGATCATTGGCTTGGGCACTTATCGGGATTCCAGGGGGGATTGTTGCCGGGCTTGGGGTTGGTGCTATGATTTCTTCACATCGAAAAAACAACCTTATGGATAAATATGATGTAAAAGAGTATTCAAAAAAATCATAGAACAGGAATGGGAGTATGAATGAAAGAAAGATTTAAACCAAATACAGATGAGCGTCCGTTTATGATTGTTGCGGGAATATTATTTTTCTATGCTCTGGTTGCAGGGTTTGTTGTGTACTTGTATATGCTCAACAGGCTAAATTTATTTGTCTCATTCGGGATAATTTTTGTTTTTACAGTAATTTATTTTCCGCGTTTTTTGATAATTCATAAGCTTAACAAAAAAGATAAAATCGAAATTCTTGATGATTGCATAATGATAAATGGTGTTGGAATTTATTTTTCTGATATAAAAGCTTTCCAAGTTCAGGAGAAAAAGCCGCAGGTTGTATTTTTTATGAATAACAGTATGGTTGTTTTTAATGAGGCGAGGTTTTACTTAAAACTTCAAACAGAAGAGGTTTCTTTTATTGCAATCGGGGGCGAAAAAATCAAGCTGTTGAAAGAGTTTTTTCAACAAATTATGGTTTAAGCTGTTATTCTTTTTACTATTCTTTTTGGGTTATTTTCTCAACAATTTCTTTGATAAGTTGTAAGTTTTTAAGTGAGGTATGCTTCAGATTTGAAATAATCATTGATATTAGTACGTTTTTATCAATGTATGAATTGTCTTGTTTTGTTATATCTGCTATATCAATATTTAATATAGTGAAAATCCTTTCCAATACGGCTAATGACGGATATGATGTACCGGTTTCAATACGGCTGATATATTTAGGTTCGACTTCAACTTGTATGGCAAGTTCCGCCTGTGTCAACTTTAGGCGTTTCCTGTTATTTTTTATAATATTGCCAATTGTTTTTCTAATATCAGACATTGTCTTATTATAATGTATAATTCTATAATAAAAACTAACTGTGTGGGCTAATATTATTGACAATCGCATTATTTGTTAGATAATAGAATCATGAATTCTAATTGGTAGGAGGAGTTATGTCAAAAATCAAATTGTCTATTATAGTTGTGAGTTACAATAGTGCGGATTATATACAAAAATGCTTAGATAGTATTTTAAGTCAAACCATAAAAGAGATTGAAATAATAGTTGTGGATGATTGTTCAAATGATAATACTGTTGAAATTTTAAATGAATATGCAATAAAAGACAGTCGTATCAAGGTTATTGGTCTTGATAGTAATGTAAAGCCCGGTGGCGCCAGAAACCGTGGTATCTTGGCTGCCAATGGGGAATACATCGGATTTGTTGATAGTGATGATTTCGTTGATAATGACTATTTTAAAAATTTATACAATACTGCAATTAAGTATAATGCGGAAATTGCGGTTGCAGGCATTGTAAAACATAAAAAATATTTAACAAAAACTCTTGTGAAGTATTCAAGAGAAAATTTTGTAACAGACCTTAGAATTAAGATTAAGACTTGTTTTGACACTTCAAAGAACTTTTTTTATGTGTTTAATAAAATTTATAAAAAGAATTTGTTTCAAAGTTACGATTTAAAATTTCCGGAGGGACAATTTTATGAAGATATTTTATTTTCAATTAAAGCACTTTATTATTCAGATTCTTTAGTCTCTGTTCCTCAAGTTTTTTACCATTATAATCAACGGGCAAATTCAATAATTAATTCCGGAAAAAATAAAAATACAAAAATAAAAGATAAAGCAATAGCATATCAGCAGCTGCAAATGTTTTGCATTGAACATAAAATTGAATTACCGGAGCATTTAAATTATTATACAGTTTCTTGGTATAATCCGTTTATTAAAACCGGTATCGGGTTGAAGAAGAAAAAAGAGTTATTATTTGGTTTCCTTAAAATAAAGTGTTGCGATATTGACTATACTTATCCTGTGGATTTAGTTTATCTTTGGGTTGACGGTAACGATTTGCAGTGGCAGCAAAAGAAAAATTATTGGTTGCACGGTTCAAGTAATTTAAACTTTCAAGCTGTAGATAAGGGTAGATTTGTGGATAATCAAGAATTGAAATACTCTTTGCGGGCTGTGGAAGAATATATGCCGTGGATAAATCGGATTTATATTGTTACGGATAATCAAATTCCTGATTGGCTTGCTACCTCAAACCCGAAAATAAAGGTTGTTTTTCATAATCAATTTATTCCGCAGGAGAGTTTGCCCCTTTTTAACAGTGAAGCAATCGAGTCATATTTGGCAAAAATTCCGGAGTTATCTACACATTTTATTTATGCAAATGATGATATGTATTGTAACAGGTATATTGGCAAGGAATTCTTTTTTGATGCCGAGGGTTTGCCTATAGTCAGGCTGAAACATCAAATACCGTTTAAAAATTTACCCACGTCAATGTATGCTCGTTCGATATTAAATTTACAAAATATAATTAAAGATAAATTTGGAGTGTTATATCCTTATGCTCCTCATCATAATTTTGATGCTTATAATGTGTATGATTTTGCTAATTGTATTGATTTGTTTAAAGATCGTTGGAACCTTTTAAGAACTCATAAGTTTAGAACAGAAGGTGATATAAACAGGGTTCTTATCACTTATTATTCCTTAGCTGTAAAACGTGCAAGATTAAAGCGTTATTCTCGTGTCGACAGATATTTTTCAGTTATAAAAAGATTGGTTTGTAAATTTAAAAGGGCTTATTATGCTGATTCAATAGTCATTTCCATGAAAAACAAAAATCCTTATGCTAAATTAAAGAAATATAATCCTGCATTATTTTGTACCAATGATGGTGAAGGAATATCTGATTTTGACAGGCAGCGCATCAAAATATTTCTGGAAGAAACATTTCCAAAAAAATCTTCATTTGAAAAATGATTTATTCATTACTTTGCTTCAACAACAGTCCCATCTTTTGTGTCTTTAAGAACAATACCTGATTCCTCAAGTGCAATTCTTATTTTATCTGCTATGTCCCAATTTTTTTCTGCGCGGGCTTGTTTTCTAAGTTCGATAATTTCGTCCATTGAATTAAATTCTTTTTCAAGAATTTCAGAAACATGAGATACTGCTTTTGAAATTTCATCATCGGATAATGATGCCTTTTCATAGGTAAAACCTAATGTGCTGCCAAGTCTATAAAGAATTGTATAAGCATCTTATTTGCTCTTGTTGCAAGATCAAATAATACCGCAAGTGCTTTTGATGTATTTAAATCTTCATCCATTGCTTCTACAAATGCTTTATAGTCATCAGTTGCTGTAATATCCAAATCTTCGTTGATTGGAGTTTGTTTAGCGTTTGTCAAGCGTTTAGCACCCGCTTGTGCTGCCGTTAAGGCTTCATCTGAAAATTCTACAGGCATTCTGTAGTGATTTGTCAAGATAAATAATCTTAATGTATTTGCATCATAATTTTTTAACATATCGTCTATGGTTAAGAAATTGCCTAGAGATTTTGACATTTTTTCTTTGTTAATAGTTACAAATCCGTTATGTAACCAGTAGTTTACGAACTTGCAGCCGTTTGCGCATTCGGATTGAGCGATTTCATTCTCGTGGTGCGGGAATATTAAATCCGCGCCGCCTGCGTGAATATCTATGGTTTTTCCTAAATATTTTCTGCTCATAGCTGAACACTCAATATGCCAGCCCGGACGTCCTACACCCCATGGTGAGTTGTAACCGAATTTTTCGTCCCGTTTCCATAATGCAAAATCAAGCGGATCTTCTTTTAAATCTCCAACTTCAATCCTTGCACCGCTTTCTAATTGATCAATCGGCTGTTTTGAAAGGTAGCCGTATTTTGGGAATTTTTTCACCCTGAAATAAACGTCGCCATTTGCTTCGTAAGCGTATCCGTTTGCGATTAAATCTTTTACAATAGATATCATTTCTCCTAAAGTTTTAGTTGCAAATGGTTCGATATCAGGTTTTAGTGTGTTGAGGGATTTCATTGAATTTTCAAACTGCTTGTACCAGTACTGTGAAACTTCTGTCGGTGTTTTTCCTTCTTTGTCAGCTTTTTTCAAAATTTTATCATCAACATCTGTTACGTTACGGCAATAGGTAACATCGTAGCCGCGGAATTTTAAGTATCTGTATAAAACGTCCCAAGTGATATAGCATCTGGCGTGCCCTAAGTGTGCAAAATCATATACCGTAGGTCCGCAAACATACATTTTTACCTTATTACCTTCAATAGGTTTAAATTCTTCAACAGTGTTTGTATAAGAGTTAAATAATCTCATAAAAATTCCCTCATTTCTTATATTAATTTTATAACAAAAAAAATTTAATATTAACGTTTGTAAATAATAATAAAATATTTCGCAATTTTATATATACAAAATACTTAATAAGTATATATCGTAATAGTAAATATGAGGATAGAATATGTCATTGGAAATTAACAATGCAGCAAGAACAAGTGGTGCTAATGCTGCAAAAGGTGCGGCAGCAGAAGCTGCAACATCAAAAGCTGCCCCAAAAAAAGAACCGATACCTGTTGGGCAAAAAAAAGCTAAGGCGCAAAAAGGAACAGATTTAACTGAACCTAAAAGACCAAAACCTGAGGGTACTAAAGATGTAAAGGTTGGTTTTGGTCAAAATTTGTTTGATATAGCTACAAAGTATCACGTTTCTATAGCCGATGTTGTTAAAGCAAATCCCGGCTTGGACCCTGATAAAATAAAAGAAGGTCAGACTTTAAAAATGCCTTTTGTATCAGATAAAAACTGGGCTAATTATGAAAAAGCTAAAGATGATTATGAACGTAAAGCTGCGGCTAAATTTGAGCAGGAATATAAAGCCGAAAAGGCTAAAAATTTAAAAGAAAAAACTCAATTGGCTCAGGCAAAAATTCAAGAAGCTAAAGAGTTAAAGCACGGTGAATCTTATAATTTTACTGTTGATAAAAAGACCGGTAATATTATTGTAACACTCAAAAAAGATATGGATTTAGGCGATATTCGTAATGATTTCAGATTACCTGGTGGGCATTTGCGGCAAATGAATCCCGATATTACTAAAAAGTATCAACCGGATAAACTTTTTAATCTGGACGAATTAAGGCGGGAGGCAAACTGGGACGGTGCAGATGTCAAAGCTGGCGATAAGTTTGTCATTGATCCAAATGCCTTCAAACCTTCAAAAGGATTTTTCGGCGATTTATTTGATTAGAGTTTCAAAGATTTTGCAAATGGGCGGAAACAGTTCTTCTACAGGACAATTTTCGTCCATTTCCAGTGTTATTGTCGGAATATTTCTCTCTACACCGCAATATGTTCCGAAACTTCCGGGAGTCGGATAGCCTATACTTGCTTCAACAGGGTAGTTTATAATCTCTGAAATTTTTTCGGCAGTATCTTTTGCAGGTCCGTCATAGTTTACCACTTTATAAGGTGTATGTAGAGTCAGTATAAATGTTGGATTGTATTTTTCTATTATATTTATAACAAATTGGGTTTCAATTTCGCTGGCGGGTGTTTTGCCGCCATAGTAGGACGAATTTTCGTCATCACAGGTTGCGTTTTCTCCTTTGTTCTCCCCCCAGTTTTTGGTTGGAAAATTTCGGTTTAAATCTACACCGTTTGTGTTTGTTCGTGTGCTCTGTGCCATTCCGTCAGGGTTTAAACAAGGGATAAACAAGAGTTCTTTGCCCCCTTTGTCGCAAGGGGCGAGGGGAAGGGGAAGGGGGATGTATTGTTTAATATACTCTTCAATAAGCCATTTTCCCTGCGGTTCATCGCCGTGGAAAACGCCGATAATAAGTGCATTATCTTCACCCGGTTCTCCTAGTAAGGTAATCTCGTTTCCAAGTTTTGTAACAGCTTTTTCTAAAATTTTCATGAAGCAGACTTTCTTAATTTTCAAACAATGCGTTAATAAAATCTTCAGGGTCAAAAGCTTTTAAGTCTTCCATTTTTTCACCTACACCGACAAGCTTGACCGGTAATTTCATTTCTTTAGCTATGGCTATAATTATTGCGCCTTTTGCACTGCCATCAAGCTTCGTAAGTGCTGCAGATGTAATATTAACGGCTTGAGCAAAAACTTTAGCCTGCTGTAATCCGTTTTGACCTGTATTGGCATCTATTACAAGAATACTTTCTCTTAATGATTCCGGAGCTTGTTTGTCGATTACTGTCTTAATCTTTTTTAATTCTTCCATAAGGTTGAATTTATTTTGCAGTCTGCCTGCTGTATCTATTAAAATAACATCATAATTTTCTTTTTTTGCTTTTTGAATAGCTTCGTAAACAACAGATGCCGGATCCGCTTTATCGCGTCTTACAATATCTGCTCCGGCTCTCTCAGACCAGATATTAAGCTGCTCTTCAGCAGCAGCCCTAAAAGTATCACCAGCTGCAATTAATACTTTTTTACCTTCTTGCTTAAACCTATATGCCATTTTTGCAATAAGTGTTGTTTTCCCGGCACCGTTAACCCCTGCGATAAAATAGATATTTAATTCATTTTCTTTATAGTTTAACTCTGTAGAACCGGCTTGTTGTAGTGTTTGTCTAAACTCTGTTTTAAGGTAGTCTTTTAATTCAGAAGGTTTGGCATTCTTTTTTGCTCTAAGGCTGTCAACTAATTCTGCAGCATAATCAACTCCCAAATCCGCACTAATTAATGTGTCTTCAATATCATCAAGCGCAAATTTAGAAAATTGTTCTTCGGATTCATCAACATTTGACAGTACATTTTCGACAAGTGATTTTGTTGTATTTGTAACTGTCTGTTTAAAGTTTTCAAATTTATCTTTTATGAATCCGAACATAATATTCCTGGGTTTATTTTATCCCTTTATCAACAATAACTTTTGCTAAAACTCCATTAATAAATGATGCGCTGTCATCAGTTGAATATTTTTTAGCAAGTTCTAAGGCTTCATCAACAACGACTTTCATTGGAGTTTCTTCAATGTATAAAAGTTCTGATAGAGCGATTCTCAAAATATCTTTATCCATTTTTACAAGTCTGTCAAAATCCCAACCTGTTGAATATTTTTTAATAATAGCATCAATTTCTTCGTTGTTTTTTTGGAAAGTTTCAGCGATTTTGATTGCATAATTTTTTACATCATTTTGGGATTCAAGAGTTGTAAATTCGGCAATTTCTAAAGCTAAAAGGGCTTTTTCTGCAACTTCTATCATCTCATCAATTCTGCCGGTAATATCTGATGTCATAGGAAGCGGTACCGGAATATTTGCAGCCTCTAAAGGTCTGTTTAGGTTTATTTCGTGCTCAGCTTCGTAATCATCAATTTTGTTTTTCATATCAATTAAGGCGCCCAGCGAAATCTTTAAATCATCGCTGGCGCTGCTTGATAAAATTCTAACTGATTTTAGAATTATATCGTCTAAATTTTCTTTAGAATATGTTGTAATTTTTTTGTCAAATTGTGAAAATAATATAAATGCCAATTCTCTGGCTGCTCTGCGGGCTTGCATATTTTTACCTCTTAATTTTTCATATCTTATATATGAAAATATGCTACCATGAAAAAAAATTTACAACAAGGATTATGTGTTTTGTGTTGAACCTTTTGAAAATAGTTGTTTTATTTTTACTGATATGGTTTTTAAGTCTTTGTACATTTGTTTTGGGGTTTCTTTCAAGGCTTCAAAGTATAGCGAAATGTTATATTTGTATATTTCAAGTGGTGTGCTTTTTTGGGGACATTGATCTACTTTTAGTGAAGTTGAGCCAAAATCTCTGCATATTGGCGGACGATCCTTGTAAACACTACAGCTAGCATCTGATTTTATAAACGGACAATAGTTATAAATTTCTTCAGCTTCATACCTATTTAAAAGATTGTAGACATCTTCCATACTCTTAATGTTCAATTCTTCTATCATTTCTTTTGAGATAGTTGCAATCATTTTATGATCTTGATCATAGCCGATGAAAATAATTGGGCGGGTACTGTAAATTATTGAATTATAAGTATCTCGCGGGTCGTTCTGTCCCATATTAAAGCTACCAAAAATCTGTCTTTGAATTTTATCTTTGTGTTTTGGTAAAAAACCCTCCGGTAAAGGGGCATTTATGCAGCAATGGGCTTTACATTTTGGAATAAAGCATTTTGATGGTGTTGTTAAATATTGTTTAAATTTAGTTATTTTGTTCATGTGTATTTTAAGTTCAAACAAAATGTTTTTTGCTAACAAAAACCGGCTCTTTTTAAGAGCCGGTTTTTAAAAGATTATAACTTGCTTATTCAGCAGCTTCTTCTTCTTTGTTCATATCTTTGATGCTCAACGCAATTCTGTGTTCTTGCGGCGTGAATTTCTTGATAAGAACTTCTACGCTGTCGCCAACTTTAAATTTGTTGAACGGATTAACGTTTTCTTCAGCCATTTCAGAAACCGGTAATAAAGCTTCAACGCCAGGGAAGATGTTGATGAATGCACCAAATCCTGTAACTTTATTTACAGTACCAGTGATTACCTGACCTTCTGAGAATTGACCTTCGATTTGCTGCCATGGATCTTCGCCCATTCTTTTCAATGACAATGAAATTCTTTTCAATTCGTTATCAATTTTGATAATTTTAACTTCTAAAGTTTCGCCTAAAGAAATAACATCTGAAGGGTGTTTAATTCTCTGCCAAGAAATTTCGGAGATAGGAAGTAAACCGTCAATACCGTTGATGTCAACGAATGCTCCGAAATCAGCGATTCGTACAACTTCACCTTTAACAATTTGTTCTTCTTCTAATGAAGCTAAGATATTATCAACAACTTGATCTCTTTGTTCCGCAACAGCTTGTCTTTGAGATAAGATAAGTTTGTTTTTCTTAGGATCAGCTTCCAAAACTTTAACTTCGATTTTTTGGTCTAATAAGCCGTCAAATGGTGTACCTGTTCTGAGCTGTGATGACGGAATGAAACCTTTAAGGTCTGCAACGTCAACCAAAACACCGCCTTTAACAACTGAAACAACTTTTGCAAGGATTGTATCGCCTTGAACTTTAGCATCGTTAAGTTGAGCCCAAGCTTGAGCAAATGCAAGTCTTTTTAATGATAATAACATACCGTCTTCGTCGTGTTCTTCTTTTAGAACGTAGAATTCTTTAACATCGCCAATTTCTAACGGTGCAGCTTCTTCAGCTGATGAGATTTCTTTGTTAGGTAAGAAAGCTTCTGTTTTAGCTCCTCTTACGCTTACCAAGTAACCGTCTTGGTCTTTTTTCAATACTGTACCTTCTACGATATCAGCTACTGAATGGCTGCTTGAAAAGCTTTCTTCTAATAACTTTTCAAATTCATCTAATGTTGCTTGTGTCATTTTTTATTCTCCTTTTCTTTATTTTATTTTTATAGAGGTTGACTGTCCTCTGTTATTTTTCGATTCTTTCAATAACTTTTTCAATTATATTTTGCGGAGTTGAAGCTCCTGCTGTTATTGAAATTTTTTGTGAGTTTTTTATTAAATCTTCATATTTTTCTAATTCTTCATCTGTTTCGATATGAATAGTATTTGTTATATCTTTTAAAATTTCTGCTAAATGAGTTGTGTTTGCGCTTTGTTTAGAACCTACAACAATCATAAGATCGCTTTCTTTAGCCAGTTCTTTGGCTTCTGTCTGACGCATTGAAGTACTTTGACAGATTGTATTTGCTATATGTAATTCTTTTGATATCGGTGTAAGGTATTTTATAATATCATTCAATGTCGAAATCATTTGCGTTGTTTGAACAACAACTCCGATTTTTTTGTGGGTTTTTAATTCTTTTTCAAACGGTCTTAATTGCTCAACAGAATCTGCAACAATCACATTGCTGCTGTATTGAACAGCGTTAGCTCGAATTGCAATGACTTCAGGGTGTTTGGCTTTTCCGACGATAACAAGATAATATTCATCTTTTGCTAATTCAATTGCTTTTTGCTGAACTTTTTTAACATCAGGGCAAGTAAGGTCATAAACTTCAAATCCGGCATTTTTTATTTTTTCAAAAACTTCCGGACTTTCGCCGTGGCTTCTGACAACACAAATTCCGTTCCCTTTTTCAGGTAACTCTGATAATGACTTTATTCCCAAATTATTCAACTCTTCAATGACCTGTGTGTTGTGAATAAGTTCACCAAGCACACAAATATTTTTGTCGGGATTTTCTGCTTTTAATTTTTTAACAGTTTCAACGGCTCTTTTTACACCGTAGCAAAAACCTGCAAATTTAGCTAATTTAATTTCTTTCGGCAATTTGTAATTGTCTTCTTTCGTTTGAACTCGCAGGAAAACCTGCTGTACTTCAATTACAACATAAAATATTTAAAAAAGCAACATTGCAAATTCGGGACTTATATACCAGACTTCACTAAATGAAAAAACGCACGTCACAACAAGCGACAGCGAAGCAGTCCGGAAGATTTTATGTTGGTGGAAACATGTATATAACTCCCGCAAATTTTAAGCATTAAATCTAAAACCTTGCGGCGGGAATTTCTTATTAATTTTTAAGCGGTTGCTGACTTTTGTTGATCCAAACGGAACTCCGAACTCTTCATCTTCTTCAGACATTGCAGCCATTGTGAATGCTGTAGCTGGTGGCGCTTGGTGCTGTTTGTTGTATTTGCGTTTCCATTCTTCAGAACCCGGCGTTAAGATTTCATCATTCATGCCGATAGGGTTACCTTCTTGTTGTTCTTGTTTTGTAACAACTCTGTATGAATCTTCTTTTCCGCTGATAGCGCCAAAAGTTGTGCCTTCTCTTGTGATTATAGTACCGTCAGCAAGAGTTTTTCTCATTTCATTTGCTGCTAGTTTAGGTTTTGTTGTTTGAACAGGGTTCAACTCATCTTGTTTTTTGTTAGCTTGAGTTTGTACAGGTTTCTGTTCTGTTGCTTGAGATGTAGTATTTGCTTGGTTGTCCTGGGTAATTCCTCTTGCTTTGTTGCGCATTTCTGTGAGCTTTTCACGTTCATCAAACGGCAGATACTGAAGATATCGTGAAAATCTTGTATTACTCATAGAGCTGACATTTGCAGCTAGGAAATTTCGTATAATTTTGTGATCAACTGCACCCAAATTGAAATCAGAAATTTTGTCATCTTCAAGCAATTTGTAAATTCTGTCGCTCATTTTAGCTAAAAGTTCTCTTTTGGTAGAGTCTGAACCACAGGTATCATAAAGCTTTTGCAGTACAGATGTGTCGCTTATTCCGTTGATAAATTCATTTACGTATTGGGATTTTGAAATTTTATCAAGGAAAATATCCTGGGCTTTTCTGCCCAAGCTTGTAATAATGCTGTATAGTTCTGTAATAGAGCTTGCTTTTGAGAGTTTTTCTATAACTTTTTGACGTTCAATTTCAGTAATGCTTTTTTCCTCAGCAAGTGTATTAACAACTTCTTCTGAAGCTTCTTGAGATATATCTTTTGCAATTTTTAAGCTGTCTTCTGCAACAGATTTTTTTATTGTTTCTGCTGTATTTAGTGCATTTTCTGCAGCTGCATCCCGTTTGGCTTCAAGCTGCCTTTTTTCTGTTGCCGCATTTATCTCCTGGGTTTTTACTGAGTTTTGCGCTGTAACGGTATTATTATTTGAAGCAGTTTGTTGTTGAACAGTTTTTTGTGTAGTAGTTGTAGTGTTTTTAACTGTTCCTATATCAGCTGTCTGGATTTTTACTGCAGGCTGCTTAGTTGCTGCCGTATTGTTTCTTTGAGCTGCAGTTGCCGCAGCGGCAGAACTTGGAGCCGGCTTGTTTTCTTGTGCTGAGGCTCTTTGTGGTTGAGTTGTTGTATTAACCGGACTTGGGGTTGTGTCAGCTAATGTCTCTTTAGATATGTTGCCGGTTGACATTGCATTTTTAATTGCAGCTTGTTGCTCAGGCGGATAATTTTTAGCGGCTGTCTCAACATAAGAATTATATTGACTTCTAACACTTTCATCAACTGAATTTGATGCGGCGGCCAAGCCTTCGGTGACAGCTGCATTTTCAATTTTTGATAAAGATTCTCCAAAATAAATCTGTTCTTCAGCCCCGTTTCGTTTTGCATCAGTAATGAATTCTTGGGTATATGTTGCTCTTGATGCATCTGAAATATCAGCAGATGTAAGAATTTTGTTAGCAATATCGTTTGCTTTTTCTCTGGAGACCTGTGTTCTGTCGTTTTGACCTGTAATGAAACTCTGACGAAGCTCTTTTACCTGCATTACTTCTGTACCAAAAGATGCAGCTTGTTCAGCATCTAATTTTGCAGGAACCATTTGTGAAAGCTTATGCATTGCAGCTCTGGTTTTTTCAGAACCGTGTGCGCCATCACAGGCGATTTTACCTGCAGTTCTACCGTCATTTCTGGCTATAGCATGTGCACTATGGCGACAATGGATTCCTTCAGGACGAAGTGCATGAATTTCTTTGTTGGAATATCCGTTTTTGCGTAGAACATCATCAATTATTTTAACTTGGCTCCAATCACATTCACCGGTTCTGGCAGTACCTTTATAGAATTCTTGGATTTTTTCATATTTTTGTTCAGGAGTCAGACTGTCATCATTTAATATTGCATCAATATTTTGCGTTAAATAATTTTCTACGGTTTGACCTTGTTTTGCAGCTTGAATTTGGTTTGACGGAGTACCGTAAGTATCGTCTAAATTGTCACCAAGACTTCGTCTGTATTTGTATTCGTTAAGGATTGCTTGTTCTTCATCGCTGAGCTTTCCGGTTTTTTCTTTCTGGCGCAATTTATCGTAGATATCCTTATCTGTAATATTATCTTTTTCAATACCTTCTATAAGCTCAAGTTTAGTATTAAGTATTTTTATTTCTTTCGCATTTTTAATCGGATCTTCGCTTAGAATGGTTCTATCCATTTTTAGTTTTTCAGCCTGTGAAAGTTTTTTATAGTCTGCTATAGACAATTTATTTTTGTATAGAATCTGTGCAATTTGTAAATATTTTTCTAAAGCTTTTTCTTTAACTTTTTCATCTGATATGTATTTCCAGTTTCTATCTCCAACAACTTCAGTCATAAACTTATCTATTTTTGCTTCACGGTATTGTTTTTTTTCATTCTCCGGTAATGACTTATATTTATCATCAGTCATTGATAGTACTGTATCTGCACATATGCTGATTTTTTCAGATGCAGTTTTACCTTCTAAGCCTTCTGTTTTAGATTTAACAACGTTAATCATCTCTTCAGCTTTTGCGTATTGGTATTCTGTAAGCTTGGCTTTCAGGTCATTTGTATTGAGATTTTCTAACTCTTTTAATGGGATTGCTTTTTCATGGGAATACTGAAGCAACGTCAGGGTATTCATAGCTGCAAGTTTTTCATTGCTGCCGGCATTTAATTTTTGATTCAATGCTGCAAGTTGAGTTTTGAGATATTGGTCTTTTTCTTCTTTCGTTTTTAAGTTTTTGTATTCGTTATCGTGTTTTGAAAAATACGCATCAGCCATTGCAGACATTTTCTCTTGAGGAGTTTTTTTGCTGAATTCCTCGGACATAATCTCTTTAATTGGAATCAGCATCTTATTATCTTCGTGCTGTTTAATAATTTGCTGTTCTTCTTCTGTTAATTCAGCACCGCTTTTAGCTTTAGCTTTAAGCTCGTCAATATCTGCATAAACTTGCTGGGTTTCAATCTGATTTTCGGTCGCTTCTTCTGTTTTTATTGCTTGTATTGTTGTTGTCAGAATTTTTTGTATTTCTTCAATTGTTGAATTTGGGTAAAATTTTGCTTTTAACTCTTTTAGTTGAGTCTCTTTATCAAGCTTGTTAAATTCTTCTGATTGTATATAAGTCTTTAGAGTATTATTTTTATTTTCAAGTTCGTTATTTGTTTGAACTTTCATATTAATAGGTTTTTTAATGGCATTATCAGCAGACCCGGTACTTGTTTGCGGGGCTGCTAATTGTTCTTTTAGATTATACTGATTTACTTTTAATGCCATATAAGGTTCCAACTAAAATTTATATACTATAACATGTAAAAAATATTTTATTACCCTTTTTCAGTATGCGAAATATTTTTTACAATTCTTAATAAAGTCTGTTATTCATAAGATTCCATTATCTTAGGGGATAAAGTTTCTTTAAATTTTATAATGGTTTTATTCTTCCAACCATCATTTGCGATTAGTTCAATAATTTTATTTGCAGTATCATCATCCAGGCGGAATTCTCTATACAATGTTCCTTTAAAGTTCCCGTCTTTATCTGTAATCTTCTGCGGCACAAATATTCCGCAAAATTCCGTACCATTAGAAGGTTTATGATAAATTAACTGTCCAACTGTTGGCGGATCCATATATTTGTCGTTGCATTTTGTCCCGTCTTTAATGAAGAACACATGATCAACACCATTTTGTTCTTTTGTATATTTTGGATTTTTTACAAAATACATAGTGTAGCTATTGTTATTAACATTAACTTTTCTAGTATATTGAATCTGGTAGTTACCATTATCTAATGCTGCCCAGCCAGATTTAGATTTTGCTTGCGCAGCGGCTACCATAAAATCTATTGCCTCAGCCTCTTCTTCAGCTTGAGTATTCATTGCGATAATATTTGTTAATGCTTCGCTATCCAGCGGAACGGCTTTTGCAGGTTCGTTTGCGCCCATCAATCCCGGAGTCATTGCCATCAATAAAACTACCGGAACTTTTGCATAATTTCTGTTTTTAGGTTGAAAATCTTCTTTTAATCCTTCTGTGTCACCATCATATCTGCTCATAAAGCTTGGCTTGCTGTTATGATTTTTGTTAACACTAACACTGCTAATAGGTAATATTGCCATACTAACACTCCTTTTTTGTATTCAATTTTGCGGGCTAACCCCTTAACCCGTTGTCCATTAACTCTTTAATTATTATTACGATTATAACAATTTTTTGAGGTTTTGTAAAGATATGTTGAATTTTCTACCCTTACAATAAGAATTATTTAGTTTTAAAACCTAAATATTAAAAAATTTGCTATTATTGCAGGTTGCATTTTACAAAATTTAAAATTCATCCGTGTGTGACGTTATACCAAGAGTTTTGTTGTTATCGATGTCTATAATGTGTTTAATTATTGTATGAGCCATTAAAAGCAGATATGGGTTGATTTCATTGGTTTGTGACATATTTATATTTGCGCTTTGTTTTTCGGTATTTGTTTCTTTTATAGCGCTATTTGTGGTAAATGTAAGATTTGACTCCATTGAGTAGTGTTTTTGTTCTTTTTCAATACGCAGCTGGAGCTCTTGTTTTGGAAATTTTTCGCTGCAATCCACTAAAACTCGGACTGAGTTTGAGGATTCCAAAAGAAGTACGGTTTTGACTGTCCCGTAGTTTATTGTAGTTACGGTTATTGTTAAAATACTGTCTTTTTCTTCGCCATCTTCGCCTTTTTGCTGAAGATCAAGGTCAAACCCGACTCCATCTTCTAACGGCAGCCAGGGAAGATAGAGCATTAGTAATAGCTTTAGTGTTTTTTGGGGATTATTTTCTGCGGCTATTGATATACTTGCATTGATAAGCTTTGCCATATCTTTCATTTGAGAAAGATCGGTTATTCCTGATTTTGAGGCTTCTGTCATTGACATAATCAGTTTTGTAATGGCTTCTTTTCCGTTTTTTTGAAAGAGCAGTGAAATCTGGTTAAGATTGATCATTCCGTTAGAGAGGATATCAAGATTTTTTAAAGATGCTTGGAGCTGGTTTGCCATTTGAATATTGACCGCTTCTTTTAATGTTGAGGTATTGAGTCCCTGTAATTGCGCCAAGATTTGTGCTTGAAGTTGAGATAGAGAGTTTCTCTGTATTGCAATTTGAGCGGCGAACATCTGATTAAACTGGGCTTGAGTCATTCCGCGCTGAACCATATAGATAAATTCATTGACATTGCGCGGAAAACTTAAAATTTCTTTAGCATAAACTGCTCTATCCATATTTTGAAGAGTATTCAGCTGCAGGTTTTGAGAAACTGTATTTAGATTTTGGGTAATTTTTACAGCATTGGGCATTATATCAGGGGTTCTAGATGAAAGATTTGCAGTATTGTTTTGAGCAGGCATAGGCGCATTTGTATTAAACGTTCCTTTTGCTTGAAACGTTTGTCCTCGGTAATTCTGCGCGAAATTGTTCAGAAATCTTTTTATATCAATGCCAGCCATACATCTAATTTAACTGATTTTTTGTTAAAAGTCCACCTTCAATCGGCATATAAGATTGCGGATAGCTGTAATCTTCCAAGAAACCCAGATTTTTGTATAATCTCAAAGCTTGAAGATTGTTTGTTTCTGTAGTTGTGTTGATTTCTGCAATCGGTGTATTGTATTGTTCTATGGCATTCATAATATAATCCATTGAATGCTTTAACATTATTGTTGACAAGCCTTTACCCTGATGTTCTTCTTTAATTCCCACAAGCGGGATATTTACAATTGTTCCGCCTGTCAGGTTCATAAATGCAAACCCTACAGCTTTACCTTTATATAATAGAACACTTGTTGAATTTGGCATAAATTCAGCATAAACATCTTTAACAATTTTTGTAATAATATCGCGTGTACCTTCTCTTGTTGTAAATCTAGGGTCAAATAACGCATCAGAACTTTCTTTGAAGGATTCGTTTATAACTTCAATCGCATCTTCAAAATATTTGTCATTCCAGGATACAACCTCATAATCTTCAGGTAGTTTAACGATTCTTGCTCTGTCAAAAATTTCTTTTGAGGTATTAGAGTTGAATTTGAATCTCAAAACTTCAATACCCACAAATTTAAATCCGAGTTTTGCAATTACGCTGATTAGAGATTTTTGCTCACCAAGCATTGGGTAGCATACGATTTTTTCTTGTCTTAAAGTTTTTGTAATATCCAAAAATTTTACAAGAAGTTCTTTTGCTCTTTGCGAAAAATCAATTCTGTCAAGTGAGTGGATAATATTTAACTCTACAGCTTCCGAGATTGCTGTAGTATAAACCAAAAATGCAACCGGAGCTTCGTTTTCATATAGAACAATACATTTGATAAGATCTTTATCTATGGCATCTAAAAATCCGTCATAATCAAGCGGCTCAAGCTCGAAATTGTATTCTTCTGCGGCTTTCTTGCGAAAATCTTCATAAATATCTTCAAAAATACCGTAATCGTGTGCTGTTAAAATTTTTGTATTATACATTTTAATGGCGCTCCTTATAAGTAGTGGTGCATTTTTTCTTTTTTTGTATCTATATATCGTTTATTGTACTCTGTAATCTCTGAAGAGACTTTTATAATATCGTTTACGTTTAGTCCGTAGCCTTCAAGTCCTATAATTTTTTTAGGGTTGTTTGTTATTAGGTTAAATGTTGTATAGCCTATGTCTACAAGAATTTGGGCTCCTGTTCCGTAATCTCTGAGGTCTGACTTGAAGCCTAAAGAAATATTGGCTTCAATTGTATCTTGTCCCATTTCTTGCAATTTGTATGCTTTAACCTTGTTACATAGCCCGATTCCTCTGCCTTCGTGATCTGTTAAATATACAACTGCACCTTTTCCGTATTGGTCGATATATTTAAGTGCATTTTGTAATTGAGAGTTGCAATCGCATTTCAGGCTGTGGAAAACATCACCTGTTAAACACATACTGTGGATCCTTACAGCAGGAATTTTATCAGAACCGTCATCTTTTACAAGAGCAACGTGTTCTGTTCCGTTAATTTGGTTTTTGTATGCATATAGTTTGAAGTCCCCAAAAGCTGTCGGCATAAATGCTTCTGCTTCACGGGTTACAAGTTTTTCCGATCTGAGTCTGTATGCGATAAGCTCTGCAACCGAAATGAATTTCAAGCCGTGTTCATCAGCAAATTTCCTTAGGTAATCTCTTCTTGCCATGTGACCATCCGGAGCCATAACTTCACACATTACACCTGCCGGCCTGTGTCCGCATAGTCTTGCTAAATCAACTACCGCTTCAGTGTGACCAGTTCTTTCTAAAACACCCCCTGGTCTTGCAACGCATGGGAATAAATGTCCCGGACGTCTAAGATCAGACGGCTGTGCATCTCGTGCTGTTGCGACTTCAACGGTTTTAGCTCTGTCATAAGCTGAAATTCCTGTTGTCACTCCGTATTTTTCAGCAGCATCTATACTTATGGTAAAAGCTGTGTTCATACCTTCTGTGTTTTGTTCAACCATCTGAGGCAGCTCAAGCTGTTGTGCTATTTCACTGGATATTGCAAGGCATATTAAGCCTTTAACTTCCGATGCTAAAAAGTTAATAATTTCCGGAGTTGTTTTTTCTGCGGAAACTATTACATCTCCTTCGTTTTCTCTATCCTCATCATCTGCTACGATTATTGGTTTGCCTGCTTTGAAATCTTTCAAAGCTTCTTCTATACTGTCAAATTTGAATTTTTTTTCTTCCATTATAAGAACCCGTTTTCCTGTAAAAATTTCATACTTATACTGCTTTTATTATCTTGCGCAGATAAAAATTTTTCAACATATTTGCCTAAAATATCTGTTTCTATATTAACATAATCCCCGATTTTTAAATCATTTAATGTTGTATTCAAAAAAGTTTGCGGAATTACTGCGATTTTGAATTCGTTTCCTAAGATTTCTGCGATTGTAAGACTTATGCCATTTACGGTAATTGAACCTTTGTGTACAGCATATTTCTCCATTCCTTCAGGCAGTTTGAAACCAAGATTGTAAAACTCGCCAAGCTGTTCTTTTGATACAAATTGTGCAAGACAGTCTACATGCCCTTGAACTATATGACCGCCAAGTCGGGTATTGAGAGTCAAAGCTCTTTCCAGATTAACCGGTGTGTCCTTTTTCAGGGTCTTGAAATTAGTGACCGCAAGAGTTTCCTCACTCACATTGGCGCAGAAACTATCGGGAGATAAACTTACAACAGTCTGGCAGCAGCCGTTAACGGCTATACTGTCTCCAATTTTTGTATTTTTAAGAACATGTTTGCACCAGACCTCAATAACAGCACCGCTGCTGTTTTTAGAAAATGATTTAATCTTGCCGACTTCTTCTACAATTCCGGTAAACATAATTTTAGTGTAGCATACAACTTGAGTATTTTGGCAATTAGTGACGAAACCTTTACATTTCCGTTACTTTTGAGCACATTTTATATCAAAAAGATTTCTGTCAAATTCATCAAAACTGTTAATGATAGCACCCACGCAAGGAATTGATTTATATAACTCAGGTTCTTCTTCCGAGCAAATTGCAACAATTTTTCCAATACCTGCGGCTCTTGCTGATTCAATTCCTGAGAGTGCATCTTCCACAACTATGCATTCTTTTGTTGATAGCCCCAGATTTTTTGCCGCAATTTCATAAATATCAGGAGCCGGCTTGCCCGGAATTATTCCGTCAGAATATACTATTTTGTCAGTTTCAAACCATTTTTCAAGTTTAAAGTGCTCAATATAAAAATCAACGTTGGTTTTATCTGACATTGTGGCGATAGTTCTTGGAATGTCATTCTCTTTAAGAAAATCCAAAAAGTCTTCTACTCCTTGAGCAAGATGAAAATTTTCCATGTCATCAAGACACATTTGACGATAAAGGGCTTCTTTTTCCTGACCGTATTTATCAACCATTTCAGGTGAAGGTTGTTTACCGATTGCATAGCTGATAATCTGCTCATTAGTTCTGCCGAACATATATTTTATCATTTCTTCATCAGAAAATTCTGTGCCTCTTAGAACTTTTGAAAAATCTCTCCATGCTTGTTTATGTTTAGCAGAATCCCAATAAAGTGTTCCGTTAAAGTCAAAAATTATCCCTTTGAATGTCATTTTACTGTCTTTCCATTATTTTGTTGTATAAATCCAAATAAACTTTTGCCTGTTTTTCGTTGTTAAGCATTTTGTATGTATAAGCCAGGTTATAATATACTGCCGGCTCATCATTTTTTGCATCTAGTGCTCTGAAAAAGTTGTATCTTGCATTTCTGTATTCTTTTAATTTTAAATATGCGCAGCCCATATTATAGTATCCGTAAGAAAAATTGTCTTTATATTTTACGGATTTTTTAAACTCGGCAAGTGCCATATTCGGCTTTTCCTGGATTAAATAAATATATCCAAGATTGTAATGAGCCTTGTAATATTTAGGATCTTTTTCTATGGCTTTTTGAAACATGTAAATAGCTTCATCGATTCTGTCTTTATCCTGTAAAATATTCCCGATTAAAAGCCAGTCCTCAGCTGTTCTGGTTTCTTCCCCTTTACTTTTTAATAGTTTTAGGGCTTCGTCAATTTCATTTTGTGCATATAAAACTTTTGCCTGTTCTGAAGTCGCATCAACGACAACAGTAGTTTCTGCTTCTTTTTTCCATGGAATATTTACAGCATTTGCGCTGCCTGATAATACACTGCATAAAAGTATTAAAGTTAAAATATATTTTTTCATACCAAGATTATAGAATAAAATTTTTAAAATTTCCATTAAATCTATTTGACGATTTTTAAAAGGTGATAATAATGTTATTAATTGATGTCTCTTTTACTGAACTGGTTCCTGCTATTACTCCTTTTAGCAGGAATTTTTTTATTATTTGATTCAAAAGCGCCTATCGCAGATTTGCGATAGGCGCTTGTAAGGGATTTTAAAGAAGTTGGGAAATTAGTTATATTATGTAGTTACTTTACCTGTAATAAATGATATTGCTGCTGCAATTCCGCCTGCTGCCAGTCCTATAATTTTAGCTTTACCGCTTTTGCAGGCTTTTGCAATTCCGCCTGCTATTGCCCCGACAGTTGCGGCTCCTGCAAGTCTTCCTGCGTTATGTTTTGTTTTTTCTGTCGTACCAACCGGAGCTCCAGTTATCATAGAAACGTTATCTTCTGCTGATTTTCTGTTGAATGCACCAAATGTCAAAGATTGGATGAATCCTTGAGTCATTGAGCCGTGACCGTATTCTCGCAGTTGCTGAACTATCGTTTTTCCTGTCATTTGTTGATATAGAGTTTTTGCCCTTGCTGTAACCTCTTGGGCTGATCCGCTTCCGTATGCGATTCCGACTGTATTAACATAGTTTTTATATGCTTCTTCAATTTGGTCTTGTTCATTATTCATAATTTTATCTTGAAGAACTGAAGCGGCACCTTTTACGGCTTCCATAGAACCGTTAATTCTCATATCTGCATTTCGCTGCATTTTTTGCTGGTCAATATTGTAATCAATATAGAACTTTTGATAATCGCCGGCTCCCATCATCGGAGCCATTCCAAAAATACTTCCGCCCATACTCATTCCCATTGGGTACATGCTGTAATCTATATCAATATCATCAAATCCGTATGGATTTGGATTGTATTGAAAAGTGCTTGGTACAAGCATACCATTGATGCCGTTTACGCCGTTAGTCATAACTAACCTCCAAAAAATATTAACCTTTAACCTACCTTACTTATATAAAAAATTTTGTTCGGGTATAATTGCTTTAATTAAAATATTTGTTAATTTTTCTTAACAATCTTCGGTTATTTAGTTGATGTAAATATATAGAGTAGCAGTTATTATGTTTGTGTATATAATAAAATCAGGATATCTCTGTGCTAAAGAAATTATTATCAGCTTTATTTTCACTATTTGTTATTGCTGCGATATGTGTAGCAGGGTATTTTAACCGGCAGTTTGTGACGCATCAGCTCAACAAGGTTAAAGGTGTTTATTATGTTTATAAAGGTGATAAGGCATATAAAATAATGGAGGTGCCTCAGGCTATTAAGTATTATAATAAAGCTCTCAGCATATATCCTCAACATTACGGAGCTTGGTATAATCTTGGTAATTTATATGTGGCTTATGAGGATTATCATTCTGCATTGTATGCATATTCTCAAGCCTTCAAATATAATCCTAAGATGATGATTGCCAGAATGAATTATGGTATTGTGACTTCTGAAAAGCTCGGGAATTTTGATGAAGCACTTGATCAATATAACAAGATTATTAATACCGAACGTAAATTGATATCAATTCCATATATTTTTAACAACAAGGTAAGTTTTAAAGAGAATAAAGCTATTGCATATTACAATATCGGGGTTACCTATCGGTTAAAGTCTTTATATTCAAATGCGGACTGGGAACAGCAGCGTAAATATTTGAATATGGCAATTGAAGCTTATCAAAAATCTATAGAGATTAATCCAAATAGTTATGATGCTCAGTATAATTTAGGGGTTGCTTATCATACAAGTGGTGATTACGACAGGGCGGGAAGATGCTATTGCAAAGCTATAAATATTGCCCCGATGAATTATGAGGCGCATTATAATCTTGCACTTTTGTTAAGAAAACGACGTCATTATAAAGAAGCTTATGAAGAGATTGATAAAGCAACAACTCTTATAACCGCACTTGACGAAAATTCTGCATTGCAGCAGTATGTTGCAATAGTTATGAACGATATAACGCGTAATGTATATCAAAATCAGGAATACAGAAGATATTTAAAAACAATTCTGGAAGAAGAAAAGCGCAAAACTGCTCAGCATATGGCTAAAAATGATAAAGATATAAAGGCAAAAGAAACTAAAAAAGATTCTTTTGGAGAAACAATAACTTCTCCGGGGATAAATTTCATAAACGGAAAAATTGTAGCAACAGAAGACCTTGATCAAGCAATTTTGGAAAATTTTGGGAAATGCCCGTCAATATCGTTGTTTGATCCTGATTATGGAATATAAAGGAGAATAACAAAAATGACAAATGATACAAAAAATTTAGCAGAACTAAAAAGAGATTTTCATAAAATATACTATTCTGACATAGCTCCATTGATGAATGAATATGAGAAAAAAAGAAAAGCTCTATTTGTGAAGTTTACATTGGTGTTATTTCTAATGGTTATAATATTTCTTTTAATGTTATATTTTTGTATGGCATATATCTTTTTGTATATTTTTGTCTTATACTTTGGCTCATTGTATCTTGGAGACTTAAATAAAAATTTTACCGCAGAATTTAAAAATGCCTGTATGACAAAAATTATGAATGCGTTTGGAATAATGAACTGGTATCCCGAAGAATCCAAGTTATCGGATACTAAACTAAGAAAAAGTGAGCTTTTTTCCGGGTTTAATACAAGAGAAGACGATGATGTTTTTGTTGGTAAATATAAAGGTGTTAAATTTATTGTTTCAGAAACTAAATTAAGTGAAGTTGCAGGTTCCGGAAGGGATCGGGTGACACATGGTGTTTTTGACGGAGTTATAATTGATTTTGCCTCAAATAAAGATATTAGTAATACTACTATTGTTTCTACAAAAGGTGACATGGATATACAAAATCGTAGTTTGGTATTTTTTACAATTGCTTTAATCTTTATTCCCGGGATTATACAAAATTCTTTCTTTTGGGTGAGAGTGTTATCAATAGGATTTGTTGCGGTCTTACTTATTTGCGGAATTGCCGTAAACCTAACAAATAAGAAAAAATCAAAACTTAATCGGGTAATGTTAGAAGATGTTGAATTTAATAAGCAATATAATGTTTATTCTTCTGATGAAATTGAAGCAAGATATCTTTTAACTACAGCATTTATGGATAGGTTTAAAAACTTACAAACTTCGTTTGAGGCTTATAATGCAAAATGTTCTTTTTATGGCAAGAGTGTAATGTTTGCAATTACATCATGTAAGGATCTTTTTGAACTTGGAAATTTATTCACACCTTTGAATGGAACCGAGCACATGCAGGTATTTTTTAATGAATTGATTTCAATATTGGCAATGATAGATTACTTCAAGTTAAATGAAAAATCCGGTTTGTAGTATAACAAACGTGTAATTTATAAATAATATTCTATCTGTTCAAAAAGCAGGCGCTATTGTGATTTTTTGAGATTTCTTTAAGCTCAGGGATTTTGTGAGTACAAATTTCCATACAATATGCGCATCTTGGGTGGAATTTACAGCCATTGATTTGTTGAGATAAAGTTGGCGGCTGCCCTTGAATTGTTTCTAATTTTTCTCCTCTATTGCTTGGCAAAGATTTTAACAATGCTTGAGAATACGGGTGATTTGGGCTTGAGAAAAACTCTTTGTTTGGCGCATTTTCAACAATACGGCCGGCATACATAACGGCGATATCATCGGAGTTCTCACTGACAAGGGCAAGGTCATGGGTGATAAGCAAAATTGAGGTATTGTTATTTATTTTAATTTCTTCCAGAAGATTCATTATTTGGGCCTGAATTGTTACATCAAGTGCGGTTGTAGGTTCATCAGCAATAAGAATTTCCGCATCACAAGCCAGTGCCATAGCAATTATTGCGCGCTGCTTCATTCCGCCTGAAAACTCATGCGGGTAATTTTTTAATCTGGATTTTGCTCCGGGAATTTGTACTGCTTCAAATGCTTCTATTGCTTTTTTTTCTGCCAGTGTGCCTGATAAATTATGGTGAATTTTTATAATTTCAAGTAATTGGTCGCCGACTGTATATAATGGGTTAAGCGATGTCATCGGATCTTGCGGGATTAGTGCAATTTTAGACCCCCTTATATGCTGCATTTCTTTTTGGGTTTTAGCAAGTAGATTTTCTCTGTTAAAAAATATTTCACCGGATGTGATTTGTGCTGTTTTGGGAATGAGGTTTAAGATACTCATCGCGCTCATTGTTTTGCCGCAGCCTGATTCGCCGACAATAGAAAGCATCTTTCCTTTTTTAAGCGTGAAAGAAACATCAAAAAGCGCCTGCCTAAAAGCATTTTCTCCTCTAAAGCCTAAATTTAGATTTTTAACTTCTAGAATATTCATCACAAATTATTATATTATTATTTTAAGGTTTAGTAAATAGCAGATGAGGATATAAATTTTTTGTAATATGCTGGCAAAATTTTTTGTTATTGTGTATTTATAGAATATGAATATTACAGGGGTAAATTTATTAAATGTGACATATTCACAGCCGGCTGCTATAAACAGGCGAACGTACTGTTCTGTCCCTGTAATGAAATCTTTACAGGCTGATACTGTTTCATTTTCAGGCAGAGGAAGTGCTCCAAATGCTGAAAGTTTACGGAAACTTCTCCGCTACGGGATTCCTGATATGTATTCAGATGTTATTTTGATTGATTCGGATAATGTTAAGGATCTATTAAAAAGGAGAGTTTTTTCAAAGTCATTGCGAAGTGTTTACAGAGTATTAAAGAATTATCGAGATTCTCTGTTTCCTGTAGAAAAAGAAGTTTTAAGTTTAATAAAAGCTGAAGCTAAGCGCTCTCCAAAATCCAGGTTAGATGAATTTATTCACAAACTTGTTCCGTATCATAGTAAAAAATTATCCCAAATACAGCAGCCGATTTTTGCGGAATTGGATCTTTTAGCTTCTCAAATGCCGCCTGATTTGTTAGAACAATATAACTACTTGCGATATATTACAAATAAAAAACTTTCGAACGAACCAGTGTTTATACCTTTTAGTGTTAAGGAATTTCAATATAAATTAGGGAGGATAAAAGAGCGTATTGCACAAACCGGCAAACCTTATGAGATTGATTCCATCAATAAAATCATAAAATTGAGTAATTCTGTTGCCGATATTTCAAAAGAAAAGCGTTTAAGTTCAAACTTTCCAATGAAAAAATATGAGCGCAGGCAGCTCGATATGGTGTTGAAAGTCTCTGATTATTTTGAGCGATCTTTATTAAAAGAGAATAAAGAATTAAGGGATTTGATTGAGGTTTCAAAGTCAAAAGTTTATAAGGTTCCTACAAATATAAAATTTAACAGAAAGTCATTTATATATGAGCTGCAGAAAATTACGGACAGGCTTGAGGATAAAAAATTAGCACGTCGTTTAGAACAAGTTGCAGTCAAGCTTCCTACATCAAAAGATAATCTTTCTGCGTTTATAATGAAAGCTGCGGATCGTTCTGCTGAACAAATCGGATATGATTTACTCAGCGGTTCTATTGGAGCTGTAGATCATTTGCTGGCACACCATTATAAGAGGGGTCTTGATAATATTGATAATTATGGATTGAGCTCAGCTTATATGAATTCTAAAAAAGCTCATATGTCATTCTCTATTTTTCTTCGGAAAAATCCTGAGATTTCTGAATATTGCCAAGCTCAGACGGACAGACTTATAGAACTTGCAAATGTTGGTGTATTTGAAGAAATCGGATTTAGTCCTAATTATATCAGAAGTTTTGCCAGACAAATTTTAAAGCTTACAAAAGATGATGCCCCTTTAATTTTGGATACAAATGCGTTAAAATATTAATAGGAAGACTATGAAGATTCGGGCAATTACAGCGGCAAATTTAAATGTTTACAAGGCTGACTGCCAATCAGAAAGCGATTGGCGGAATACTTCTTATGAAACACTTTCTGCCGGAAATGATTTAAAGTGCATGCCTTGTTATTATCCTGTGAGTTTTTGCGGAATACAAAATTCTTCAAAGCTTCGCATGCTTTTTGCCTATAAACTTCCCTGTATTTATTCCGGTATTCCGATGATTGACCCAAAATTACTCAGCCGCTGGATGAAAGTAAAATTGTTTAATCGTTCTGCATCAGATGTTATGCAGGTTATAGATCCGCACAAGGACAGTTTTGTCGGGATAGAAGCTAAAGTTATTGATATAATTCGGGAAAGAGCACTTATTCATCCTGAGAAAAATATTAAAGAAATATTGGAAGAGGTTAAACCTGTATTTAGCAGAAGGCTTAGAAAGAAGCAGACACCGATTTTTCATGAATTGATTGAGCTGTCTCATCAGCTTCCTGAGAAGTACCAGCATAAATTTAAAATTCTTATGCAGGATACCTCAAAAAAATTGAATGAAAAACCTGTTATTATCCCTTTTTCATCTTATGAATTTAAATATAAACTTGCTAAAATAAAAGACGATATTCAAAATGGACAGGATATAAAATCCAAAAAGGTTATGAATAAGCTCCTCAAGGAGTCTAAAAAGTTTGCCAATACGACAAGTGCAAATACTATTGAGAGACAGAAAAATGTTATCAATTTTATGGAACTTATTTTGAAAAAGTCTGTATTAAAAAATAATGAACAGTTAAAAGATCTTATAGCAACTGCCAAATCAAGATTGAGCAAGCAGGAAATAGTTGTGCCGTTTACCAGAAAATCTTTTATTTATGACCTTGCGAAGATAATAGAGGATTTACCGAATAAAGATTTGCAGGAAAAATTTTTGACAGTGGCGCAAAAGCTTCCTACATCTCAAGAAAGTACGTCAGCCTTTATTCTTAAAGTTGTTGCAGAACCTGTTGATAAAATCGGTCACAGATTGATTTGGCCGTCACTTGCATCTGTTGAACATTTGCTTCCTCGCTCTTGCGGCGGACCTGATGAAATGTATAATTTTGCAGGAGCTTGTACCAGAGAAAATTCAAAACGTAAAAATCTTGAATTTACAAAACAGCTTAAATTATGTCCTGATACTCCAAAATATTGTCAGATGTATGTTGATAAACTTATCAGGCTTTATCATGATGGCACTTTTTCAAAACATGGTATCAGTCCTAAATATATAACAGATTTTTCTAATACGATTTATAAGCTTTCAAGGAAAAGAATTAAGCTTGATATTTCTGCTCTGAACAGCCGTCCAGCGGCTTAGGGCGGTTAACCTTTTACGGCTCCTTCGTTTTCTCCGGAGATAAAATATTTTTGCATTGCAAGGAAAAATATTATAATAGGTATTGTTGAAATTACCGAGCCTGCCGCAATATACCTCCAGTTAGAAGAAAACATTCCCTGTAAATTGTTTACCCCAACAGGCAGGGTGTACATTGCTTCTTTTGTTAGAACAATACTTGGCCATAAGAATTCTCCCCATGAGCCTATGAATGTGAAAATCGCAAGAACAGCAAGTGATGGTTTTACCATAGGTAATAAGACTTTCCAAAATACTTGAAAAACATTACACCCATCAACTATTGCGGCTTCTTCCATTTCTCTCGGGATTGCCAAAAATGCCTGACGCATTAAAAATATTCCAAATGCACTGACCGCAAACGGCATTATCAAACCGATAAATCCCATCGTATCATTGACACTGTCTACAAGGTGCAGTTTTAATGTTATAAGATAAACAGGAAGCATTATTGCCTGGAATGGCACCATAATTGTTGCCAGTATTGCGAAAAATGCGATTTTTTTTCCTTTAAATTCCATCCTTGCAAGCGGGTAGCCGGCAAGAGATGATAGAACCAGGTTTAATAAAACTGTGCCTCCAGCAACTATCATACTGTTAATAAAATATCGCATTAAATCAACCTTATGCCAAACTCCACTGTAATTTGCCCAGGTAAAATCCTGAGGGATTATAGAAGGCGGATAGGCAAAGATGTTTTCTCCGCTTCCTTTTAGTGATGTTGATACCAGCCAAATGAACGGAAAGATAGATAATAATGATACAAATATCAATACAAGATGTATCCAGAAATTTTTTAATTTTATATTCTGAAACAAGTTAAGAATGATTTTTTTTATGTTTGCAGTTCTATTTATCATATCTGATATTTGTTCCTTTCAAAGCAGAAAATATTTACCAACGAAAATGCCATAACAATGGCCAAAAGGATTACTGCCATTGCGGAAGCATAGCCCAAATCAAGATTTTCAAAGGCTTTTTCGTAGATGTAATAAACGATTGTTTTTGTAGAATTTAAAGGTCCGCCTTTTGTCATAACATAAATTTCAGCAAATATTTTCATTGCAGAAATTGAGCTGATTGTTGTGACAAGCGCAATAGTCGGCATTATATGCGGAATTGTTACGGTTAAATGTTTTCTTAAAAATCCTGCTCCGTCTATATCACAGGCTTCATATAATTCTTTAGGTACACTCATTAGTGCTGCAAGGTAAATCATCATATAATATCCGATACCTTTCCAGATTGTTACAAGTATGACAGAATAAATTGCATATTTAGGATCTGTGAGCCAGCCTATTGAATTTATATGGAAAACGTTTAATATATAATTTAAAATTCCTTGTTCTGCATAAAGCCACTTGAACGCAATTGCAGCTACAACGATTGAAACAATTACAGGAAGATAAATCAAAATTTTATATAAGGTGATTCCTTTGATTTTTTGATTGATTAATATTGCTAAAAACAGCGGAAGTATTGCTAAAACCGGAACTGCAGCAATAAGATATATTACTGTATTCCACATAACTTTATAAAATATAGGATTATGCAGGATTTCAAAATAATTCTTTAGCCCGGCAAAATCCGGCTGATAAATGTTTGTTGAATAGTTTTGAAAACTGAGTAATATAGTTTGGAAAAACGGTATAAAAAAGAATATTACCAACACTATAAAAGCTGGCAGTAAAAACAAATACGGTGCAGTTTTTCCATAGTATTTAAACATACACAGAATTATAGCACAATATTTTTAAAAGTCATTAAAACAATATTGAATATCATTTATGCTATAGGAGCATCTAAGACAGCTTTTGTTTTACCCTGATCGTTATAATGTTTTATTGTAGCAGTTAATCCTTTTTTTATTTCTGCCAATATAGCTTTATCAGCTTTTTCAGCTTTGGTTAATTTCCCTTTTTCCGAGCGGGTTGCAGTTTTTCTTAGCGCTGAGTACACAGATGTAACTCTTTCATTTAGTCCGTTGAAATAGTTTTTGAATAAATCTTTATCCGCATTAGAAAAAGAAATATTGATTTCGTCATCAATTCCTGCATAATCTTTGTTTTTGCCGATAAGGAATTCTTTTTGAGAAACTTTACCTCTAAACATTTGCATTATTAAATCAATATATCTTTTAGCTTTATGGGCATGAGAGCCGATTTCAGTATTTTCAAGATTGACTTGTAATTCATCGAATAGTCTTAAAAATTTATATACATATGTTGATTCATTATGTTTTGCGTGTGCGTAATTTGGTCCGAATAAGACAATTAATTCGTGCTGAACCGGGTTTGCTTTTTTATCAAAATTTCTGATAAATCTCATTTGGATATCTTCGTAACCTGACTTTTGAGGCTTGCCGATACTATATTTAAGATTAGCAGGCAGGTCAGCTATCCTGTCATTGACATCTTCCAGTCTGATATCTAAATCCGGAACGATTTTTTCTATTGATGGGTCTTTTAACTCTTTATTTGTTGGAATGTAGCCGCGTTTTATAAGATCTTTTACAGAAATTTCCGTGTCAGCCAAAACATAGCCGCGTTTTTCCATAGCCGCAAGATAAGCGTTTAATTTAGTCAAATCATACGGATCGTTACAATATACTGTTGTACGAATTGTATCAGGAACTTTGAATTTCCCGGAACGTACGACTTTACTTGCACGGGCTCCAGGGGATTTAACGGGATTTAACTCGCAGTATGCTCTGTCAAATGAAAATCCTAAACCTTTTAACTCTCCGGTTACGGCTTCAACAACATCAAGGTATGTAGTTGCAATTCGATTCAGCCTGCCTGTTTCAGAGGCAAATTGTGCTTCTAAATGTTCTGCAACCTTAGCAGAGGCTTTTGCGGCTGTTCCGCTAAAAGATACTGTATCTGCTTTTAAGACTCCAAGATTTGAATAAGCTGCCGGATTTGTTTGATTACCGGTTACGTTTTGCCTGTGTTGTTGTGGCTGAATCTGTGGAGTAAACCTTTGTGTTAAAAATTGAATATTCATAAATTTCTGCTTTCTTTTGCTACCTTCCCCTATAACGTGTGCAAACTTTTAAATTTTACATGGAAATACACAAAAGGGAATAATTTGTAATATAAATTTACAATAGTAAAATTTTGTCAAAATATATGTTTGTATTATCATGAAGTTACAGTTGTTTAATTAAGCATAGCTTATAAATAAGGAGGGTAAATATTATGCCGGGAAAAACAATTACAGTTGATGGCAACTATGCTGCCG